>Ga0208189_1000376_pt1 | contig 25456 bp, 31 predicted proteins | sample June2015DPH_10_5_FD_184702 | JGI IMG/M metagenome (GOLD analysis project Ga0208189, IMG submission 184702) | Peatland microbial communities from SPRUCE experiment site at the Marcell Experimental Forest, Minnesota, USA - June2015DPH_10_40... | ecosystem: Environmental > Terrestrial > Soil >... | reverse complement strand
GATAATACCTTACTTTTTCTTCTCTGGAATCGTGTTCGCACTTGCCTTCGAGAAGCGTACTCTCCTGCCGTCTTCAAGCCTCGTCCCGACGCGCGTCTTGTTGCCCTCGCCATCCACCAGCATCACATTCGAGATGTGGATGGTAGACTCCTGCTCGGCGATGCCGCCCTTGATGTTCCTCTGCGGGTTCGGCTTCACATGCTTCTTGATCATCATCACGTGCTCGACCAGAAGACGGTCCTTGTCCGCCATGATGCGAAGCACCCGGCCACGCTTGCCCTTGTCCTTGCCGGCGATCACTTCAACGGTGTCGTTGCGCTTGATCTTAATCTTGCTTGTCGTGACGGGCTTGTGCTTCGTCGACATCGCTATCTCCTCTTGCCTCGGCAATCTGTCGGAGCCGGAATCCGCATTGAACCTCTGGCCTGTAGGCCCTCGCGTTCCTGTTCTCAACTAACAACGAACAACCAGCAACTTACAACTGCCTTTAAATCACCTCAGGCGCCAGCGAAACAATCTTGAGAAACTTCTTCTCGCGCAGCTCGCGTGCCACTGGGCCGAAGACGCGCGTGCCCACCGGCTCGTTGGCTTCGTCGATCACCACGGCGGCGTTTTGGTCGAAGCGAATGTAGGTGCCGTCGCGCCGTCGATACTCTTTGCGTGTGCGCACGATGACCGCTTTCACCACTTTGCCCTTCTTGACCGTTCCGTCGGGCGACGCTTCCTTCACCGCCGCCGTCACCACATCGCCGAGGCCGGCCTTCTTGCCCAGGCCGCCGCCGAGCGGCAGGATCACCTGCAATTTGCGCGCACCGGAGTTGTCGGCAACGTCAAGCATCGTTCTCATCTGGACTGACATATTGTTCTCCTAAGCCTAAAAACCCGGGGCTACAGCCCCCTTGAAGCTCTCGTCTACATCGCAAAAACAAAAAGTTCCGCTCCAATTCCAAACTACTTGGCTTCCGCGACAGGTTCCGTCTCGTCGAGTTGCGAGAGCGAGGAGCGGCGCACGATCTCCTCAAGCGACCAGCGCTTCAGCTTCGATAGTGGCCGCGCCTCGCGGATGCGCACAACGTCGCCAACCCGCGCCGAGTTCAACTCGTCGTGCGCGTAGAATTTCTTGTTCGACTTCATCACCCGCTTGTATTTGGGGTGCGCCTTGCGCATCTCTATCTCGACCACAATGGTCTTCTGCATCTTGGTCGAGACAACCATGCCGACCTTCTCGTTTCGACGAGAGACCTGCGCTTCCGGAGCTGCTGTGTTTGTTGTGTCTGCCATAATTAGTCCTTCTTCACTTTCTTGCGCGCGGTGCGTGTACTCGCCGCCGGGGCCGATCGAATGGCGGCCGACGATGCAATCTTCTCGGAGGCCAGAGCGCGCTCGCGGGTCACGGTCTGGATGCGGGCGATGTCGAGCTTCAGTGTGCGCAGCTTCTTGACGCCCTCATTGTTGCCAAGGCTCTTCTCGAAGCGCAGACGAAAGAGCTGCTCGGCGGACTTGGTCTGCTGGGCGGGTAGCTCTTCGTCGGTAAGGTTGCGTATCTTATCGAGTTCCATTTTTCTCTTCTTTCATTGCAATTTCTATATGCCGGCCTGGTCCTTCGCCGAAATCGCTACTTGACGGCCACGGTCGCCTTGACGGTGTGGCGCTGAACGAACAGCGTCTTCAGTGGCAGCTTGTGGGCAGCCAGGCGCATGGCTTCCCTTGCCAGTTCGGGCGTAACGCCCTCCATCTCGAACAGAATCTTGCCCGGGCGAACGACCACGACCCAGTGGTCGGGGGCGCCCTTGCCCTTGCCCATACGAGTCTCCGCGGGCTTCTTGGTAATCGGCTTGTCGGGAAAGATGCGCAGCCATACCTTGCCGCCGCGCTTGATAAACCGCGTCATCGCGATACGGCTGGCCTCGATCTGGCGGTCGGTAATATAACCGCACTCTTGCACCTTCAGGCCGAAGTCACCGAACGAGAGATCCGAACCGCGCCACGCCTTGCCGCACATGCGACCGCGCTGCTGCTTGCGAAACTTGACCTTCTTTGGCAATAACATAAGTAAAACCCTCTAACTCATAACTATTTGCAAATCAAACCTATCAATTCCCAGCCCAGCCAACTAACAACCCGAAACCTGCAACTGTTCCTAGAACACGCCAGTCGTCGTGCCCTGGTCGCGGCGCTTCTTCTGTTCGTATATATCGCCGCGATAGACCCATGTCTTGACGCCGATAATTCCGTAGGTCGTGTGCGCCTCGGCAAATCCATAGTCGATGTCGGCGCGCAGGGTGTGCAGCGGCAGTCGGCCCTGCAGATACCACTCGGAGCGCGCAATCTCATTGCCGTTCAACCGGCCAGAGACGCGGACCTTGATGCCCTTGCATCCAAAGCGCAAAGCAGAATCAACCGACTTGCGCATCGCGCGACGGAAGCTGACGCGCTTTTCCAACTGCAGCGCGATATTCTCAGCAACCAGTTGCGCATCGAGCTCTGGCTTGTTGACCTCCAGAATGTCTATAAACACTTCGCGCGAGGTCCGCTTCTGGATGTCGACCTTGAGCTTGTCGATCTCGGCGCCCTTGCGGCCGATGATGATGCCCGGACGCGCGGTGCGGATGATGAGACGCAGCTTGTTGCCGGGGCGCTCGACTTCCACCGAACTGACACCGGCGGCCTTCAGCTTCTCGCGCAGCTCTGCCTTCAGTTTGACGTCCTCGACCAGCAGCTTGTCATAACCGCGCTCGACGAACCATCGTGACTTCCACGGTTTGTTGACGCCAAGGCGAAACCCATACGGATGGACCTTCTGTCCCATAGCTTCCCTAACCTTCACCCCGATGCCGGTTGAGCCGGCGGGGCTTGCTGCAATGCATTTAATTACCGGTAACATCCCGGCACTATTCAATTCCTGGCCGTAGTTATTTTGCTGGTTTCTTTGTTGCTGTCTTCTTTGTTGCTGGTTTCTTTGGTGCTGTCTTCTTTGCTGCCGTCTTCTTGGCCGGAGCTTTCTTGGTCGTTTCTTTCTTGGCAACTGGCTTGGCCGGCGTCTCTTTGACCGCCGGAGCTTCAGCCGCAACCGTCACGACTGGCGTCGAGGATTTCTTCTCCGCAACCGTGATGAGAATATGCACCATCCTGCGCTGGTACCGGAACGCGCGCCCCATTGGCGCGGGCCGGATGCGCTTCATGCGCGGACCGTCATTCGCCACCGCAGTGTGGACATACAAGTTATCGACATCGATATCGAGACCCCGCTCCTGTGAGACGTGGGTCGCATTCTGGATAGCCGAGCGCAAGACCTTCTCGATCACCGGCGCCATCTTCTTGGTGGAGAAGTGCACGGTGTTGAGCGCCCGTTCCACGCGCATCCCTTTAATGGTGTCGAGAACCAGCTTCGCCTTCTGCGGGCTGCTGCGTTGAAACTTGGCTTCTGCGCGGAACTCTCGAACTTTGCCTGCTGCAATCTTCGACATATCTTTGATCCTTCAAACGAACTACTGCGCCTTGCTTGTGGAACATCATCGTGTCAACTACAACGAACTCTAGGCCGGCTTGGGCTTTACGGTGGTCTCGGCTGCGCGCGCGGAGTGACCCTTGAATGTTCGCGTTGCGGAGAATTCGCCCAGCTTGTGGCCAACCATATTTTCCGTCACATACACTGGGATGAACTTGCGCCCGTTGTGTACGGCAATGGTGTGGCTGACCATGTCCGGGAAGATCGTCGAGCGGCGCGACCATGTGCGCACAACCTTTTTGTCGTTGGACTGGTTCATCACCGTGATCTTCGATTGAAGATGCGCGTCGATGAATGGACCCTTCTTTGCTGAACGTGCCATATCGATGACTCCAGATTTCTGCTGCGGTTACGCTGCTGAATACGACGAATCTCTTCGCTGTGAGACTTGGTGTTGCTTGTTCACAACCTGCACTTCCTGAACTGCACAGTGCATAATGCCCGATTCTCTTACTTGCTGCGACGGCTCACAATAAATACATCCGTCCGCTTGTTATTCCGCGTCTTATATCCGCGCGTCGGCTGGCCCCAGGGTGTGACCGGGTGTCGTCCGCCGGAGGTCTTGCCTTCGCCTCCGCCGTGCGGATGGTCGACCGGGTTCATCGTGACGCCGCGGTTGGCAGGGTTGATTCCCTTCCAGCGATTGCGCCCCGCCTTGCCGATGGAGACGTTCTCGTGGTCCGTGTTACCCACCTGGCCGATCGTCGCCATGCACTCCACCAGCACCTTGCGCGTCTCGCCCGAGGGCAATTTAAGCAGTGCATAGTCGCCTTCCTTGGCGATCAGATTGACCTGTGCACCAGCCGAACGCGCCATTTGCGCGCCCTTGCCCGGTCGCAGTTCGATGTTGTGCACGATCGTACCCAGTGGGATATTCTTCAGCGGAAGCGCATTGCCCACCAGAATATCGGCGTCCGGCCCGCTCATAATTGATTGCCCGACCTTCAGTCCGATCGGCTGAATAATGTACCGCTTCTCACCGTCCGCGTAGTTGACCAGCGCAATGCGCGAGCTGCGGTTCGGATCGTATTCAATCGTCGCGACGGTGGCTGGAATGCCATACTTGTCGCGCTTGAAATCGATCAGGCGTAGCTTCTGCTTATGGCCTCCGCCCTGGTGGCGAATGGTCATGCGACCGGAACTGTTGCGTCCGCCGGTGCGCGGCTTGACAGAGAGCAGTGGCTTATGCGGCTTGTCTGTCGTCAGGTCGTCGTTCACCAGCGTCGTCTGGAAGCGGAGTGTCGGGGTAATCGGTCGAAATGATTTGATCGGCATTTTTCTTGGCTCCTAGCTGCTAGCTCGTAGCTGTTAGCTAGTTCTCTTTCGGATCTTCGCGACTTACTTGTCGCACCTGCATTCAACTCACAACTATCAACTCAGCACTACAAACTGGACTTACATGCTATTGATGTACTCCGGCATCTTCTGCCCATCCTTCAGGCGGACATAGGCCTTCTTCCAGTCGGGGCGATAGCCGGTATACTTGCCCCGTCGGCGTTCTTTTCCTTCCACCGTGGAAGTGCGGACGCCGCTCACCTGGACCTTGAAGAGCGTCTCGACGGCCTGTTTGACCTCTGTCTTGCTTGCCTTCATATCAACCTCGAAGACCAGCGTGTTCTGGGTCTCTTTCACCCCCATCCCTTTTTCGGTAATGAGCGGACGGCGAATCACTGTATAGAGGGTTGGCATTTACGCAACCTCCTTCTGCGCGTTGCTGCTGCGCTCCTCTGTTGCCTTGTTGCGTTTCGAAGCAAACTTCTTCAGCGTCTTCTGCAGCGCCTCGATCGCATCCTTCGAGAAGATGGCGTGTTCGTAGCGGAGCAGGTCGTAGGGATGCACCTCGGAGCTGAGCACAAGTTCGACCCCCGATAGGTTGCGCGATCCCAGATAGAGATTCTCCCCGAGCTTCTGGCTGGACTCGACCAGCAATGTCGTCTTTCCCGCATCGAGCTTGTCGAGCGCGGCGCGGAAGAGCTTGGTCTTGGCCTCGGGGAGCTCGAACGACTCAACCACCGTCAACTTCCCGTCCGCAATCTTCGCGGCGATGGCCGAGCGGAGCGCACCCATCAGCTTCTTCTGAGGGAAGGCGTACTCGTAGCTGCGCGGCTTCGGCCCGTGGACCGTGCCGCCCGAGCGCCACAGTGGGCTACGAATCGACGCAATGCGCGCGCGGCCAGTTCCCTTCTGCTTCCACAGCTTGCGTCCAGCGCCAGAAACCAGCCCGCGTGTCTTGGTGGACGCGGTGCCCTGACGCAACGCGGCGCGGTAGTGCTTCACCGACTCCCACAAAAGCGTGTCGTTGATCTCGCCCGAGAAGACCTCGTCGAGGAGTTCGAACTCGCCGACCTGCTTTCCGGCGAGATTGACTACTTTGATCTTTGCCATCGCTCTTCTCTCTTCATGCCTGCCATCGACGCGGCGGGCCGTGACTTTGTTTGTCTGCGTAACCCGGTCTGTTCTCCGCGCAGAGTTTGTTTCTGTCTTTCGTCAACTAGCTAACTTGCTAACTGGCTGCCTTTTTACTTCTTCTTCGGCGTAGCCTTCTTCGAAGCCTTCAGCGGATCGAGCGTTGTTCCTCCGCCAAACCCACGGCGTTCGCGCGGCGGGGCCTTTGCCTTCGAAATCAAAACATATCCATCGCGCGGGCCGGGCACTGCGCCTTCGACCATCAGGAGGTTATCCTCCAGATCGATGCCGCGGATGCGCAGGTTGCGCACCGTAACCTGCTCGTGGCCCATGTGCCCGGGCATGCGCTGGCCGGGAAGTACGCGCGAAGGATAGGAAGATGCGCCGATCGATCCCTGCACCTGAAACATGTGGCCGTGCGCCTTGGGACCGCCCCCAAAGTGATGGCGGCGAACCACGCCGGCGAACCCGCGCCCCTTCGATGTGCCGATGACGTCGACAAACTTCTCATCGGAAAAAATGTCAACCATGATGCGGTCACCGGCCTTGACCGAGGCGTCCTCGCCTTCCTTGGTAATTTCAACCGCGACTTCCTTCATCATGCGGACGGGAGGCACATTCGACTTGGCAAAGTGGCCCGTCATGGGCTTGTTGACCTTTGATGCCCTGATGAAATCGACATAGCCGATCTGAGCGGCATCGTAGCCGTCTTTGGACAATGTCTTGAGTTGCGTGATGACGCATGGCCCTGCCTTCAGCACCGTGACCGGGTGAACGTCGCCACGCTCGTCGAAGAGCTGGGTCATGCCGACTTTCTTACCGAGAATTCCTGTAACTGACATCGTGTTTTCCTTTCCTCATCATGCCCGGGTGGTGCGCCTGGCACTGTAGGTATTGCATATCCAAAACATATCCTTCGTCACTGCCGCTCCTCAGGATGACCGTACGAGGCTCGGACGCCTCGTAAACGCGGTCACTTCTGCACCGTCTTGATCTCAACGTCGACGCCGGCGGGAAGATCGAGCTTCATCAACGCGTCCACCGTCTGCTGGGTCGGCTCAAGAATGTCGATCAGCCGCTTGTGAGTGCGTATCTCGAATGCCTCGCGCGACTTCTTGTCCACATGCGGCGAACGCAGTACGCAGTACTTGTTCTTCATCGTCGGCAGCGGAATAGGGCCCGCAACCTGTGCGCCAGTGCGCTTCGCGGTATCGACGATCTCACCGGTCGACGTGTCCAGCACCCGGTAGTCGTACGCCTTCAATCGGATTCTGATTCTCTGTCCAGCCATTTTGCGTCTCTTTTCTCGCTACTCAAAGATCGTTTGGTGTGACTGCCAGCCATGGACTTCTACACGTACTGGCAGCCCTCGTTAGTCTTGAATTAATCACTACTCACTACCCGCTGTTTTATTCATTGCATCTGCAACCTTCCTGCGGAACGCCTCCCTACGCAATGATCTCGCTGATGGTTCCTGCTCCGACGGTCCTTCCGCCCTCGCGGATGGCGAAGCGCAGTCCCTTCTCCATGGCCACCGGAGTGTGCAGCAGGACCTCCAGCTCCACGTTGTCGCCCGGCATCACCATCTCGGTCCCGGCGGGCAGCTTGGCCGAGCCGGTCACGTCGGTGGTGCGGAAGTAGAACTGCGGCCGGTAGCCGTCGAAGAACGGCGTATGGCGCCCGCCCTCCTCCTTCGAGAGCACATACACGCTGCCCTTGAAGTTGGTGTGCGGCGTGATCGATCCCGGCTTGGCCAGCACCATGCCGCGCTCCACATCTTCCTTGGCCGTGCCGCGCAGCAGGATGCCCGCGTTGTCCCCGGCCAGGCCCTCGTCCAACTGCTTCTTGAACATCTCGACCCCGGTGCACACCGTCTGCCGCGTCTCGCGGAAGCCCACGATCTCCACCGGCTCGCCCACCTTCACCTTGCCGCGCTCGATTCTTCCCGTCACCACCGTGCCGCGGCCCGAGATGGAGAAGATGTCCTCGATCGGCATCAGGAATGGAAGCTCGGTCGATCGCTTGGGCTGCGGAACATAGGTGTCCACCGCCTCCATCAGCTCGTCGATCTTGGCCTCCCACTCCGGCTCGCCGTTCAGCGCGCCCAGCGCAGAGCCGCGAATGATGGGAATCTCGTCGCCCGGATACTCGTACTTGTTCAGCAGGTCGCGCACCTCCATCTCCACCAGCTCGATCAACTCGGGGTCCTCCACCGCGTCGCACTTGTTCAGGAAGACCACGATGCAGGGCACGCCCACCTGGCGCGCCAGCAGCACATGCTCCTTGGTCTGCGGCATCGGCCCGTCGGTGGCCGCGACGACCAGAATCGCGCCGTCCATCTGCGCCGCGCCGGTAATCATGTTCTTGATGTAGTCGGCGTGGCCGGGGCAGTCCACGTGCGCGTAGTGACGGTTCTTGGTCTCGTACTCCACGTGCGCCGTGGCGATCGTGATCCCGCGCTCGCGCTCCTCGGGAGCGTTGTCGATCGAGTCGAACGAGCGAAAGACGTTCTTCGGGTTGTGCTTGGTCAGCACCTTCGTGATCGCCGCCGTCAGCGTCGTCTTGCCGTGATCGATGTGCCCAATCGTCCCTACGTTCACATGCGGCTTCGACCGGTCAAACTTTTCCTTGCCCATTGCGATTCTCCCTCTCTCTAATTAGTCTTCGTCGGCGCTTGCCGGCAATTCAAAAAACAAAACTCGCTCAATAGTACGCGTACAGCTTGAAAAATTTCGTGCGCAGTTCCGGTGCGACCTTTTCCAGGCTGGCCAGGTAGAACTCGCGGATCTGGCCCTGGTCGCCGTTGCCCAGGCGGTTATACTCGGCGGCCGTGAGCGCGCCCAGAATGCCGGTGCGCAACACCAGCTCGAAGTCGCGGATGCGCAGCCCGGCTCGCTGCATGGACCGCAGAAAGTCCTTGACCCTGGCCGCGGAGAAGGCCGCCTCGATGGCGGCGCGCACCGTGCCATAGCTCTCGGGATCGGCCACCGGAATCACTCCCTGCTCGCGCAATGCGGTCAATTTATCACTCCTGCGTCAAGAACAACCATCAAAAACTCCATCTGCAGCGCCTGCAACAATCTGGAGCGGGAGACGGGAATTGAACCCGCGACCAACAGCTTGGAAGGCTGAGACTCTACCACTGAGTTACTCCCGCATGTGACTCTATCCGGGGCTAAAGCGCCCGGACTACCGTTACTCCCGCTTGAAATGCCAATCGTTTTGCATCTGGAGCTGGCGGAGAGGATTGAACTCTCGACCTCTCCCTTACCAAGGGAGTGCTCTACCACTGAGCTACGCCAGCACTACTTCGGACCTCCCGTCTCCAAGCGTGCCCGCATGTTGGCCAGCACCACCTTGAAGGCGAAGAGACCCAGAAACAGGATTGGAAGCCATCGAATCTCGACATCGCGAGGCCCGTACGAGACAACCCTGCTGGAAAAACCCTGAACGTGAACTACGGCAGAGGAATCTATCGTAAGCCACGAGAGCACTCCCAAGACTATCAAAACCGCAAGCGCAATGAACATTCGCCGCCTGCTTGCCGCCGGGTTGAGTGATGGTTCACTGTCACTCATAGCCATTCACCGCCTGAAACAACGACGAAACGCTACCGCCTAACGCAACTGCATGAAACTACCGCATGAAATAAATGGTGCACAGGGGAGGATTCGAACCTCCGTAACTCGAAGAGTGGCAGATTTACAGTCTGCTGCCATTAACCACTCGGCCACCTGTGCATCTTCCGCCCGCCGTTCATAGCCGCGCCTCGCCCGAATGGGACGGAGGCGGCTGACCGGGCGGAGCTGGCGCTTTTCCACCCCAGCGAGCAAGCTCGCCGGGGACCCCGGTTGGAGCTGACGGAGGGATTTGAACCCCCGACCCTCTGATTACAAATCAGATGCTCTACCAACTGAGCTACGCCAGCCCAAACAGTCGAATGCGCTGTCCATATCGGGCAGCGCACAGTATCAACTTTAGCACAGCCACCACCCCGGAGCAACGCGGAAGACAACGCAATTCGGTCGGCGGCTGGCGTACAGTAGAGGTCGGGATGCGCAAACGGACGCTGTACTCGCTGCTTCTGATGCTGGCGCTAATCGTAGCGCTGATCGCCGCCGTGTGGCTGCGCAAGCATGCTCCGCCGGAGGTCGCCCGGCTGCTGCCGGAGTCCGATGCCATCGTCTACCTCAACCTGCAGCCGCTGCGCGCCGCGACCCACCTGGAGCGCGCGCCGGTCTCGCGCAGCGCAGAGTACCAGAGCTTCATCGACGCCACCGGAATTGACCCCGAGCGCGACCTGGACGCCGCGGCCTTTGCCCTGCATCGCATGGACGACCCCAACGGGCCCAACGGCCCGGTGGCCTACTCCGAGGTCTTCGAGGGCCGCTTCGACGGCGCGCGCCTGGCCCGCTACCTGACCGGCATCGCCACCTCGCAGGAGCAGTATGTCGGCCACACCATCTACACCATTCCCATCGAGGGCCGCAGCCTGCGCATCGCGCAGCTTGGCTACGACACCATTGCCGCCTCCAACATGCCCACCACCGAGCAGATCCACTCCATGCTCGACCGCTATCGTTCCGCAGCTTCGCCCTTTGCTGGCTCCTCGCTGCTGGCCGCGCGCTACCGCGACGTTCCGCTGCTCTCCAGCGCGTGGGCCATCGGCCACGTCGGCCTTCCCTTCACGGAGCGCGGACGCATCACGGTCTTCGGCCTCGAACTGCCGCTGCCCGCGGACACCACCTTCGTGGCCAGCCTGCGCTACGGCCTGGGCGCGCTGCACCTGCGCATCGAGCAGATCGCTCCCAGCGAGGCCGACGCCGCCCGCTCCGCCCAGGCGCTGGACGCGCTGCTGCGCATCTTGCAGGCCATCCAGCCCAAGATCGAGGCGCAGTCGGATGCGGCCGACGCCGAGGCCATGCGCGAGTTCACAGCATCCCTCCAGATCGAGCAGCACAAGGACCGCGCCGTCCTCACCGCCAACCTCCCCGAGCAACTGCTGAAGAAGCTGGTGACGCCGGAGAGTGCAATCCTCGCAGCCCCATCCGCCTCAGCCACGCCCCCCACCAGCGCGACGAAGCGATAGAGCCGATTCACGCTTGGTGGTCCCCGGTTGATTCTGTCATTCTGCCCCTGAGCGAAGTCGAAGGGGAACGGCGAAGGATCCCCGCATTTTCGCTAAGTGTCGAGTGGGTACGCTGATTGCGGCGGCTTAGAGTCCGGCGGCATCGCTGTCCAGGCCGGAGAGCGTGGCGCGCAGGTACTTGTGCGGATTCACCGGCGTGTTGTGGATGCGCACCTCGTAGTGCAGGTGGGCTCCAGTGGTTCGCCCGCTCATTCCGACGTATCCGATCACCTGTCCGCGCACGACGGTCTGGCCTGCCATCACGGTGAAGCCTGACATATGCGCGTAGCAGGTCTCGATGTTGTGGCCGTGGTCAATCACCACCTCGCGCCCGTATCCGCTCTCCATCGCGGCCGACTTCACGGTGCCGTCGGCAGCGGCCCGGATGGGCGTGCCGATCGGTGCGGAGATGTCGATGCCGCTGTGGAACTCGCCCTCACCATTGCCGTGGATGGGGTCTTCCCGCTGGCCGAAGCTGCTGCGGATGGGCCCGATCACCGGCCACAGCGATGGCGCGTCGGTCGTCAGGTCCGTTCCGCCCATGCCGGAGAGCGTGCCCAGCGCCAATTCGCCGTCGATGGCGTGGGTCACTGCGCCGCTCACCGCCGAGTCGCGCAAGCTGTAGAAGGTGTCCAGCGACTTATAGTAGCTGTCGTCGGAGAAGCTGGTGGCCGTATCTGCGATCAACACGCCCGGCACAGCCACTCTCCCAGCCGATTTGGCCGACGGCTTCAGCCGCATGCGGCCCATGGGCAACGCGAGTTTGCTCGCCGTCAGGCCGTAGATCGCCGAGACCTCGGACGCCAGCGAACCCAACGACGCCGCCTGGATGTCCTTTTCATGCGCCTGCTTTTCCAGGTGCGCGTAGTCCTTCTGCAGCGTGGCGTGGTCGTTGCGCAACTGGTTGAAGCGCGCCGTCTTGATCAGCATGCGGGAGTACGACCCGGCCAGTCCGGCAATCGTGAATGTGCCGATAACCGCTGCTGTTATAAAGACATAGGCGTAGTGTAGAGGCACGGGAATCTTGCGCATGCCTCCACTCTCATCGCGGCTGACAAGGATGACGTAAAAACGTTTTTTCAGACTTGAACTTTTCAGAGTCAGACCCCGAACCTTGTGCTGTGGACTTGCTTTCTCTCCATGAACCAGTGTGGAGAGCGACGCGATGAGTGCACGGCAACCGGGTCAAATGAACTTTGCCAATCGCCATTGGCGATCAGCTTCCCATATTGCCATCTCGCTTGGACGTTACTTTGGATTTTAACCGCCATCCGGGGGCAACGCAATCTGAATTGTGCCTGAGATCGCCGATAAGTTGTACGGATTCGGCCGATTTTGCTGGTTTCAGCGAGTTGCCGGCCCTTCTTTCTCCCTTTCTTCGTCAGGCTTCGAGCTGATTCCGCCGCATCCGCTGGGCCGATTCCCGGCTGGTTTATGCTTGGCTCACGATGAAGAGAGGGCTGGGAGAGCTGGAGTTGATCGAACGCATCCGCACGGGATGGGGAGCGGCCGGGCGCGGACGGGCGGGAGCCGACAGGCGAGGCAGCCGTAGCCTCGCACCCAATCTAGCCCTCGGCATCGGCGACGACTGCGCCATCCTGCGTCCGCCCAGGGGCCACGAGATTCTGGTCACCACCGACCTCACCCTCGAAGGCCGCCACTTCCGCCGCGACCTGCATCCACCGGAGTCGGTCGGTCACCGGACGCTGGCGCGCGGCCTGAGCGATCTGGCCGCAATGGGCGCGCGTCCGCTGGCAGCCTTTCTCTCGCTCGCTCTGCCCGCGGAGATGCTTTCTACCCGCGCCGGACGCGCCTGGGTCGAGCGCTTCTTCACCGGCCTGCGCAACTTAGCAGACCGGTCCGCCGTCCCGCTGGCGGGCGGAGACACCGCCCAGTCGCCCTGCGAACTGGTGCTGGCGGACATTGTACTGGTCGGGTCGGCCCCCGCCGGTCGCGCACTGCGTCGCGGTACGGCACGCGCCGGAGACGCGCTCTACGTCACCGGCAAACTGGGTGGCGCGGCCGCCGAGCTCGCCGCAATGGAGCGCCGCGCCGAGAAGTCGAACGCCAAACCGCCGCGAATGCCAGGTGCCCCATCCATTCCGCGTTCTTGGCGGAATGGGTGGGAGACAACGCTGAATCAGCTCGCCGCGCATCCGCACCTCTTTCCGCAGCCGCGCATTGCCGTGGGGCTGGCTCTTCTGCGGCGTCGCCTGGCGACCGCAGCGATCGACCTCAGCGACGGCCTCTCCACCGATCTCGCGCACCTCTGCCGCGAATCCGGCGTCGGCGCAGCGATCTACTCCGCCGCGCTGCCGATTCATCCCCTGGCCAGCGAGGCTCACGCTTCACCCGACCGCGCCCTCGATCTCGCCCTCCACGGCGGCGAGGACTACGAGCTCCTCTTTGCAGCTCCGCCTTCTGTGCGCCTTCCCCGCAGCCTCGCCGGTGTCCGCATCACCCGCATCGGAAGCCTTGTGCGCGGCAGCAGCATCTCATTGCTGGATCCCGCCGGACGCCGGACGCCGCTCAAGCCCGGCGGCTGGGAACACTTCACCGGAAAGCATGAGGATTAGCGAGCGCCATGCATGACTCAACCAAAATCATTCGCTCGACCCTTACGCGCGCGGTCGCGGGCGAACCGCTGCATCCCAGCCCGGTCTTCGCCGCGCCCTTCCACACGCCGGGCGACCCCAACGACGCGCCCTACAGCTACGCACGCTCGCACAATCCCACCTGGACCGTGCTGGAGCGTGCCATCGGCCAGATGGAGTCCGGCGTCTTCGCCCCAGCCCACGCGGATGCAGGCAAGCCCTACCGCGCCAACGCCCTGGTCTTCGCCTCCGGAATGGCCGCCTGCGCCTCGGTCTTCAGCGCCGTCCTCCGGCCCGGCGATGTGGTCGTCCTACCCACCAATGCCTACTTCGCCGCGCGCCAGTTGATGCAGGATTACTTCGCCAAGACGGGCGTCGTTATCCGCTTCGCACCCACCGCCGGAGACGCGCAGGGTGAGGTGCTCGAAGGCGCGCGCCTGCTCTGGATCGAGTCGCCCAGTAACCCCTTGATGGAGATCTGCGACATCACCGCGCTCAGCGAACGCGCCCACCGCGCGGGTGCCCTGGTCGCGGTCGACAACACCACTGCAACCCCGCTCGGCCAGCGCACGCTGGCGCTTGGCGCGGACTTCGCCGTCGCCTCCGACACTAAGTCCATGACCGGCCACAGCGACATTGTGTTGGGCCACGTCGCTACCCGCGATCGCGAACTGCTACAGCAGATCGAGCAGGGTCGGACTCTGATGGGCGGCATCCTCGGCCCCATGGAGGCCTGGCTCGCCCTGCGCTCCATCGCGACCCTGCCGCTGCGCCTGGAGCGAAGCTCCGCCAATGCCCTGCGCATCGCCGAGTACCTCACCACGCGCACCGATGTCGTCCACGACGTCCTATACGCCGGTCTGCCCAGCCATCCCGGCCACGCCTTGGCCACGCGCCAGATGCAGTACTTCGGCGCAATCCTCAGCTTCCATCTCGCCGACAAAACCGCCGCCGAGACATTCTTCTCCAAAACAAAGCTCATCACCGAATCCACCAGCTTCGGCGGCACCTGCACCTGCGCCGAGCGCCGCGCCCGCTGGGGCGGAGACGCCGTCCCCGAGGGCTTCATTCGCCTGAGCGCGGGTTTGGAAGATGTTGAAGATCTGCTCGAAGACATCGCCCAGGCCCTGGACGCGGTGCGCTGATTACAGCTCAGTCACCGCGTAAAAGCTCAGCGCCGCGTCGCCCTGCTTGAACGTGCGGGTCTGCACCAGATCGCCGTACCGCTCTGCAAGCTGCGCCTTGCTGCTGTGCTCCGCGACTACCAGTGCGCCCGGCGCAAGGATTGAGCGTCCGCGCGCGCTGCCCAGCAGCTGCATCGTCTTGGCGTACTCCGCCTCGGCCTCCCACGGCGGGTCGAGATAGACCAGGTCGATCAGCTCGCCAGACCGAGCGAACTCCGGGCCCGCCTTCTCGGCGGCCTTCATCAGCCGTTCCAGCAGCGCGCCCGTCCCGCGTTCCTCCACGATGAAGCTCTGCACGATCTGCAGCGCCTTCAGGTTGGCGCGGATCGCCGCCAGCGCCGTCTCCGCCCTCTCCGCGAACCAGGCATGCTCCGCGCCGCGGCTGATCGCCTCGATCCCCACAGCTCCGGTGCCCGCATACAGGTCGGCGAATCGGCATCCCGCGACCCTCGGCGCCAGAATATCGAAGAGCGTCTCGCGCAGCCGGTCGCTGGTGGGCCGCGTCCCAGTTCCGCGTGGAGCGATCAGTCGGCGTGAGCGATAGGTCCCGGCGATGATCCGCATCCATCCATCTTATGACGGCAGCCGAGCTCTCGCCGGCGAGCGCATACAATGGAGCCATGCGTGGATGGAGCTTCCCGATCGGCCGTTTCTTCGGAGTGGAGGTCCGCATCCATGCGTTCTTCCTGCTCCTGCTCGCCATGGCGATCAGCCTCGGCTCGTTCGCCGGCTCGAGCACCGGGCGCGGGCTGACGCTGTGGCTCCTGCTCTTGTTCGCCGTTGCCGTGCGGGAGGGCGCGCGCGCGCTGGCCGCGGCCTGGTTTGGCCTGGAGCTGAGCGGAATTCTGCTGCTGCCCACCGGCGGCCTGATGTCCTACGCCACGCCGGAGGCCACCGAGCGTGCCGCCGAGCCGGCGATCGAGCGGCGCATGGCCGTGGTCGGCCCGCTCGCCAGCATCGGCTTCGGCCTTCTGCTCGCGGCCATCGTACTCGCCTCCACGCCCGGCATCAACCTGCTGCAGAGGCCGTGGATTGCGCCGTCGCACCTGCTCCGTTCCATGGTCTGGTTGAATCTTTTGCTCGGCGCAATCAATCTTCTGCCCGCCTTTCCGCTGGATGGAGGACACGTCTATCGCCGCACTTACGCAGGCGGCGCGCAGGAGGTCAAAGGCGATCACCGGCCCGCTGCTCCGGGTGCCACGCCGGCTGCCGGTCTGGGCGCAGGCCTCCGCTGGGGGATGGGTGCAGGCCTCGGCCAGTGGATCGCCATCGCCCTGATTGTCACTGGGCTTCTGCTGGGCAACCTGTGGCTCCTCATCATGGGGGCCTTCGTGCTCATTGCCGCCCACATGGAGGGCCCCAACCTGCTCTCCCAGGGCGATGCCGACAGCGTGCTCATGCGCGACGTCATGCTCACCCAGTTCAGCACGCTCTCCGCATCCGACACGCTGGAAGACGCGCTACAGCGCGCCGTGCATTCGCTGCAGGACGTCTTTCCCGTGGTGCGTGGAGGCAATCTGGTCGGCGCCGTCTCCCGCCAGAACATCATGGATGCGCTGGCCACCGGCGGCAACAGCTATGTGCAGGGCGTCATGACGCGCAGCTTCCAGACCGCGCTGCCCGAAGATTCGCTGGTCCGCACCCTGGGCCGCATCTCCGGCGGGCAAGGTGCGCAGATCGTCCCCGTCATGCAGGGCGAGCGCATCGTCGGCATCGTCACCCCGCAGAACCTCTCGCAGTCCATGGGTCTGCTCAACCAGAGCCGCCGCATCCGCCGCCCCGAAGATTCCTAGTGCGGATCGTTCCATCGCCGCTGACAAACCGCAATCCCCACCACGGACCAACGCGGATGAAGACGAATCAAAAACGCGAGCGCGACGAAGGCCTGATTCGAAACGATGAGACCTCGAGCGAATCCGCCGACGCCCTACGTCCCCTCGCCTCCGGCCTCTACCTCGTGGCCACACCCATCGGCAATCTGGAAGACATCACCCTGCGCGCATTGCGTGTGCTGCGCTCGGTCGACCGCATCGCCTGCGAGGACACGCGCCAGACGCAGAAGCTGCTCAACCACTTCGACATCCGCACGCCCACCGTCAGCTACCACAAGCACAACGAGGCGGCCCGCGCCACGGAACTCGCCGCCGCGCTCCGGGCGGGCGCGCGCATCGCCGTCGTCAGCGACGCGGGAACTCCCGGCATAGCCGATCCCGGCGGCCAGATCGCCGCCGCTGCTATCGCCGCCGGCGTCCCCGTCTTCCCCATCCCCGGCGCGAATGCCGCCATCAGCGCGCTCATCGCCAGCGGCCTCATAGGAACCGCGTTGGCCCGCAGCGACGAGAACGCCGAGCAGTTCACCTTCCACGGCTTTCTGCCCTCCAAACAGGGCCAGCGACGCACCGCGCTCGAAACCTTAAAGAACACTGTCATCCCGAGCGAAGGCCGCAACACGGTCGCAGTCGAGGGACCTGCGGTTCAAATCCAAATCTTCTACGAAGCCCCGCATCGCATTCTGGCCACGCTCGCCGACATCGAATCCATCTTCGGCCCCACGCAGCACGTCGTCGTCGCGCGCGAGCTGACCAAGCTGCACGAGGAGTTCCTGCGCGGCCCAGTCTCCGAGGTGCGCAAGACGTTAGCCGCCCGCGCCACCGTTCGCGGCGAGATCGTGCTGCTCTTCGTCCCTGCCGCCGCCGCGTCCGCCAGCGACACCGCGCCCGCCAGCATCGCCGCCGAGGTCCGCTCTCTGATGCAAAAAGAGTCCCTCGCCGAAAAGGACGCCCTCAAGCGGGTCGCCCGCGCCCGCGGCATGGGCAAAAGCGAAGCCTACCGCGAACTCCAGCGCAACCGCAGCAAATGAAGGGAAAGGGAGCAAATGGTGTCGACTCTGGCGAATCCGAAACAATCATGGATTGAATCCAAAATTTCCTACAACATTTTCTTGCTGTCCTCATGGGTAATTGTGTTGCTAGGCATTGCTGTCGTCTTTATGCTCACACCTTGGTTTGACATGATCCAAGGGGGATCCGCGTGGCCATTTTTGCGAATGCTGGGCGGCTCGATAGGTGTAGCGACTGTGATAGCAGTCCCAATCATTATCTTGGGGATGGCGATTTTCTGTGCGCGCAAGGACGACGTTTCAGTAGGCAAAAAAATAGCCTGGTTTGTCTTCTTCTTTGCAACCGCTCCATTTGGGTCTGCGGTGTACTTTTTTATTGTGTACAGGAAGAGACTGGGACAGGTTGAGCACGAACGAATCTGAAAAACTCTGAACCGGAAACCTTCCCTACTCGCGGCCTTTGACCCGGTCATAGAGGTACCGGTCGCTGGTCGTCCCCAGCGATTCGTTGTACAAACTCGTCGCCCCGGCCGCCTCGTTCAACTCTTCGCTGAACTCGTGGATCGCGTGCAGGTGCTCCGCGGTTGCGGGAATCTCCGTCTGCGGCGTCTTCAGGAACTTCTGGTATCCCCGGTCCACCAGCCGCGAGATCACGCCATTCAGCATCCATCCCGGCCGCGCCAGCAGCTCGGTGGTGCCGTCGGCAGCGGCGGCAATCTCCGCCGCGCAGCCGTACTTGCGCACCTGGAAGGCTTTAGCGCCGCTTCCTGAAGCGTCGCGCGCTGCGGATACATCAAATTGGTGGCCGGCGAGCGTGGCAAGCGCGTCGGCAAAGCTGCGGGGCTGCTTCGTTTTGGCCATAATGTTCGATCCGTTAGACTCGGCTTAACTGTCGCACATCCACGGCCAGTCTTCAATCGGCACTCCGCAAGAAGGCCGGCCGCGCGAATCAAAACCCGGCGCACGAAGGAAGGGAACTGACGGATGATTGCAACAGCACGCGCGCTTGGTGCCTCGCTGCTCGACCGCATCGGCAACACGCCGCTGCTCGCACTCCCCCGGCTCACCGCGCATCTTCCCGGCGTGCAGATCCTTGGCAAGGTTGAGTGGGTGAATCCCGGTGGATCCATCAAGGACCGCGCCGCCGCCTCTATCGTGCTGGACGCCGAAAAACGCGGCCTGATCCAGTTTCGCCAGCGCAACGGCCGCATTCTGCTCGACGCCACCAGCGGCAATACCGGCATCGCCTACGCCATGCTGGGCGCGGCGCTGGGCTTCCCCGTCACCCTCTGCGTGCCCTCCAACGTCTCCGAAGAGCGCAAACACATCCTCGACGCCTACGGAGCGGAGGTCATCTGGACTGACCCTGCAGACGGCTCCGACGGCGCAATCCGCAAGGCGCGCGCCATGATCGCCGCCGAGCCTGACCGCTATTATTACGCCGACCAGTACGGCAACCCGCAGAACTGGCAGGCCCACTACCGCACCACCGCCAACGAAATCTGGAAGCAGACCGAGGGCCAGGTCACGCACTTCATTGCCGGCCTCGGCACCAGCGGCACCTTCATGGGAACCACGCGCCGCCTCAAGGAGCTCAACCCCGCCATCCAGTGCATCTCCATGCAGCCGGACTCGCCCTTCAACGGATTCGAGGGGCTGAAGCACATGGCCACCGCGATCGTTCCGCAGATCTACGAAGCCTCGCTGGCCGACACCAATATCTTCATGGAGACGGAGCGCGCCTACGACATGGCACGCGAGCTGGGCCGACGCGACGGACTGCTGGTCGGTGTCTCGGCCGCGGGCGCGGTCACCGCTTCGCTGCAAATCGCCGAGCAGGAGGCGCGCGCCGGTCGCGAGGCCGTCATCGTCACCATCCTCTCCGACTCCGCCGACAAATACCTCAGCGAACGATTCTGGCGGGAGGGATAATGCTGCATCTCAGCTTCTCCGACTACTCGGCCCTGCGCGCGCACGGCGAAGAGACCTATCCGCACGAGTGCTGCGGCGTGCTGCTGGGCAACTCAACGCCCGAGGGCAACCGCGTCCGCCAGATCGTGCGCGCCGGCAATACCCGCACCGATCGAGCCCATGATCGCTACAACATCGCGCCCGAGGAACTCATCCGCATTCAGCGCCAGGCGCGCACGCTGGGCCTCGACATCGTGGGCTTTTACCACTCCCACCCGGACTGCGCCGCGCAGTGGTCGCAGACGGACTTTGCCGAGGCGCACTGGGTCGGCTGCTCCTATGTCATTACGCGTGTCGACCAGGGCAAGGCCGCGATTACCAACTCGTTTCTGCTGACTGGAACCAGCGAGGAAGACAAGAAATTCCTCGACGAGCCGGTCGAGATTGAAGTGAGCAGCGTTGAAAACGAGCAAGAAAGAGGCCAGCCATGAAGATCAACATTCCCACACCATTGCGCGCATACACTGGCGGAGAACAGACGGTCAGCGTTCCCGGCGCAACCGTTGGCGAGACGTTGCAGCAGTTGACCGGCGCGTATCCCGAGCTGCGCCAGCACCTCTACACCGGCGAAGGCAAGCTGCGCTCCTTCGTCAACCTCTACCTCAACGATGAAGACATCCGCTACCTGCCGCAAAAGGAAGCCACTCCGGTCGAAGAGTCCGACGAGTTGTCGATTATCCCCTCCATCGCCGGCGGTTGTCGCACCAATTTGTAACTTATTTTGTTCGTGATGCGCGAATTTGTAACTAATTTAGATCATTATTAGATCATTCGTAACCGAAATCGTCACATACCATAGAAAACCCGCACGAATGCGTGCGAAGGACAACGAAATGGCAACGTCAATACTTCGTGAAATTGAACTCCCCAGGCTCTCCAACGACGAGATCGCGCGCTACTCGCGCCACCTGATCCTGCCCGAGGTGGGCATGGAGGGCCAGCTAAAGCTGAAGGCCGCGCGTGTCCTCTGCGTCGGCACCGGTGGACTCGGCGCGCCGCTCGCGCTCTATCTGGCAGCCGCGGGCGTCGGCACGCTCGGCCTGGTCGACTTCGACACCGTCGACGCCAGTAATCTACAGCGCCAGATCATCCACTCCACCGCCACCGTGGGCAAGCTCAAGGTTGATTCCGCCGAGATCATGCTGAAGGCGCTGAACCCCTATATGAACGTGGTCAAACACAACACCATGCTGACCAGCGCCAACGCAATGGAAATCTTCAAGGACTACGACATCATCGCCGACGGCACGGACAACTTTCAGACGCGCTACCTGGTCAACGACGCCTGTGTCTTGCTGCACAAGCCCAACGCCTACGGCTCCATCTTCCGCTTCGAGGGACAGGCCAGCGTCTTCGCCACAGAGGCCGGCCCCTGCTATCGCTGCCTCTATCCCGAACCGCCGCCGCCGGGCCTTGTTCCCTCCTGCGCCGAGGGCGGCGTCCTCGGCATTCTGCCCGGCCTGGTTGGCGTAATCCAGGCTACCGAGGTCATCAAGCTCATCCTCGGCATCGGCGAAACGCTCGCAGGTCGCCTCCTTCTGGTCGACGCGTTGACCATGAAGTTCCGCACGTTGAAGTTGCGCAAGAATCCCGACTGCCCGGTCTGCGGAACTCATCCCACCGTCACCGCGCTCATCGACTACGATCAGTTCTGCGGCATCGAGAAGCCAAAAACTGTCGGCCCACTGGAGGTCGCGCAGAACAAGTCCGTGGCCGACGTTCCCGTAGTCGATGGCATTCCGCAGATCAGCGTCCAGGAGTTGAAGAAGAAGCTAGACGCAAAGGAAGATTTCTTCCTGCTCGACGTGCGCGAGCCGCACGAGGCCAAGATTGTCAACATCGGCGCGCCTCTCATCCCTCTCGGCGAGTTGGCAAAGCGCCTCGACGAGCTTGCCCCGCAAAAAGATCGCGAGATCGTCGTGCATTGCAAGTCCGGCGGGCGCAGCCAGAAGGCCGCGCAACTCCTCAAGAACGCCGGCTTCACACACGTCGAAAATCTCGCCGGCGGAATCCTCGCCTGGGCAGACAAGATCGACCCCACCATGCCAAAGTATTAGCAGTCTTCTGAACGGTCTATTCTGCTTTCTTCCTTACATGAGAGGTCCCAATGATCCTGCTGAACAAACACTCCATGCGACGAAATGTCCTCCGCCTCTGCGCTATCTGCTCAATCCTCTGGGTTGCCAGTGCCGCTTTATTGTCGGCGCAGGCGCCTGCCGCGCCCCAGCCCGGCCCTCCGCCCGTGCGGTCGCAGTTTCACGAACCGGCCGCGATGGACTTCAACGATCACACCGGTTTCACGCAGATCTTCGACGGCAAGAGTCTTGCCGACTGGGAGGGAGATCCTGCGGTCTGGCGCGTAGAGAACGGAGCCATTGTTGGCGAATCCAGCAAGGACAACCCGATCGCCAACACCTATATCTGGCGCCGCAATCTCATCGCCAAGGACTTCGACCTCAGGCTGGAGATCAAGTGCGAGATCGCCGGGGGCAGCGGCATTCAGTATCGCAGCCAGACCGGTCTGCCCTGGACCAAGCCCCATCGTCCCGGCGAAAAACCGCTCAATCTCGACTGGCTGATGACCGGTCCGCAGGCCGACTTCTGGTTCCCGGTCAACCCGCTGCACGCCTCCTACTCCGGCCAGTTCTATTCGGAGAACACATCTCTGGGGATTGTTGCCTGGCGCGGAGAGGTGGTTACCTCAGCCGCGGGGTCCGCTCCCACACTCATCGGGACCATTGGCGACCGCAGCGCGCTTGGCGGCTATGTGAAGATCAACGATTGGAACCAATACGAGATCATCGCGCGCGGAGGCACGTTCCTCCACATCCTCAACGGCCAGCTCATGGCCGTCTACATCGACGACGACCCAGCCTCATCCAACAACCAGCCGGGCAAGATCGGCATCGAGCTCGAGGGAACTCCCGCCAAAGTCTCGGTACGCAATATCTGGATCAAAAAAATAAACTGACCGCGGAACGAATTCGTCCCTGCGGATCGTCTCATCAAGCTCGCGTTGCGGCTATTCCGCCTTGTCCTCGGTCGTTAGGATTTGCAGGCAGAGCGGCCGCTCCAGCATGGAGTCCATCTTCGCGATCGCGGAAACAGCCTTCTCAATCGTCGAGGTCAGGCACGGCTCGGTCGTAATCACAAACGGCAGGCTGTGCTTGGGATAGCCCGGACGCTGCAGCAGTGAATCGATGTTCGCCCCAACCCTGGCCAGTGCGCCCGCGATGCCAGAGACGATTCCCGGCTTGTCGTTCACCACAAAGCGCAGGTAGTGCGGCGCAAGGAACTCGCCCGTAACCTGACGCCGGTGCACAGGCAGCGCGACCGCGACCGAGCGGTGTGCAATCGCCAGAATGTCCGAGACCACGGCAACAGCCGTAGGCTCGCCGCCCGCGCCGTGACCGGAGAAGACCACGTCGCCACCGAACTTGCCGGAGGTAACCACCATGTTCTGCGTGCCGTGCGACCACGCAATCGGCGAGGTCAGTGGAACCAGCATCGGAGCCACGCGCGCGTGAACGATATTATTCTCCAACTGCGCGCGCGAGACCTGGCGAATGGTGCAGCCCAACTCCTTCGCGTAGGCGAAGTCGACGGCCTCGACCGTAGAGATCGTCTGCGTGGCAACCGCGTCGGGGTCCAGCTCCGCATGCAGCGCAACACGCGACAGGATGCACAGCTTGGCGCGCGCGTCGAAGCCATCCACATCGGCCGACGGGTTGGCCTCCGCGTAGCCCAGCCCCTGCGCGTCGGCAAGCACGGCGGAGTACTCCGCGCCCGTCTCCATGTGGCTCAGAATGTAATTGCATGTCCCATTCACGATGCCGCTGATGCGCGTGATCTGGTCGCCGCCGAGCCCTTGCAGAATGCCGGGAATCACCGGCACGCCGCCGGCAACCGCCGCTCCATGCACAAGCTGCACGCCATGCCTTGCGGCCAGCCGCGAGAGCGCGGCCCCGCGATACGCGATGAGCTGTTTGTTCGCCGTCACCACGGACTTGCCTGCGGCGAAGCACTTGCGCAACCATCCCTCGGTCGGGTCGAGTCCGCCCACCAGTTCGACCACAATCTCCGCGCCGGAGTTGAGGATCTCGTCGAAGTTCTCCGTCCACACGACCGACGCGGGCACGCACTTCGCCTCGTCCGATGCGCGCTTGCGCTCCACGTCGCGGTTGAAGATGTGGGTCAGCTCGATGTCGGAGAGCTTCGACGACGCAAGCACGCGCGCCACCGAGCTGCCGACAGTGCCGAAGCCGAGCAGCGCGATCTTCACCGGAGCCGCGGAGACATCCGTTGTCTTCGAGATTGTTGCTGCCGGCTTTGTGCGCGAGGTCTTGCGTTGGATGGCCATGTCAATAATCAATTCTATCCGGCAAAGTGCGCCATGCGTCGAAGCTCTCCTTCGCCTCGTCGGCCAGCAGGCGCGTCATGGGGATTCTGCGCTGGCCCGGCGGGCGGCTGATCTCCTCATACAGAAGTGCGTCGTCGAAGCCGGCATCCGTGGCGTCGGCAGCGGAGTTGCCGTAAAAAATTGCCTCGCAGCGCGACCAGTAGAGCGCGGCCAGGCACATCGGGCACGGCTCGCTGCTGCAGTACACCTGGCATCCGGTCAGTTGAAAGTCGCCCAGCGCCTTGCACGCCGCACGGACCGCGACCACCTCGGCGTGCGCCGTGGGGTCGTTGGTCGACGTCACCAGGTTGGTGCCCGTGGCAATGATCTTGCCGTCGCGCACCACCACCGCGCCAAACGGGCCTCCGGCGCGGGAGAGAACGTTTCCCGTGGCCAGCGCGATCGCCCGCCGCATGAAGCTGGGATTGCCTTCGATTGTCTGGCCTCCTCTTTCATTCGCACAGGGCCGCCGGCGCAACCGGCCCATACCCCTTATACGCACGGTTTTCCATGCCGGGAAGTAGCGATTATGGCACACCGGGGCCGCGGGCCGGACTCTACGCGCAGGATGCGTCCTATAGTAGAGTTGTGGCCGGAATGGAATTTCGAGCGGGGGACCTCCGTTGAATCAGCCTCAAGATAAAGCAGCACTGCTACCGTCGCGCCGCAAAGTTCTCAAGACAGGCGCAGCCTTCGCTGGAGCGGCAGTGCTCACGCCGCTCCATGCATTCGCGTCGCAGACTCCGGCCCGCCCGCAGACGGCCTCGCGAACAAACAATCCGCAGATCAAGATCTTCGATGTGCTGAAGTACGGCGCGGCGGGCGATGGCAAGACGCTGGACAGCGCAGCCTTCCAGCGCGCCATCGACGAGGCCGCCGCCTACGCGGGCAAGGCGCAGGTGCTGGTCCGCGGAGGTCATAAGTACCTCATCGGGACCATCGAACTCAAAGGCGCCATCGACTTCCATCTGGCCGACGACGCCGAACTCCTCATCAGCACAAATCGCGAAGACTATCGTGGCGGCCTGCCCGGCTCGCAGAACGGAGACACCATGGCCGCCGCACTCGGCGCGGTCATCACAGCCACCGGCACGCAGGGTCTCAAGATCACGGGCACCGGCAACATCCAGGGCCGCGCCAAGGAGTTCATGACCCGCTACGACGACGCTGGCGGCATCTGGATGCCCGGCCCATTCCGTCCCAAGATGTTCGTCCTCACCAGCTGCAAGGATTTGCAAGTCCGCGACATCACCTTCGCCGAGGCGCCCAACTGGGGCCTGCACATGCTCGGCTGCGACGGCGTCCTCATCGACAATGTCAAGGTCCGCAACCTGCTCGACGTGCCCAACTGCGACGGCATCGATCCCGACCACTCGCGCAACGTCGAGATACGCAACTGCAACATCACCGCCGGCGACGATGGCGTG
>Ga0208189_1000370_pt1 | contig 25658 bp, 24 predicted proteins | sample June2015DPH_10_5_FD_184702 | JGI IMG/M metagenome (GOLD analysis project Ga0208189, IMG submission 184702) | Peatland microbial communities from SPRUCE experiment site at the Marcell Experimental Forest, Minnesota, USA - June2015DPH_10_40... | ecosystem: Environmental > Terrestrial > Soil >... | reverse complement strand
CGCCGTATTGGATCACAGTCAGTGAAACAGATGAGCAGAAATTATGGGACTGGGTGCGCAACTCACGCAAAATTTATACGGCATCCTAAAACGCGATTGAGGAGGTGCATTACGAAGCCACCGTCGGGATACCAAGCTTTCGCACCCCGCCGTCCGGTTTGGGGATTTCCACCCGCCTCACCGGCTTTGGTTCGTAGGTTCCATTCAGCAGTTGTTCTCGGATCAGGTAGTCGGTGAGTTGATCGACGGTGACTCCGTCCATTCCCGCGCTACCTTTATTACCCTTAACCTGTCGCAGTGCCTCCTTCCGGTTGTCTCGCTCACATACTTCCTCCATCAATCGATTAGTTCTAGCTGGGTTTTCGGGTTCATTCGTCGCCATCAGCGATTCAGTCTCTTCCCCTGCGCCACCTCGGGCTGCACCCGTCAGTGCAGACGAGAAGTCCAGTTCCATCTGGATGTTCTGCTGCTTATCGTCTTTGAGACTCATGGCCTACTCACCGCTCCTTCTCGTTCGGGCCTTCGATCCCCGTTCCCGACTCGGCCTATCTGTTTCTCCACCTTTCGGTTTTCGGAGTGCCTCACTAGCCTCGCCGACGACATGATCTACTATGCCCTATGCTGACTTCTGATCCGCGGTCAGACTGCCTCTCAGCCGTCTCAGTCGCCGAAGCGACACGGAGCAGATCTCCTGGGGTAAGCTCAGTCACTTTCCGCGCACAATCGCCGAATCTACGCTTCGCACCTTGATGGATTATGGACTTCGCGGTACGTTGCCCTCTCGTCCGGTACGGGCGCCTTCTATTCGATTTTTGTCCATCGACTCGCACGTTTGTTTAATGCTTCCTTCAGACCCCGCCTTGCGGCAGTAGCCCTTGCATCATTACTAGGCCTTCACCTCCATCGGGTCGGCCAGAGGACTTTCACCTCCAAGTTACTGAGCATGCCCAGCACACAACGAAGCCGCTTACGCGGCGGACGCTGCCGCGTGTACTCCGGTTACCAACATCCGAGAAGGATTGAGCTTGCCGCAGTGGTCGCCCTCGGGCGATCGACTGGCGTTCCTTGCGGAAACCGGGGACGAAAAGAAAGCCGCTGCAGACATTCGTTGAGTACGGCTGTACAGGCGACTTCCGTTTATTCGTCTTACCGTGCATGACGAAACAGTCTTGTTCGTCTGTACGCGACCGCACAAGAATCCCCTGCCTGATCAATACTGCTCAGTTCTCAACCCGCCAAAAGGCTACGCTACTCCTGACCCTCCCAAGGAGGCGTTTATGGATAGCCGCTCCTTTCCAAGAAATGTCCTGTGTACTTTGCAGGAAATCCGTAGATTTGCGGATTGATTTATGCGCTGATGAAAAAGGCAAGGCCATCCACGAGGATTGCTACGTTAAGCACATTACGAGAAACGGGGATTACTCAAAGTCAGGCGGAGAGGATGTCAGATGAGCGAAAATCTGGTTTCCAAGGCATTCATCGAATTTCTAAACACCGTCAGCGTTCCTTCGACCACCAAGTGTTGCCCTGGCTGCGGGACAGAATTGGGAAATTTAAATCGTCCGTTTTTCTTCGAAGGGCAGACTTGGCAAATCCCACTCCAAATCTGCGTCAAGTGCCACCCCATCGAACAAGTCGCGCCGCCCTATGACGCCTAACAACTCCGAACCAAACCAACGTAATTTCTCGGCTCATTTTGGTGATGGGAATCAAGGTTATTGGCCTAGGATTTTAGATGTGCCGAAGCGCATCATTGAGTTGTGGCCGTACGTTTTGATTTTCGTTTCGCTGGCAGGATTCGTGTACCTGTTCGCTGGCGCTCGTTAGAGTCTGTACGAAAAAAGAATCGTTCGTCACGGAACAGTCTACGAAGCCTCAATTTCTGTAGCCTCTTCACTGCGGCGCAAACTGAGTGCGGGAGTGTGCTGCCAATGCTGCAGCTAAGCATAAAGGAAGCATCTTCGAGATCGTCTACCGTCGTCTCGTTCCGCGCCTCGGCCACAACAAAACCATCGGGGCAATTGCGCATCGCATCTATCAGCTGATCTGGATGATTCTGAATAAAGGCGTTCGCTATGAGGAACGGGGCCCGGCGGTTTCGGAAAACTCCAGACGAGTCCGCACTTCCCGAATGATCCGGACACTCCGGAAGCTTGGCTACCGAGTCGAACTTCTAGGGGATCCGGCATGAGCAGCGCGATTTTCGACCCTGTTTACAAAAGTTACCTAGCATCTCGTCTGAATTGGGGTGTTAGACTCTAGAAGTCCCTTTACACATCCCTCCGCCGTGCCCCGTTCTGTGGCGTCGGTCTCTTGTGCAATCTGATAATTCCGCAACGGAGGCCACACTATGCTGCTCAACAGCACGCAGCGCATCCCCAGGTTGCAACATGAAGAAGAGTCTTCGTTGTTGCGACGCAAGGTCGAGGAGCTGAACAAGAATACTGTCCTTTTGATCGCCGAGGCTGGGAGATTGATCCAAAGATCGCAACAGCTATCGGACCGGCTCAATTCCTTCGAAGACCCCAGCACGAAGCGGAAGGTAACCCCTATCACCGTATCAGGGTAATGCCATTATTTTGGGAGTGCTGATCGCGACAAGAATGACCGAATGACCCCGATTCGGAATGCGCTAGATGTGCATTTTCCGCCGTGCTTCGGCGGGCATCGCGGAATACTTATTTCGGTTGAAAGCTCTTGCAGCTGCACAGCTCTTGCGTTTCGTTAGTATTCCTCTCTTCACCTCGGATTTTGGCTCCAGAGCATGTGTCGTCCTTGTGCTCGAACCGACGATGACCGCACCCGCAGTATTCATTTGGGCACAAATGCTCAGGCTCGAAAACCTCACCAAAATACATCGGCACCGATTCCCACCCACATTGGGAGCACCTCCAACGTACCCCCTCCCCAGATGAGACTTCATGCTTGTGTAGGTGCGCCATCCTAGCAATTCTCTCACCCTAAGGCCGCCGCTTTGGGGCTTTTCATTTTGGCTGTCGAAAATCGCCACTCATTGACCTCGCCAAATTCCCAATGAGTGTACTCGCCTGTGGGTGTTGAAAAAGTCCATTTTCTTCAAAACAGCGAAAAATTGAGGGATAGAAAATGTCTAGGAAAACCGAAAAAGTCGTTTGTAGGGCATCCTAGCGCGACTTTATTTTTGCAAATTTCGCGGGAAGGAGTTTTTCAACAGCCACGCCTGATTGCGACAGTTATGGACGGCGTCCCGATGTGCTCAGTGCGATTCGGCAGCCTTCGCCCACCGTCTGCACCGCGTTTTTACTGGCATCCAGCCGCTTGCATTTGTGTGCAGTGAATTGTTTTTGGATGTCGGCGTGTGCATCCTTAGGTCGGCCTATAGTCTCGGGACCTGCCGCGAACTGGGCATTGCAATATTCACACACGCCAAGCACCGGAATATTATTCTCTCGTTTGACGATCCTAAACTTGCGTTTCGCAGCTCTGACACAGACGGATATTGCTCCGCTAGTATCGCAAGACGCTCGCTGACGGTCATGGAGTTGCTCAACTTCGTTTAGGATGGCCTCAAAAACCATGAGCGGCACCGCTCGGGACTTCGCCGTCGGGAACGGTCAACTGTGTCCTGGCGACAACGCGGTTCACGATGTCCTCCGCGTAAACACGGTACAAGGTGTGTAACGTGCTGCGCCAGCCGATCACTTCGCCACGTGCGAACTCAGTTTCCACCCCCGCCGGGTCTTTCTCGTGCTCAACATAGAAGGCCTTCAGAAGCAATTCGCCCTGTTCTACCAGGCGATTGATAGTTTCGGCGTTTTGCAGTGCTAGGTGCATGGCTGCCCTCCTCGGCGCGAATCGAGTGCATGCTGGTTGGTGGCGCGAGAAGGGTGGACGTAACTCCGCCTTCTCGTGCCCAACCAACTCAGAGTGTCTTTTACGCGGTCACGAGTTCGTGCTGCTGGAGGGTCGAGGTGACAACGTCAAAGGTGTGAACCTGGGGCGTTCCCTCGATAAATCTTGCCAGCGTCTTCAACACTTGCGGATAGGTATTGGTGTTGTAGTTGTCGGCATCGTTCTTGTTTTCCCACAGACTGATCGCGGTCACATCAAATCCGCCGGGACCGGCGAAAGTGATTTCGTCTTTAAAGCCATTCTGCTTACGCAGCAAAGGCAGGACGTCTTTTTCAAAAGCTCGCGTGTAATCGGACAGCATATTCGCTTTCAGATGGATCGAGACATTGCGTGCAAACATATCAACCTCCTTAAAGGTTGTAGGGTTGTAGTTCGCTAAGAGGAGAGAACTTCAGATGGGCTGACTTAGTTTCAGGAAACCTGAAAGAGGAGAAGGATGCTCACTCAATTTAACTGGTGCATTTAAGTGGCCCTCTGCCTCGACGCGCAACTTGTTGTTTCCAAAACAGATCCGATGCTGCGGAGTCTGGCCCGTCGTGTACCTTTGGCGGAGAAGCGAGCCAAAACGGCAACTCCTGGAAGAGGTTGAATCTTCTCCGCATAGAACGTTTCAGTCAGCCATGTCGGCAGGTCCGACGGCTTCCAGGCATGCTGTGCCAGCGCATTTTGACGTTGCATGCTCGCCCGCTTCAGCTGAGCTTCAGGACTGTTAGCTGTTCGGCGTCCGACGCGCGCTGCATCGATCAGACGTTCGGTCGCACTGCTGACAGCACATTGACTGCAGTGGGTTCTTCCTCCGATCATTCGTTTTCCACACCCGCGACACAGATAATCCGCTTTAGAGAATTTAACTCTAAGTGTCCAGGCCTTGCCCTTTGCTTCCGTGCGTCGCTGTTGAGTAAAGCGGGTCGAAACAACTGAGTTGTCTCCATGTCTGGATTTCGTGCTCCTTAGCGCCTGCGCAACATATTCTGCCCAAGGTGCGACTAATTTTCTCCACACTGCAGCCGTCCCGCTCAGCTTGATACAAAGCTGGGACATAAGCCGACAATTGCCAATTCCAGTTTCGAAAAAATCAGATCGGCGTAATGGTTCGTTCCCAATCCAATTGAGCAGCCACGTCTCGATCTGGGGACGAATCGGTTCGAGCACGTCAAGAGCAAGGGAGTCCCGGTTGGCGATGTCCGTATGCAAACCTAAGCCCAAGCCTGGGTCCAAACCTAACGCCGAGACAGCTAATCTGGTTTCAGCTTCAAGAAGGGCAGAACAATAGTTGAGGATGGCGTGGGCAGGAGTCACGGCCAAACGTGGCCCGCCGCTGAGGGGGACTGCCTACTCCCAACAAATCGCCAGTGATCAGGGATCTTCGGAAGATCGGCCGCTCACAATGACATCGCTCGGGAAGAAGATGACCCAGCATAGTGCTAGGAATTGCGCTCGCTACGATCGTTCTACCCACTTGGCTTCCACAACGAGTTAACCCCAGTTAACCGGTGGGATGTCGGTTGTAGTGTGATCGGCAATGGTGCGAATCCAAGGAGTGGATCCGCACCAAAGAGTCAATCGACTTCTTTAGACCTCCGAGCGGCCTGACACAATACGTCCCAATCAATTCGGCTACTGGGGAGGGTGTTCTTCAGCTTTGGGCGCTTCTTTCGCAGGATGTGGGGCAGGCTGCGCATGAGCAACCGTTGCCGGCTTGGAAGCAGGCTGCGCATGAGCCGCCGCTGCCGGCTTAGGAGTCGGCTGCGATCGAGCTGTAGTCGGCTTATTAGACTCAGCGGCCGGACTAGCCGCCTTAGGCTTTGCGGCCTTATCTTCAGTCGCCTTACTCTCGGCGGCCTTATTCTCAGCGGCCTTATTCTCAGTCGCCTTACTCTCGGCGGCCTTGCTCTCCGCGGCCTTATCCTCAGTCGCCTTGCTCTCGGTGGCCTTGCTCTCCGCGGCCTTATCTTCAGTCGCCTTGCTCTCAGCGGCCTTATTCTCGGTCGCCTTACTCTCGGCGGCCTTGCTCTCCGCGGCCTTATCTTCAGTCGCCTTGCTCTCAGCGGCCTTATTCTCGGTCGCCTTACTCTCGGCGGCCTTGCTCTCAGTCGCCTTGCTCTCAGCGGCCTTATTCTCAGTCGCCTTGCTCTCAGCGGCCTTATTCTCGGTTGCCTTACTCTCGGCGGCCTTGCTCTCGGCGGCCTTGCTCTCCGCGGCCTTATCTTCAGTCGCCTTGCTCTCAGCGACCTTGCTCTCCGCGGCCTTGCTCTCAGCGGCCTTGTCCTCGGTGGCAGAAGCCTTGTAAGGTGCTCCCGCTTGCTTGGCCGCTACCACCCCTTGACCGCTAAACTCGCCAGGCTTCGCCGTTGCAGCGATTGCCGGCCGCCCCTGGTTCACAGACGCCAAGAGCGCGTGGTTGGTGCTGGCAGCGTGCACATGCTGGGTTTGCATCGCGGTTGGCGGCGTGTGTTGTTCGTGTGCCGCAGTCTCTTCCGCGGCGGTTGGACGAGCGGTAATTCCGCCGGCGCCGCCGTTATAGCTGACATAGTTTACCGCGGTCGTGTTGACTACAGTCTTGTTGTAAACATTGTGGATGTTTGTGACGTTCACGTTATTCACGGTGGTGTTGTAGTTGAAGGCTCCGTTGTTCCAGTATCCACCTCCATAGCCGACGCCACCATAGCCGAAGCCGTAGTTGACGCCACCGTAGAAGCCGACCTGCGCACCCCAGTAGCCTTCATTCCAAGCGAAAGCGTTGCCGCCCCAACCCCAATAACCAGGAGTCCAGAGCAAGCCAACGGTGGGCGGCTCGACCCACGTACCCGGCACCCAGAAGTAACCTTCATCCCCGTAGAACCAGTAGCCGGGCGTCCACAAATAACCGTTGGCGGGGACCATGGGTTGCTCGTATACAGGTAGCGCGGGCGGAGCGAACGTGATGGACACGCCGAACTGCGCGAACGAGGCGGCCGGTATGGCCAGTATCAGAAAAGCTAGCAATAGCAAACGGATTTTGCACATTTTGAATCACCTTGCCCATCATCCTTCGATTGCCCGGTTGTACCTTGCTCCTGCGGGCTGCGTGGATTGAAGGGCGCCGTGCCGATGCCAGCATTCCACCGATGCACTGCCAAGTCTGTGCACTTTGGATCACTTCCGGGAATGTCACAATTAGCAATTAAGCTGCTGAATCGCTGAAGCGATTGCTGGGACTAGCGGCCTGTCGCAGTGAGTTCGTTACTGCGGACGCGGCGGGTGGGGTCGGAGTATTTCCACTGGATGGGCCGAGCATTGGCGGAGTAGGCGTTGATGTAGCGGCGGAGTTTGCGAGCCAAGTCGGGACCCGAGGTGAAGATGTCCCGTGCGATGACCTCGCGTTCGATCTTGGCGAACCAGAGTTCGACCTGGTTGAGCCAGGACGAGTAAGTGGGCGTGAAGTCGCTGGGAGAGCATCCATTCGACACGCGAGTGTCGAGAGTTCCTGTCCCTGGGAGTAGCTTTGCGACGCAGCCCGTTCATCTCACGCAGACAAGAGGTTTCAGGGCATTTCTCCTCGCCAAAAAAACGGGGTCAGCAGCCCGCATTGCCTGTGCCCGATCTATGCCCGTTTCGTCGAATGAATTGCTCTCGTGAGACCTGGGAACTGATTCTAAGATGTTGAAATTGCGTTCTGGATATTAGGGAGAGGGAGTCAAAATCCGCCGGTACTTAGTAGCTTGGGGGTTCGATTCCCCCTCCCGGCACCACTGAAAGCCTGTCGGCAAATCTTACCTTAGGGCGCTTTATTGGTACCGCTACAAATCTTGATCTCGGTCGTTTTGTGGGGTTCTTTCGCTCCAGAGTAATTGGCGCCGGCTTATGCCAAGTTCACCTGGTCGAATCTCGACGGATGGCTCGGAGCCGCTTATCACTGAGCATGCGCAACGTTCCCGATGCTCCTGTTGGCGGAGTTAAGACGTTTTCGATTTGTTCACGCAGCCAGCGATTTGCCGGGTCATTCTCGGCACTCTCGTGCCAGTACAGGTGAGCTTCCAGACGGGGGGCAGGGAGCGGAAAGGGAAACACTTGGTTGATCGATCCCATGTTCAGCAACCGCGCATGGCGCTCCGGCAAGGTCAATAACATGTCTGTCTTGCTTACCACCATGCAGGCCGTGAAGTTGTGTTGGCTGCGCAGACAAACCTGTCGGCGAAATCCTCGTCGGCTGAGTTCGACGTCGATCAGACTGGGACCTCGGCGACGGGAGGAGACCTGAATATGGCGCTGAGCGAGATAGGTATCCAAGTCGAGAGTGCCCGCGATTGCAGGGTGACCCCTACGAGCAATCACCACGAAGGGCTCATTCAAAAGCCACTTCTGCCGAATGCGATCGCTCATCGTCATAGGAATCTCGATCGCCAAATCGAGTGAACCGCTCGCCAGCTCAGTCTCAATGTCTCTGCGCTTGACGCGTAATGTTGTGATCGACATTCCTGGGGAAGCGTGGGTCAAACGGCCCAGCAATGGCGGAAGGATGAGGGCCTCGAGATACTCCCACATGGAAAGGTGAAAGTTCCGCCGCGAGTGTTCGGGCACAAACTTGTGACTCTGGCTGACATTCACTTCCAGGATTTGCAGCGCCTCCCTTACCTGTTCGATCATGTTGCGCGTGAACGGCGTCGGCATCATGTGCGCGCCCTGTCGGACAAACAGAGGGTCCTGAAGCATATCGCGTAATCTCTTCAGCGCGTGGCTGATTGCTGGTTGCGTGAGGTTCAGTTGCTGACCGGCGCGGGTAATGTTGCCCTCGCGATAGATGGCCTCCAGCACTACGAACAGATTCAGGTCAACCTGACTTAAATGCACGGTGCGTATATTACAGGATTCATAGAATTCATTTGGAGAATTATGCAGTAATCGTTAGGCTAAAGTGCGTTCACCGTGAGCCGATATCATGGACTTTTCCTTGTCACCGAGGGCCCAAAGCTATGTCCAGCGCCTCTCTGCGTTCGTCCGAGAGCACGTCTTGCCTGCAGAGCCCGAGTATTATGCACAATTGCAAAACCTTCCCGACTGGCGTAGTTGGAGACAGCCTCGCGTTATGGAGAGTTTGAAGGCGCAGGCGCGGGCTGCGGGCTTGTGGAATCTATTTCTTCCCGATCGGGAATTTGGCGCAGGGCTAACTAATGTGGAATATGCTCCCTTGGCGGAGATCACTGGCCGCTCCTCGATTGCCCCCGAGGTCTTCAACTGCAATGCCCCCGATACCGGAAACATGGAGGTTCTGGTGAAATACGGCTCGGCAGAGCAGAAGCAACGTTGGCTCAAGCCGCTGCTGGCGAGCGAGATTCGTTCTGCATTCTGCATGACAGAGCCCGACGTGGCTTCATCGGATGCCACGAATATGAAAGCGACTGCACTTATCGATGGCGATCATGTAGTCCTTGACGGCCGGAAGTGGTGGAGTTCCGGAATCGGTCATCCTCATTGCCGTCTGCTTATATTTATGGGCTTAACCGATCGGTCCGCTGCCAAATACCAGCGTCATACCATGGTCCTGGTGCCGATCGATACTCCGGGCGTCAAGATCGAGCGTATGGTGCCGGTGTTTGGTTCTTACGACGTCCCGTTCGGACACGGAGAGGTCAGCTTCACTAGTGTTCGGGTTCCGCTCGACCACATCATTGGCGGACCGGGCCGAGGTTTCGAAATCGCGCAAGGGCGACTTGGTCCCGGTCGCATCCACCACTGCATGCGCACGCTGGGAGCGGCCGAACGCGCGCTTGAACTCTTGTGCTGCCGCTCATTGCAGCGGGTAGCGTTTAGCAAACCCCTCGCCGAACTGGGTGGTAACGTCGATATCATTGCCAACGCACGGATCATGCTGGAGCAAGCCCGGCTGCTAACTCTCAAGGCCGCGTGGATGCTCGATGAAGTTGGCACCAAAGGAGCCCGCAGCGAAATCTCCCAGATCAAGGTCGCAGTTCCCAACATCGCCCTGCGGATTATCGACCAGGCAATTCAAATATACGGAGCCGCCGGCGTCTCCGCAGATTTTCCCCTGGCCGAACTGTTTGCTACTATCCGCACCCTGCGAATCGCAGATGGGCCCGACGAAGTTCATCGCGCTTTGATTGCTAAGCTGGAACTGAGGAAATACAAACCCAAGCGCGTAGCTTCGGCCTGACCACACCAGAGGGCCGCGACTTGGACGCGAGCGATCGCCTACCTTAGGGCGCTGCCTCAGAACGTCAGGCGCACGCCGAGTTGGACTTGGCGCTTTGGGAAAGCGGACGTGAAGGCCAGCGGCGTGCTCGGAGTCGCAGTCCCGCCACCGGCAAGAGCCGAGCCTGGTTGAATCCCGTGCACGTTGAAGGTTGTAAATCCCGGGGTGAATCCGAAGAGAGGACCTACCTCGTTGTTTACGCTCGCATAGTTGGTGCGGTTCGCGATGTCAAATCCTTCCGCCGTAAATTGCAGGTTGGCTTTCTCGCCCATTTTATGTGCCCAGGTTAAGCGCATGTCAAAGTCGAAATAGTCGGGGCCCAGACCCGTGTCACGGGGGGCTCCGATGGGACGTTCATTGGTAGTGTGGTTATTGCCGTTCACCTCTCCTCCGGCCAGCAAGTTGAAGGGATGACCACTGTGGGCCGAGAAGATAGGAGCTAGCTGGAAACCCGACAAGATCCTCTGTTTCGAAGGGCTGTCGATCACACCGGCAATCACTAATTTATGCCGCTGATCAAACTCTGAAAGGGCACGATCCGCGTTAAGGTTCGTCGGATCCTGCGGCCCGTAGTCGGTGTTGTAATCGGTGGATGTGTCAAAGCCTTTACTGAAGGTGTAATTCCCGAACACGCTGAAGTGATCACCGAATCGCTTCTTGACTTCGGCGATGCCGCCCTCGTAAAGAGCGTATGACTCGGAGCTGTATTGGTTGTTCTGTACAATCAGGGGATTCACAAAGCAGTTCATTGTCGCGCAGGGAAGGCCCTCAGTTCCGCCCAGCGGGTCAGTCGCCGGGCTCGTATTCCAATTGCGATAGGAAACCGTTTCGCCATTCGCCAGAGTTACCGTGCTGTAGGGTGCGGGCAGCAGATTGGTATCGAGTGCGATCGGGAGTCTCTGCGTATGAACGTAAACTCCAGACAGAGAAATCGACAATCCAGGCGCGAGCTCCCGTTCAATTCCAAAGGAAGCCTGTTGCGCAATGGGAGGGCGATAGTTCGGCTGGTTGACGAAAAGCACCTGCAGCGGGGAAAGAGGGCCGGTATTGGTAACGTCGATGCCCAACGGGGCCACAGCAGCCGGCGTGATGCAAGCATTATTCCCGGGGGTGGGAGTGGTGCACTGAATCAATCCCTGGGCAAATAACGTCTGGAAGATGGTTGCCGACCCGGCTATGCCCAAAGCCGGAACTCCGGCGAAGCCATCCGCATAAATGGAAATTTCCCGGTTGCAAGGGCTACCTCCGGTGCCGGGGATTATCGGTACACCAAATTGGGAGACCCCGCAGATTCCGGTAACGTTTGCGACTTGGCCGGCTCCTGTACTGTTCTCGACCGCGGACTTATTCGCATTCAAAACCCCTAAGCTGTAGTCGACGTCGGGGATCTGAACATCCACGGGTCCATAAAAGATTCCATAGCCGCCGCGGATTACCGTCTTGTGATTATTGCCGGGGTCCCATGCGAAGGAAACCCGGGGAGCAAAGTCCTTTTTATAAGTCGTCAAAGGAGCGAATTGCGTGTCCAGTTCGTACCGGAGCCCGTAGTTCAAGGTGAAGTTACTGGCTATCTGCCAGGAGTCTTGACCGTAAACCCCTGTCAACGGACGGGAGTAATAAGGATATGTCGGAACTCCAAAGCCCTGCTGATAAATCTCAGGCAGGCCCAACGATGCAGCTTGTAGCGGATTGATGGTCGTGCTTGCAAGCTCGGGGCTGAGCGCCGCTCCGGGGAGCGATCCGAACACAAAGCGGCCCGGGAAGAAAGTGTGCGATTCCGTGTGATTGCCACGGAGGATTTCGTCGGCACCGAATTTAAAACTGTGATGGCCGCGGATTACGGTCAAATTGTCCGCGAATTCATATCGGCGGAGGATGGTGAGGTTGGGCAGGAAAATATTCGTTCCGAGATTATTGATGAAACTTGGAATCTGGAGCCCCACCTGTCCCGGGGCGTTGGGTATCACGTTAAAGCTGTAGTAATCCCACTGCGCGCGAGCCTCATTCTGGGTTGCTGCACTAAACTGGCGATACCAGGCGACTTGAAAATCGTTATCGTTGGTGTGCGTGGAGCTTCCCGCCGAATAAGCGGTTAGCGACTGAACGTCCGGCGACTCCTCAAGATCGTGTCCGTACCTGTAGGTAACGGAAATCTCGTTGTTCGGGTTGAAGCGATGATCGAGGCGCGCTGATGCCAGGTATTCTCGCGTGTCGTAAGGAAAAAGTCCGCCCTGGGTTTCAAACTGATTTTGGAGGAAGACATTTAGTGCGGCCTGGCCCGGGGTTATGAAAGGGTTTGTGCCGGGGTTCGGATTCAATGTCAAAATGCTCTGGAGAGCAAAGGCGCATATATTCGAGGGCAGAGTCACGCCGGGCAGGCACGACACAAGCGCGCTCGAACCGGCGAGTCCGCCAATGATTGCATTCTGCACCGGGGTCGGACGAAAAATATCGGTATTGGTTAATATCGGAACCGCGTTCTGCGCATTCTGCCGTAAGCCTTCGAACGCAACAAACAGAAACGTCTTATCTTTCTTGATCGGGAAGCCCAGCGTTCCGCCGAATTGCTGACGAGACAAAGAATCCTTAATCGGCAAGCCTTCCGTATCTGGGTTGGCAGGATCGAAAGTCTGGCCGGGTTGCAGTGCCTGGGTGAACGAAAAAGGATCACGAGCATCCAGTGCATCGTTGCGAAAATAGCCGTAGAGTGTGCCGTGCACACGGTTGGTGCCGGACTTAGTCACGATGTTGATCGAAGCACCGGTGGCTGCCCCGAGGTCCGCGGCGTAGTTGCTGCGATTAATTTGGAATTCCTGCACAGCGTCTTGGCTCACTGTCAGGCGCACGCCCCCGCTGTCGCCCGAAGTCTCGCCACCATCCACCGTGATGTCGTTTCCTCTGCCATTGCTGCCGTAGAAGGATAGCCCGCTCTGCGGCGTTTGCGCGACCCTGAAATCCTGGTCTCCCGCCAGCCTCGTGGAATCGGATACACCAGGCGCGAGCAACGTGAACGTAAGATAATCGCGCCGGTCGATAGGCAGGTCGGCAATGTACGTCTGCGAGATCCTGTCTGCCTGGCTTCCACGTTCCGTTTCTACCACCGGCGGCTGATCCGTCACCTCCACAACCGTCGCCACCCGTGACGGATTCAGTTTGAAATCCGAGATGACCGTCTGCCCGAGGGCGACAATCACTGCTTTTCGGATCTCGGTCGCAAAACCCGACATTGCCGCACTGACGTCGTAAGTGGCCGGCGAAAGTCCTGTTATTCGGAACTGCCCCGCGCCATTCGTGACAGCTGTGCGCGTCAGACCGGTCTGCGTATCCACAACCCTGACGGTGGAGTTGAGCACAACATTTCCGGCAGAGTCGGTCACGGTTCCAGTGATCTCTCCCGACGTACCCACGCCTTGGGCCTGAGCCGTCAGGGCTGTGAACACGACGCACGCAAGAACACATGCGATTGATTTCACCGTGGATTCCAGGGATGTCCGTTTTCGAGACCGGTCCTGGTGGCACGAGATGGCACGATAGAAACTGCGTTCGAAGCCCATAGTCTTCCTACTTCCCCCGGCTTGTCTTGCGACCGCCTACCGGCATGCACGCAGGTTCTTCCAACGTCTGCCTGCTTCCGAGACTGAACGTTGTCAGATTGTTGGTTTTGGTTTGGATTTGCTAAATGAGAACGAACAGGCGATCCCCGCGCTTCTACCGCTTCAGGGCGTCGTTTCTTCATGACGGGCGTGAGCGTATCCGCATTCGCGAAATTCATCAAATGAATTGTTTTGATAATGGAGTATGCGTGCCGGGAATGCAGGGTGAGGATCGCTTCCCCCAGGGGGTGGGTTCAATTCGTCACCACTTTCTTGGGCGGTTCTTCAAGCGCATGCGACAAAAGAAATTTCAGTATCGTCTCGTGGGCCGCTCGGGTCTGGTCCGTGAGAAACAGGTGGCTCGCCTGCTCGATCAAAACGAGTTTTGCACCCGGAATCAGACTTGCAATCAGTTCTCCATTGCCGGGCGGCACCAGCGCATCGGACTTTCCATGAATGACCAACGTCGGTGCTGTGATCTGCGTGATCCGGCTATACCCCTCCCACGCCAGAATTCCCTGCAGTTGTGCTGTGTACCCTTCAAGGGAAGGGAGCCAGCGCCGACGCAGGCTAACGTCCTCCTCGATTTTCTCTCGCGGCGTAGCCGCATCGTAGATGTAGGGAAGTATGGCCTCCCGCGCTTGCGCCAGAGTCATGCCACGCGCCATCAGAATATCTGACACCTTGCGCTCCGCGCGGACCGCTAAGGGTCCGCCGGGCGAAGTGCAGCCCAGAATCAGTGAACGGGTTCTCGCCGGATACTGCAGAGCGAATTCTTGTGCAATCATGCCTCCCATCGAAACTCCAAAAATATGCGCCCGGGAAACGCCGGCTGCATCCAGAACCGCGGCCGCGTCGGCTGCCATAGTGGCAATTCCATAAGGACCTGGAGGAACATCACTCAGCCCCACGCCTCGATTATCGAACGCCACGGTGCGAAAGTATTGCGACAGCACTGGGCGCGAGCGATGCCACAGCGACGAGGGATAGCCGAGGCCCATGATGAGCAGCACCGGCTCTCCTCGCCCCTGTTCATCCCAATAGAGTTTCGCTCCTTGATTCTCAACGAATGACATCAGAATCTTCCGTCACACTGTATACCGCTCGTTCGCCAACAACCGCCGTGCAATCTGCCGCCGCAGTTCGATGGAATTCACCGGATCGTGAGCGGCATAGGCGCGCAAGCGTGAGAGATTCCTCCGCAGTTCGTCGCCCTGGGTGCAGGCGCTTAGCACCGTCCTTGACGACACTTCAATCCTGGAGATTGCGTCAGGCAAGTACACGGCACAGGCATCCGCCGCATTCGCTGCGCCACTGGCGACCGCCAACTTCCGGGAGCGTAACAGGCTCGACTCCATGGCAAACACTTCCATGATGATGTCAGACATATTCAGGACGATCTCCTGCTGCTGTTCGAGCTTCGCTCCATGCTTCTCGTACGCGAGCCCTAGCGTCAGGAGGGCAATCTTTTTCGCATTTCGAACGAGGCTCAGTTCCGGATCCCCGGCCGCCTCGACGGGTCGAGCGTCGTCACTTTGCACAACGGCACGGGCGACATCGAGCAGAGGGAGAATCCCACGTGCCGCGCGCTTTAGCGGCATGCCCGTGATCACCAACCGGTTAATCTCGCTGGTGCCTTCAAACAAACGATTGATCCGCGAATCGCGATACGCGCGCTCTACCACATAGTCCTGATGGTATCCGTAGCCCCCGTGGATCTGGACTCCTTCGTCGACCACATAGTCCAGCATTTCGCTCACGTACACCTTGATCATGGAGCACTCGGCGGCAAACTCCTCGATCGCCTTCAGCTCCTGCGTGCCGGCCGCTGACCCCGGGGAAGCAGCATGCATTTGATTCTCAATCTGTCCAACGACACGCCAGGTCATCGACTCCGCCGCGAAAATACGGATCGCCATTTCCGCAAGCTTGTGCTGAATCGCGCCGAACTCGGCAATCGCCGAACCAAAAGCTTTGCGCTGCTTGGCATACTTCAGGCAAATTGCGAGCACGTTTTTCGCGGCGCCAACCCCGGCAGGGCCCAGCTTCAACCGTCCAATGTTGAGGATGTTAAATGCGATCACGTGCCCGCGACCGATTTCGCCCAACACGTTTTCCACCGGCACCGCAACGTTATCGAGATACACCGCCGTGGTCGAACTGCCCGTGATACCCATCTTGTGTTCTTCGGCTCCGCTGGTTACGCCGGGAAAATTTCGCTCGACCAGAAACGCGGTAAACTTTTCGCCGCCAACTTTGGCAAACACTGTGAATAGATCGGCCGCGCCGCCGTTGGTGATCCACATTTTCTGGCCATTTAGGATGTAGTGCTTCCCATCCGCCGCGAGATCGGCGCGCGTGCGTGCGGCCAGCGCATCAGAACCCGCCAGTGGCTCGGTCAGCGCATAGGCGGCCAGCATCTCGACCTTCGCTAGCTTCGGCAAATACTTCCGCTTCTGCTCTGGAGTTCCAAAGTAGACGACCGGCAGGGTACCGATTCCAGTGTGAGCCGAGTGCCAGCCGCCGTAAGAGCCGTCTCGTCCCATGCGTTCAGCGGTGACCATCAGCGACGGCAAATCCATGGCCATGCCGCCATATTCCTCAGGGATCGCCATTCCAGTCAGACCCAATTCCACCGACTTCCGCAGCACTGACATAGCGACGCCCGGCTTCTTTTCGCGGATTGCGGGCAAATTTGGTTCTACTTCGTTGGCCCAGAATTCGTCCACCATGTGGCCGACGGCGAGATGTTCTTCGCTCAGGTCCTCGGGTGTGAAAATGTCTTGCGGCGCTGACTCTTCGATCAGAAATGCCGTTCCTTTGGTCATCTTGCGTGCGACGTCTGTTAATGTCGTCATAAACAACTCCTATGCCACCTTTTGAAATTGAGAATCCAAGTTCCTTGAAACAGTTCGAGGCGCGCGAATTCCCCGCGACCGACTGGTTCGTGGTCACGCAGGATCGTATCCTGAAATTTGCCGACGCCACCGAAGACCGCCAGTGGATTCACCTGGACGCCGAGCGCGCCCAACAGGAATCGCCCTTCGGTGGAAGCATCGCCCATGGTTTTCTGACACTTTCGCTGCTGAGTTGCTTCCTGAAACAGGCGATCCATATCGGCTCTGGCGTTGCGATGACAGTGAACTACGGCCTGAATAAAGTCCGCTTTCCCTCGGCAGTTCGCGCCGGTTCGCCGGTTCGCGCCCGCGTGACTCTGCTGTCGGCGAAAGAATCGCCTGAGTTTGTGGACGCTAGGTTTCTCATTCAGGTCGAGGGTGAATCCGCCGCCAAACCGTGCTGCGTGGCCGAGTGGCTGGTGCGGTATTACCGCCAGTGAGCGCTCTTTCATATCGTCCCGCTCTGCGCGCACTGCAGTGAAGCACGCAGTAGAGTCTTGATTCTCTTCGGCATGGCCGCGAAGCGCTCGTCCTGCGTCAATCCCTGGGCGTACCGGTAGTAGATCTGCTGAATGATGACGGCAACTTTGAAGCGGGCAAATGCCAGGTAGAAGTTCATATCTCCGGGATCCAAGCCAGTTATCGAGGCGTAGCGCTCGACCAACCGCGCCCGGCCTAGGGTTCCGGGTAACGTCGTGGGCGCAGGGCGAATTTCGCGGAGCTCTTCGGGATCTTGCGGATCAGTCCAGTACGCCAGGGCTGTTCCCAAATCCGTCAGCGGATCTCCCAGCGTGCACATCTCCCAATCCAGTACGCCGATGATCTTCGTCGCATCTGCAGGATCGAGCACGATATTGTCGTACTTGTAATCGTTGTGGATCAGAGCGGTTTGATGGTCGGTTGGCATTCGTTCGATAAGCCATGCGGAAATGGCTTCGACTTCTGACAGATCGTGCGTTTTCGACTTGTGGTAGCGCTCGATCCAGCCCTTCAGCTGGCGTTCAAGGTAGCCTTGGGGCTTGCCCAAATCAGCTAAGCCGATCGCCGTATAGTCCACCCGGTGCAGGCACGCAAGAGTGTCGAGAAAAACTTCGCTCAATCGCCGCGCCGTCTCCGGCGGGAAGGGCACACCCGAAGGCGGCTCGCGGCGAATGATCATTCCTCGAATCGGCTCCATCAGGTAGAAGGGCGCACCAAGAATCGACAGGTCGTCACAATAAAGGATGGCCTTCGGCGCGGCGGGGAAAAAAGTATGCAGTTTTGACAGCACGCGATATTCACGAGCCATGTCATGTGCCGACCGCACTTTGCTTCCAAAAGGGGGACGCCGCAACACGACTTCCCGGCTCCCCAACCGCACCAGATAGGTCAGATTGGAGTGGCCGCTGGGAAATTGTTCCACGGAAACTGGTCCGCTTCGACCAAAGTGGTCAAACAGAAATGGCTGCAGCCGGGCCAGATCGAGTTCTTCGCCTGCCCTCACGGTTCCGGCTTGATCGCAAAGTGCCACCATACTCGCAAGTCCTGTCTCAGCTACCAGTAGGTCAGCAGTGAATCCTCGTCGAGATGCGGATATGCGTTGAACGCGCTCAGCATGAAGCGCTCGCCCGATGCTTGAAAGTCACTGAACGAAGCATTGCGCGACATCCAAGAAAGCTGCAGCGCGTCCTCCGCAGATAAGTGCAGTGCGCGGCGCATCGCCGCTCCAATGGGTCCCGAAGAAGTGAAGACCACAGCGCCGGCCGCCAACGTGGTACCGTGTATCACTTGCACCAACCCGCGCTCCACTCGCAAGCAAAACTCATGCCACGATTCAATGCCATCCGCCGCGGTCTCTCCCGCCACCCATTTGCCGATCACGGCCTCGAATAGCCTTTGAAAAGTTCTCCGTCGCTCGCCCGGCTCGCAGGCACTCTCATAGGCGATGCTCATTTCTCTTATCTCGGTGTTCCCTCGCATGAGTCGTGGAAGGCTCGTGCGCATCACGGCCTCGGCTTGATATTCATCGAGTTCGCTCATCACCACGATCTCGGGAAAACTGCGACCCGCATCCCGATAGACATCGGCCACAATCCTGGCGGTCTCTCGCTGCCGGATGCGCGGACCGGAGTAGGCGTTGTGAAAAATCATGCCTCGCCGCAACCAATACTCACCTAACAATCTGGCTTGGGCTTCGCCATTGGCACATAGCTTGTCGTAATCCGCTTCCAGAAACGACGCTTGCGCATGGCGCACCAAAGTGATGTGCCTCATGCTGAATTCACCCGCTCCAGCAATCCCGCCGCACTCTGTTCTCTGTCGAACTCGGCAAACGTCTTGCCCGATTCCGCGAGACGCTTTAGCAGAGGAGCTGGCGCCCACAGTTCTCTATGCTGGTGGTGAAATTCGCAAATGCGCTGGTAGACCTTCGGCAACCCCACCGTGTCGGCGTGCCACATTGGTCCGCCCCGATAGGCAGGAAATCCATAGCCGTTGAGATAAATGATGTCGATATCGACGGCACGCAGCGCGAATCTCTCTTCCAAAATCCGTGCGCCTTCGTTGACTAACGCATAAATGCAGCGATCCACGATCTCTTCGGCGGAGATTTGCCGCTGCAGGATTTCCGCTTCCGCACTCCACTTCCGCACCAGAGCGGTTACTTCGGGATCCACATTCGCGCGCCGGTTTTCGTCGTATCGATACCACCCCTTCATCGTTTTTTGGCCGTACCGCCCCAGTTCGCAAAGTCGATCTTCGGCGAACGGCTGCCGGATCCCCGGTTTTTCAAGATGGCGGTACTCTTTGCGAATTCGCCAACCAACATCGAGACCCGCCAGATCACCCGTCGCCAGCGGGCCCATCGCATTTCCGAATTCCACGAGCGCTTTATCCACCGCTTCTACATCGGCTCCTTCTTCCACGAGGAATTGAGCTTCGCGGCGATACGGCCCAAACATGCGGTTACCAACAAAGCCGCGGCAATTTCCGACCAGCACGCCAATCTTGCCCAGCCTCTTGGACAGTTGCATGCAAGTGGCAATCACTTCTTTGCTCGACTTTTTCCCGCGCACAATCTCGAGCAAGCGCATCACATTGGCGGGACTGAAAAAGTGCGTTCCGATCACAGCTTCCGGCCGCGACGTCGCCCCTGCGATTTCATCAATATTTAGCGTCGAGGTATTGCTTGCCAGAATTGCTCCCGGTTTGCAGGCACGGTCCAGGTCGGCAAACACGCTCTTCTTCAAAGCCATACCTTCGAAAACCGCCTCCACCACCATGTCCACATCGGAGAACGCATGGTAACTGAGCGCTGGCGTGATCAGTCGCAGACGTTCGTCCACGAACGCCTGTTTAAAACGTCCGCGCTGCACGGAACTGGCATAGTTTTTCCTGATCTTCTCCATGCCTAGGTCGAGCGCCGCCTCATCCACGTCCTTTAGCAGCACCGGAATGCCAGCATTGGCAAACACCATCGCGATTCCTCCGCCCATTGTTCCGGAGCCGACAACCGCAACCCGGTTCACAGGGATTACGGGAGTTTCCTTTGGAACGTCGGGAATCTTCGCCAGCTCACGCTCGCCAAAGAAAATATGAATGAGCGCTTTCGACTGATCGGAGAAAAGACATTCGGTGAAAAGTTTCTGCTCCGCCTGGCATCCTTCTTCGAACGGCATAGTGATCGCCGCTTCCACAGCCTCAATCGCCGCCAGCGGGGCCTTCATTCCTCTTTGTTTTTTGCGAGCGGCATCGTGCGCCGCCGCAAGAATTGCCGCATTCTCCACAAGGGTTCCCAGCTTCCCCATGCGTTCTCGCGCTTTGGGCGCGGGCATGTCGGCGATCTCGCGAGCAAAAGCTACCGCCCCGGTAAGTAGGTCTCCGTCGATCACGCGATCGATCAGTCCGAGAGCGGCAGCGTCGGGGGCTGAAACCGGCTTGCCCTCGGCACACATCTCCACTGCTTTGGCAACGCCCACCAGACGCGGCAGACGCTGAGTTCCCGCGGCCCCGGGAATAATTCCCAGCTTCACTTCCGGTTGGCCGACCTGCGCTGTTGGCGATGCGACCCGATAGTGCCCAGCCATGGCCAGTTCCAGTCCGCCCCCAAACGCAGCACCATGAATCGCCATCACTACCGGCTTGCGGCTATCTTCAATGCGAAGCAGAAACGGTAGTAGGCTTCTGCGGGGCGTCGCCCCGGAAGTCATCTTGCCGAATTCCTTGATGTCGGCTCCGGCAACAAAAGTACGGCCTGCTCCGATTACAACCGCAGCTTTGACTGCTGGGTCAGCATTCATTTCATCGATCGCCGCCCCGATAGCCTCCGGCAGGCCCGGACTGAGAGCGTTCACCGGTGGATTGTCGATAGTGATCACTGCAACACCATCGTGTCTACTCACCTTCACAAAGTTGTTCATAGGACACTTTCGCAAAACTTGCTGAACTCCGAGATCGCACTCCCGTTCGTCAGTGGCGTGGTGCGCAATCGGTATTCTGATATTTCTTTCGCAGCTCCCTCTTCAAAACCTTCCCCGTCGCGGTCCTGGGCAAGCTCTCGCAAAATTCAATTGATTGCGGACACTTGTAATGTGCCAGACGAGCGCGGCAGAACTCGATCAATTCCGCTTCTCTCAGCTTGCATCCTGGCTTTGCCACCACCACCGCCCTCGGCACCTCACCCCATTTCTGGTCGGCCACGGGGATCACAGCAGCTTCGAAGACTCCGGGGTGCGCCGCCAGCACCTTTTCGACGTCGAGCGAAGAAATGTTTTCGCCGCCGCTCACGATAATGTCCTTCTTCCGGTCGACGATTCGGAGGTATCCGTTCTCGGCGATCACTGCCATGTCGCCCGTGCGAAACCATCCACCGCGCAAGACTTCGGCTGTGGCTTCCGGCTGTTGCCAGTAGCCCGCCATCACACCGTCGCTGCGGGCAATGATTTCTCCCAGCGTTATGCCGTCGTGCGGAACATCGTTGTCTTCGGCGTCCACCACGCGAAGCTCGCACCCAGGGAAGGCCCAGCCGGTCATCGCCTGGATCAAATGCCGTTCCTCGTGGGTGCATCGCATATCCGGTTTCAACTCGGCCGTGGAAAGCGAAGGGGCGCATTCTGTCAGTCCGTATCCCGAAAAGCATTTGAATCCGAACGTCTGCTCCGCATCGCGTATCAAAGTCGGAGACGATGCCGCACCGCCGATCGTGGCCCAATCAACGCTGCTGAGGTCATACTTGGAGCGCGCCGGTGAATTGATCAAGGCCGCAGCCATAATCGGCACCAGACTGAGCTGGCGTACTCGTTCCCGCTCCACCAATCGGAATACCTCTTCCGGCACAAAGCGGGGAAGCATCACATGCGTTCCGCCAACCATCGTGACGGTGTGGGCTGCTCCCCAGCCGTTGGCGTGAAACAAAGGAATCGTGTGCAGCACCACGTGGTCGTAGGCGATGTGATAGTGCAACGCGATGTTCATCGCATACAGATACACATTGCGATGCGTGAGCATCACGCCTTTGGGGCTAGCGCTGGTTCCGCTGGTGTAGAACATTTCCGCCACCGAGTTCTCATCAAACGTCATCAGTTCTTCGCGGTACGGAATAGCCGCAGCCAGCATCTGCTCGTAGTTTCGATCGCAGACCCATGCCACTTCCGGCTTTCCACTCAGTGGAATGAACGAGCGCACCGTGCGCAAGTCTCGGCGGAAGGAATCCACAAGCCCCACAAACTCTTCTTCGAGGAACAGCACCTCAGCCCCGGAATCATTCAGAATGTAGGTAAGCTCTGGCGCTGCCAGGCGAATGTTGAGGGGAAGCAAAATGCCCCGCGCTTCGAGAACCCCGAAGTAACTTTCAAGCAGGCGATGGCAGTTCAGGCTGAGAAATGCCACGCGATCACCGGGCCTCACTCCGGCGCAGCGCAACGCTCCCGCCAAACGACCTACGCGATCGCCAAATTCGGCATAAGTAAACCGGTGTTCGCGGCACACTACTGCCGTCTTGCGGGGAAACTGTTGTTCCGAGTAACGGAGGAAGCGCACCGGCGTCAACGGAAGGTTCATAGGAACTCGCCCTCACCAGGCCGACTGGCCTCCATCGACGACCAGCACATGCCCGGTCACATAGGCCGAAGCGGCCGATGCCAGAAAAACCGCAGCACCTTTCAAATCGTGATCACCACCAAAGCGGCCCAAAGGGATCTTCGTCAGGAGCGAATCTTTGCGGTGCTGGATGACCCAGTCCGACATATGCGTGGGAAACCATCCTGGGGCAATCGCATTCACCTGGATGTTGTGCGGCGCCCACTTACACGCCAGATCCTTGGTGAACGCAATCACCCCGCCTTTGCTCGCGTGGTATCCGATCGCTTGCAGTTCCGCCGACGCTCCGCCCAATCCCGCCACGGATGCGAGGTTGATGATTTTGCCTGACCGCTGCGCGACCATGGCCTTTCCCGCTGCTTGACAAAAAAGGAATGTGCCAGTCAAGTTGGTGGAGAGGACGTTGTCCCATTGTTCCAGCGTCATTTCTTCTACGGGAGCCCCCCATGACACTCCGGCGTTGTTGACTAAAATGTCGATCCGGCCGAACTTTGCGAGCGTCGCGTCCACGACTTCTTGAATCGTCACACGGTCTCTAACATCGCAGCCCAGCGCAAGAGCCTGCACGCCCCGGGCATGCAATTCGTCCGCCACTTCCTCGCAGCGTTCCCTCTTGCGGGCGCAGAGCACTAGGTTTGCTCCCATCTCCGCCAGACCCTCTGCCATCTGCCGTCCCAGCCCTATCGAGCCGCCCGAAACAATGGCCACGCGTCCGGTCAGATCGAAAAGCTGTTTGACATTCACCGAGATAGCCTTTCTGCAAGCAAGTACTCCATAAAAGTGATAGTTAATAACATATTATAGTTACCAACATCAACAAGCATTTCTGTTGGCCCCGATTCGTGCCGACAAAGGGAAGAGAACTAGTTCAGTAAGCGGAGCACTACCCGCCCTGAGATCTCGCCGCGGCTCAGTTGCCCCAGAACCTCACCAGCGTCGGCGAGGGGGCGTGTGGATACCTGGCAACGAACGGTCCCGGCTGCTCCCATCGCCAAGATCTCGCTCAGATCTTCCCGGGTGCCGACGGCAGATGCCTTGATCTGGATCTCACCAGCCGCCATCAGAATCGCTGGAAACGAGATTTCACGGGCAGGCAGCCCCACCGCCAGTAGCGTCCCGGTGGGTCGCACGCAATAGAACGCCATGTCGTATGCGGACTTGGCCGCCGAGGTGACCAGGGCGACGTGCACTCCGCCGGAGCCGCGCAGCTCCTTCACCACGTCGCTGTTCGATACGTTCAACACACGGGCGGCGCCCAGCGACTTCGCCAGCGAGAGTTTTTCTTCGGCAATGTCGATTGCGGTCACCTCCGCACCTGCTGCCCGTCCAATTTGCACGGCAAGGTGGCCGAGTCCGCCCACGCCGAAGACCGCCAATCGCTGTCCCGCTCTAATCTTGGCCTGTTTGAGAGCGCGATGCACGGTAACTCCCGCACAAAGCAGCGGCGCCGCCTGCTCGGAGGGAAGCGCGTCAGGAATCTTGACTACGTGGCTGGCTGGGGCCTTCGCAAATTCCGCATATCCGCCATCCATCATGACGCCCGTGATGCGCTGACGCACACACAAATTCTCGTTTCCTTCCCGGCAAAACTCACATTGCCCGCATGTCCACTGGACCCAAGGCACTCCGACGCGTTCCCCTACGTTCACACTCTGGACCGCTGAGCCTCGCTTCACCACCCGGCCTACGATCTCGTGCCCGAGAATCAGCGGTTTCTTTACAATGCTGGCCAGTTGCGGCCAGTCGCCGTCGGCCACGTGCAAATCGGAATGACAGACGCCGCAGACCTCCACTTCGATCAGGACCTCGTCCACGGTGGGTTCCGGCCGAGGCACTTCCTCCAGGGCTAACGGCGCCTTGAATGCATGCAAAACAGCGGCCTTCATCGCGCTTTCCTTTCCAGAGATACAGGTGGTCCGAGAAGAACCCTTACGACTGGATGCCCCGCAAGAAAAACTCCACGGCGCTTCGTACCCGTTCCGTGAGCTTGTGCGGCCCAGTTAGATCCACTGCCCATTGCCGCACCACCGTGTTGTAAAGCCCTTCCATGAACTCAGCAAGGTGCACAACAGGAAATGCACGCGTCACTTCGCCTCGCTTCTGCCCTTGCGTTAGAATCTCTCGCAACAAGCTGGCGGCCGCCTCCTCATGACCCCTTAATTCTGCAGATCTCACCGGATCCATAGCACCCGACAACACCACTGCTTGCCAAAGTCTTCTATCGGCTTCCACCTCTCTCGCCATGGTCACGTAGAGCCGACGCAGGCGCTCTTCCGTGCCCGCTTTGCTCGAGAGCTCCGAACGCAGTCGCTCGCAGATACAGGCATACCCACGCTCTCCCACCTCTCGTAGAACTGCGTCCTTGGTCGGGAAATATCGGAAGAAGGTTGGCTGGCTAATTTCGAGCGCTTGCACGATGTCGTCGATCCGGGTTTTTTCGTATCCGTGCTTGCGAAATAGTTTGATCGAGGTTTCAATAATCTGCCGCTTCAAGCGCGCCTTCTTCCGCTGCCGCAGCCCGATCTCGGACCCCTCTCCAACACTTTCTACCGCCGACTTCCGTGTCACGAGCGCACTAGCCATTTATTCCTTCCTTATGCACCACTTGCAGCACGTCACTCCAAATCTCGCAAAATGTGATAGTAACTATAACAAAATGGTTACTAACGTCAATGCTTCCAGGTGATGGGTGAAAGGCGTCCGAAGCCGCGGGCTTTCGCGGGGGCTAACTCGACCGGCGAAGGCTAGCTTAGACGGGTCAAGGCGGGTTTAGACGGGCAACACGAAAGGTGATGTAAATAGTTGAGAGCGCGAGGAAACCCGCGCAAATAGGGAATTTGGCGCTGGTCCCGACCGGGGGCTCACAAGCCGCCGGTACTTAGTACCTTGGGGGTTCGATTCCCCCTCCCGGCACCAATCATTAGTCCTTGCGATCGATGCGATTAGGAGACAGGAACGACTTCGCTGGTTCTTGCTTCCGTACTGCCACTATGCCCGACGCTATGCCCGTGC
>Ga0208189_1000359_pt1 | contig 26056 bp, 21 predicted proteins | sample June2015DPH_10_5_FD_184702 | JGI IMG/M metagenome (GOLD analysis project Ga0208189, IMG submission 184702) | Peatland microbial communities from SPRUCE experiment site at the Marcell Experimental Forest, Minnesota, USA - June2015DPH_10_40... | ecosystem: Environmental > Terrestrial > Soil >... | reverse complement strand
GTGCGGACATGCAAATCAACTCCGATGTACACTGCCATCTGCGCCTCCTGTCCAAGCCGATGCCAAACGACTCTGGGTGAGAGTATCAACTCTCGCCCCAGGGGGCGCGTGTGTCATGACATCAGAGAAGAAAAGGAACAGACGTGGAGAAAAGTTATTTGGTGCGAGCAAGCTTTTTTGTGGGGGAGGAATTGGAGATGAGGGAGAGGAAATGACGGTGGACGGTGGGGTCGTCGGTGAGTTCGGGGTGGAAGGTGGCGGCGAGGAGATTGTCTTTTTGGACGAGGGTGGGGGAGCCATCGAGTTTGGCAAGGACGGTGATGCCCGGAGCGATGCTTTCGATGATGGGGCCGCGGATGAAAACCATTTCGAGAGGATCTTTTTTCAGGGTGGTGGGGCCGAAGAAGACGTCGCTGGCGAGTTGGCGGCCGTAGGCGTTGCGGAGGATGGTCATATCGAGTAGGGCGAGCGCGGGTTGATGAGGATTTTTGACGTGCGTGGCGAGGAGGATGGCGCCGGCGCAGGTGCCGAAAATGGCGCGGCCCTCGGCGGCGAATTGGCGGATGGCGTCGAAGAGACCTTCTTCCTGGAGGAATTGGAGCTGCGTGGTGCTTTCGCCGCCGGGGAGGATGAGGGCGTCGGAATGGCGGAGATCGGCGACGGTGCGGACCTCGAGGGTTTGCACGCCGAGTCTTTGGAGAGTGGCGGCGTGTGCGGCGAAGTCGCCTTGGATGGAGAGGATGCCGATGGTCATGGGGATGTTATCAGTTATCAGTTTTTAGTTTTGCGGGCCGGAATGGCCGAGAAGAACATCGGCCAGGCTAACCCAAGACCCACACGCGAACTCGGCGTGTGGGGCACCCAAAAGCAATCGGAAGGACCCACCCTTTGCAAAAACCGCAAAGGGTAGGCCACCCGGAAAAACCAAGAGCGGCCCGCCTCGGAAGGTGGCCCCTACAAAAGCAAACCCAAGACCCACACGTAAAACCGGCGTGTGGGGCACCCGGCAACTCAAGAGCACAGACAGGAGTGTCTGTGCCACCAGACCCAAGAGCACAGTCCCTGCGCGCCTCCTCTCGAAGATCACGGCGGGCAGGGTAAACAAGAGTGACTGTGGCACTACCAGCCGCGGGTGGAGAGGAGATCTTTTTCATCGAGTTGGCGGACGTCGATGCCGGGCATGGCTTCGCCTAATTCTTCGCTGGCTTCGAGGACGGCTTTGGCGTCTTCGAAGTGCGTGTTGGCCTTGACGATGGCTTTGGCGCGGGCTTCGGGATCGCTGCTCTTGAAAATGCCGGAGCCGACGAAAATGGCTTCAGCGCCGAGTTTGCGAACGAGCGCGGCATCAGCGGGCGTGGCGATGCCGCCGGCGGAAAAATTGGGAACGGGAAGCTTGCCGGATTTGGCGATTTCGCGAATGAGATCGAGAGGAGCGCCGAGCTCCTTGGCTTCTTTCATGATCTCGTCGTCGCGGAGGGTGGTGAGCCGCTTCATCTCGCTGACGATGGCGCGCATGTGGCGGACGGCTTCGACAACGTTGCCGGAGCCGGCTTCGCCCTTGGTGCGGATCATGGCGGCGCCTTCGGCGATGCGGCGAACGGCTTCACCGAGATTGCGCGCGCCACAGACGAAGGGGACGCGGTAATCGTGTTTCCAGATGTGATTTTCCTCGTCGGCGGGAGTGAGGACCTCGCTCTCGTCTATGAAGTCCACTTCGAGGGCCTGGAGAACCTCGGCCTCGGCGAAATGGCCGATGCGGACCTTGGCCATGACGGGGATGGTGACGGTCTTCATGATTTCGCGGATGACCTTGATGGCGGCCATGCGGGCGACGCCGCCTTCCTTGCGGATGTCCGAAGGAACGCGCTCGAGGGCCATAACGGCGCAGGCGCCGGCGTTCTCGGCGATGCGGGCCTGTTCGGCGTTGGTGACGTCCATGATGACGCCGCCTTTGAGCATTTCGGCGAGGCCGACCTTGACGCGCCATTCGTTGGAGGCTTTGGCGCCGTTGGTGTGTTCCTTGCCGTTGGGTTTCTTGGTTGACATGAGTGCTTCTCCTCTCAGAATCCGGAAACCGAAAAGTAAATTTTCTTCTGGCCGATCTAAAGATCGGCCACTACAAGCAAACTCAAGAGCTACGGCGCCCGCCTCAGAAGGCGGCCGCTACACGGGCAAAAACGGACCCAAGCAAGAACAAACCCAAGACCCACGCTCAAACAACGAGCGTGGGGCACGCGCAGACCCAAGAGCACAGTCAAGAGTGACTGTGCCACAAACCCAGGAGAAAAGCCGCAGGGCTCGAAGACTCGGGGTGCGCTGCGTTGCCGGGCTAAAGCCCGGCATCTACAAAATCTGCTACAAAACCCGCTGGCCGGACTCGGCATTAATTGAGCGCGCCGGATCGATCACGACGAAGCGGCCTTTGCCACGGGCCAGGAGATTGCCCTGGGCGTCGTGGATTTCGGCTACGCGAAAACGGTTGCGTTCGCGGGCGGCCTCTTGCCAGCCTTCGGCGAAAATTTCCTGGTCCACGGGGACGGGCTTGCGGTACTCGATGGACATTTCGGCGGTGACGGCGCGCTCGCCGTGCAATTTGGAGAGTTTGCCCATAGCTTCATCGAGTACGACGGCGATGATGCCACCGTGCGCGAAGCCAGCGCCGCCGGCGTAGTTGGGGCCGAGAACGAAGCGGCCGCGGGTGCGCTGCGCGTCGAGATCAAGTTCGAAGGGCAGCTTCATGCCGGCGGGATTGGCGGCGCCACAACCGAAGCAGCGGTTGGTGGGTTGCGGATCGAGTTTGAGAACGTTGGGCATTTTCCCTTTCACGTTTGGCCGATTTAAAGATCGGCCGATAAGAAGAAACCCAAGCCCCAGGTAAAAAACCGTTACCTGGGGCACCCAAAAGCAAGAAAGAACTAACCCAAGACCCAGGTAAAAAACCGAACCTGGGGCACCCAAAAGCAAGAAAGAACTAACCCAAGACCCAGGTAAAAAACCGAACCTGGGACACCCAAAAGCAAGAAAGAACTAATCCAAGAGCACAGTCAAGAGTGACTGTGCCACAAAACTCGATCAGACCAAGGCCACGTGGGCGCGTTCGGCGCGACGCGTGCCGCGCTGGCGCTTACGCATTTCGATGCGCAGGAGTTCGGCCAGGATGGCGATGCCGCGGGCAATTTGTTTTTCGTTGAGGCTGGCGAAGCCGAGGCGCAGGGTGTTGGGAAGAGGAGATTGCACGTAGAAATAGCGGCCGGGAGCGAAGAGGACGCCACGTTCCCGAGAGTGGATCATCAGTTCGCTGGCGTCAAAGCCGGGGGGCAATTCGAGCCAGAGGCACATGCCGCCTTCGGGGCGCGTCCAGCGCGTGCCCTCAGGCATGAGTTTGCGAAGAGATTCATCGAGAGCGCGGAGACGCTCGGCGTAGACCTTGCGCATGCGGGCGAGGTGCTTATGGAAAAGGCCGCGGCGGAGAAATTCGGCGAGCGTGGCTTGCGCGAGCTGGTCGGTGTGGAGATCGGTCATCTGCTTGACGAGGCGGAGGCGTTCGATGGCGGCGGGAGGCGCGACAATCCAGCCGACGCGGAGGCCGGGGAAAGCCACCTTGGAGAAGCTGTCAATGTGAATGACGAGATTCGCGTGATCGAGTTGCTTGAGCGAAGGAACGCGGACATCGCGGGCGTGCAGGCGCGCGTAGATGTGGTCTTCGACAACGGGAACCTGATGGCGGGCAGCGAGTTCGAGAACGCGGCGGCGTGAATCGAGCGGCATCGAGGTGCCTGTGGGATTCTGAAAATCGGGAGTGAGGACGATGAGCTTGACGCGATTGGCGGCGAGCGTGACTTCGAGGGCTTCGAGGTCGATGCCGAGGGGCTTGCCGGGTTCGGCGTGGGTGCGCACAGGAACGCCGAGGCAGCGGGCGCGAACGCCATGGAAAACGGCAGAAGCACCGGGGTACGTGGGATTTTCCATGATGACGGTATCGCCGGGGCGGACGAAGGCTTTGGCGATGAGATCGAGAGCTTGCTGGCATCCGGCAGTAACGAGGAGGGTTTCGTCCTTGGCGGGGATGCCATCGTGGCGGAGAAGTTCGAGGAGAGCTTCTTTGAGGGGCGCGTAGCCATCGGAGGCGCCGAGATTAAGGATTTCGGGGCCTTCGCGGCGGAGGGCGGCGTGGGAGCAGATCCGCAATTCTTCAATGGGGAAAAATTCGGGAGCGGGGCGGGCCATGACGAAGGAGAGCGCGTCCTCTGGAGCAGAGGCGGTGAGGCGGGTGAGGATTTCTTCGCTGCGTTCATCGGCGAAGAGAAGTTCCCAGCGGAGGCCATCGCCATTGTGGAGGGCGGGCGGTGGGGGCGGAGAAATTTTCAGGCCGTTGCCATTGGCGCGGATGAAGGTGCCGCGGCCGACGTGGCCCTGGATGAGGCCTTCGGATTCGAGTTCGGCGTAGGCGTTGGCGACGGTGGTGCGATGGACGCCGAGGGTTAGAGCGAGTTCGCGGCTGGCGGGGATGCGGTCACCGGGACGAAGATCGCCGGCGTGGACCAGGGAACGGAGCTGGTCGCGGAGCTGGATGTAGAGGGGGATGTGGCTTTCGGGCTGAAGGTGTAATGGCAGCATTGTCTCTCACCCTGAGGAATATTCTAACAGAGATTGGACCGGTGGAAGAGCCAAATTGTCTCCCTTGGGAAGGCCAAGAAAGAAAAAACTAAACACAGAGGTAACAGAGGGGCCGCAGAGAAAGCGGAGACGACGAGATGGAATTTTCGGCGTAGGGGTTGTTGAGGAAAGAAGGGAAGAAAAGGCTTACGCAGAAGGCGCAGAGAAGAGCGGAGAAGAGAAACCCAAGAGCACAGGCAGGAGTGACTGCGCCACAAGCCAAAGGCGCCCGCTTCGGAAAGCGGCCGCTACAAAAGCTGACCCAAGAAAAAGCAGATCCCTCCACGGCGGCCCGCACAAGGCGCGGGCCTCCGGTACCCTCGGAGCTCGCGGCAAGCGGGATGACAGTTTTCTTGGTGGCCCACAAACGGCGCGGCACCTCACGCCTCTCGAACCTCGGGCTGGACGGGGGAGGATAGATTACTGTTGGTCGGCGGCGCTTGTGACCGTAAAAGCGGCGGCAAGCCGCCGCACTCCAAAAGGAAAGCCTCACCCCTGAAGGGGTGAGCTACAGGGGTGGGTGGCGGGAGAGGCGGCCGTTTTTTTCGTTGGAGGAGAGATCGCGGAGGCAGAGAGCGGTGGGGTCGGCTGCGTTGCACTGATCGATTTGCTTGAGGGGGAGATCTTCGGGCTGGACTACATATTCGCCGGATTCCATGGATTCGCTATCATCGGGATCGAAGACGACGACGGGGCTGTCTTCGTGCACGCGGAGGCGGAATTGTTTGGTGGAGGCTTCGTAGTTGGAGAACGCGAAGCAGTGGCCGATGCAGGCGCGGTCAATGGAATGGTAGATGAACGGGGCGCGCCAATCACCGGGGGCGGCGACAGTTTTCAGCACGCGCGTGCCAAAGGGCAGATTGTGGGTGAGCTTTTCGGCGTTGGCTTCGAGGCGGGCGACGAGGGAGGTGTCCTGGTAGAGGAAGACGAAAAAGAGGAGGGCGCAGAGGGAGAGCGCGGCGAGATGCCATTTTTGCGGGGTGAGCGAGCCGAGGAGGCAGAGCACGCAGATGGCGGTGATGAGGGTGAGGCGGGAGACGAGGAGGCCGATCCAGCCGGCGCCTTGATTAGGATGGAGATTTTCCGGGAGGAGCGAGGTGATAGAGAAGGCGATGATGCAGAATTCGAGAAGGAGAAGACGGTCTTTCCACCAGGAGGCAGCGCGGGGGGCGCGGCGGAAGTCCAATCCGGCCATTAAGAGGCAAAAGGCAAAGACAATGGCGGAGATGTAGCGGTAGCGTTCGCCGAAGACGACGAATTGGTCGGCGCCGTTGAAGAAGTAGAAGGGATGATCGGGCCATTCGACTTCGTAGGCGGAATGATGAGAGATGAACCAACGTACGGCGAGGATGAGGAGGAAACCGCTGATGGGAAAAACGATGCGCCAGCGCGGGAGGTGCTGCCAGAGGAGCCAGTATGCCGCGGCGCCGAGAAACCACAAGAAGCCGAGAGGATGCGCGAGGAGCATGAGAGGGATTAGTGGGAGGGAGACGAGCTGGAATTTGGGGCGGCCGCTCCAGACGAGGGAGATGCCCAGGCAGGCTAATGCGATGGACAAGTAGTAGTTCATGAAGCCCATGTGAAAGACGTAACCGTAGGCGAGCATGGCAAGGAACGGCGTGAGGAACCAGGGAGGGCGGCGCGTGGCGACGGCCATGAGAGCGAAGACGCTCCAGAAGAAGAGGAGGACGCAGAAGGCGACGGCGATTTTTTCAGCGGCGGCGATGCCGAAGAGATTGGAGAGAGAAAGGAGCAGGAGATCGAAAAGGACGTTGTTCCATTGCCAGACGGCGTAGACGCCGGGGGCAGTTCCCTTCTGGACGAGTTGGGCAAGCCAGGCGTTGTAGACGTGGCTGCCGAGATCACCGGCTTCGATGTGGGAATGCCAGAAGACGGGAATGAGAAGGAGGGCGGAGAGAAGGATGATTCGAGGCTTCATCGGATTGCGGAGAGTATAGCGCGGGTGGGAAAAGAGAAGGAGTGTAAGAGTGAGGAACATTGGAGTGAGGAGCGGTTGGAGTGGTGGCGCGATTCCTCCGGTGCGTGCCGCAAATGGCGCGGCACTTCGGCTGGGATGACATGTTCGAGCAATGCGGGATTCGTGCTGGAAATGGGCAAGAAGGTTAAGAAAAGTGGAACGTGACGCGTCGCGAATACGTCTGGGGGAATAGGAGGGATTATGTTGAAAATGCGAATTGCGATGGTTTTCGTGATGGTGGCAATGACGCTGCTGTGTGGAACTGCATTGAAGGCGCAAAAGACGAAAGCGGCGCCGCCGGCGCCGGTGCCAACGCAGATCGTGGCCGCGAAGAAGGTGTTCATTGCGAATGCCGGAGGGAATTTCGATTCCGACATTTGGAGCGGAGGACCCGCGCGGGCGTACAACGAGTTTTACGCGAGCATGAAGAGTTGGGGGCGATATGAGCTAGTCGGCGCTCCGGCGGATGCGGACCTGGTGATGGAATTGAGTTTCACGGCGACAATGTCGGTGCCAGTTTACGTTGCCAGCTTTGGAAATGATCACCCGGGCGTGTTGGAGTTTCGATTGAGGTTAGTGGATCCCAAGACGCAGATATGTCTGTGGGGGTTGAACAAGGGCATGCCGCTCGCGATTCTGAAGGAGAATCGCGATAAGGACTTCGATCAATTGTTGGCGCGTTTGGCGGACGACTTGAAGGAGGTGACTACACCAGCAACGGCCGCTGCCGCTAAGTAAACGACCAGTGGGTTAGGGAGACGACGGAGAGACCGTGGCGCGGACAGTTTGCTGCCCCCTCAGTAGGACGGGCCCTACAAAGAGGGACCATGAGCACAGCCCCTTCGAGGCTCAGGACAAGCAGAAGTGACTGTGCCACACATGCGATCAAGCAGGCTGGCAGATTAGCGGCCGGATTGGGCGTCGCCGAGGCGCTTGAGGCGGTCGCGGAGACGGCGCTGGAGCGGGCTTGGCGTGTTCGGGTTAAAAGCGACCAGGTACCAGAGCGGCTGAGTTTTGTCTTTGCTGAGATAGGTGAGGGTGGCGGCGTCGGCGTTGGGATGACGGGCGACATTTTCGCGGATGGCGCCGTAGGGATGACGCGAGAGGCGGCTGAGCGTCTTGGCATTGGCGCGCGGATGTTCGCTGATGAGGCGGAGGAGGTAGAAATCTTCCTCGGGCGCCTGCTTGGCGAGCTTTTCGAGCATTTCGGGTTTGGCTTCGGCGCTGAGGACGAGGCCGATCTTCTCATCCCAGGCGGTGTTGATGTGGTTCAGCTCGCGAGTGCGTTCGTGGATGAGTTCCTCGAGGATGCGGCGCTCCTGCTGCATGCGGGCGATGGGGAGATGCGTGCCTTCGAGGGAATCCAGGACGCGAAGAAGATGCTGGCGTTCGCCGAAGACGATCTGCGAGGTGCGTCCAATGCGGCCATTTTCCTTTTCTTTGTATTGCACAAGATCCGAACGTCGCATGATTTGATGCTCCCAATTGGCCTTTGGCGGCTCGCCAAAAGGCACATAATCCCAAACAGACTGATGTGGCTGGCTCATGTTCCGGCTGCTGCGCTTTTGGGCGGCTTGTACCGTTCCAATTCCATCGGCCAAGAAGCGTTTACTCCTATTCGCCGTAATTTGCCAGAAACGGCCACAGCTCGAAATTCCCGAAACGAGTTGGAACGGCACTTGTTGGATTATGTTCTGGCGTGGCGGTACGGTAAAGTTTGGCGGCGCAGGGCTGTGCCCGAAGTGGTACGTCCGGGTAATGGGCTGGGGAGAGGAAAGCGGCAATGAATGCGTTCGAGGAACACCAGGAAGAGCTGGAGAAGTACGAGCAGATGTTTGGGAAGGAACGCGGGAGGCTGGCGGTGTCACTGGACCGGATCACGAATGCGCTGGCACTGGTGGGACAACACGGGGTGTATTGCACGAGCCAAAGGAATCCGACGGTGCCGGCGATGGATTTGCGGATGGTCGTGCAGGAATTGACGCATGCGAAGGAGTTGGTGCAGGCGGTGATGGAGGAGATGAAGAAGAAGAGGAGTTGAATGTTAAAAGTTGAAAGTTAAAGAGTTCAAGAGTTTAAGAGTTCACAAAAGAAGGTGCGAGATGCGGTCGTAAACTTGCCGCGATCCCTCCGCTGCGTGCCGCATAAGGCGCGGCACTCCGGTCGGGATGACAGTCTGGGCTGGCTGGCAAAAGGCGCCGTTGCTCCGGTCGGGATGACAATTTGGGTAGTCCGGCAGACGGCGAGGGAGTTCAGTGCGGACAAGAATCTACTAGATGGCAAGGATGAGCCGAAGAGGGATTCATCGCACAAAAAACATGCGATGGAAAACCGTACCTCTCTACGCGACCCGACGCGCCACAAAACGGCGCGAAAGAGAAAGTCGGGCCGCTCCGTTCGCAATGACAGGTGGCGGAATGAGTTGTGGATTGGGACAAGGGAATGACAAGTGGAGGAGTGGTTGTGGATTGAGACGCCGCTCGACGCGGTCGGGGGCAAGCACCAAACGAGAGTGGGGCTGCCGAGGACAAAACATACCCAAGAACCGACCTGAAGGTCGGCCACTACAAAAGTAGGAGGAGGGAGGGGGCGGGTCAGGCGAGGAGGAAGGGGTTGGAGTGGCGCTCGCGGCCGATGGAGGTGCTGGGGCCGTGGCCGGGGTGGACGACGGTGTCGTCGGGAAGTTGGAGGAGTTTGGACTTCAGGGAATCCATGATTTGATCGAGAGAGCCGCCCCAGAGATCGGTGCGGCCGATGCTGCCGGCGAAGAGTGTGTCTCCCGCGAAGAGTTGCGGCTGGGTGAGCTTGACGCTGCCGACGTCCTTGGGGAGATACAAACAGACGCTGCCAGGAGTATGGCCGGGAGTGTGAATGACGTTGGCTTGGAAGCTGCCCCAACTGAGAGCGTCGCCTTCCTTGAGAAGATGATCGACATCCACGAGTTCGGGGGTCTCCATGCCGAGGAAGGCGGCTTGGACTTCCATGCTGTGATAGAGGGGGAGATCATCGTTGTGCATCATGACGGGCGCGCCAGTGTATTGATGGAGCTTGGCGAGGCCGCCGATGTGATCAATGTGGGCGTGGGTGCTGACGATGACCTTGACGATGAGCTTGTAGCGGCCAAGAAGGCCGAGGATGCGCTCGACTTCATCGCCGGGATCGATGACGATGGCTTCGCGGGATTTGGGATCGCCGATGATCAGACAGTTACACTGAAGCATGCCGACGGGCAGCTTGATGTAGATCATCTCCGGGTTGGCGGCGTCGGGGAGATGCAGGGTGTCGGGTGCAGTGTTCATTGGCAGAAGTATAGCATTGGGGATTTGGGACGTGAATTCGGGTTGAGGGATCAGGGATATCAGCGAGAGGTTGTGAAGTTGAAAGTTGAAGAGTTCAAGAGTTTAGGAGTTAAAGAGCTTCAGACCCAGGGTGCCAGAGTTGGTCGGGAAGTTGCCGCGATTCCTCCGCTACGTGCCGCAAAGTGCGCGGCACTTCGGTCGGGATGACAGATTGGGTGGGGGCGCACAAAACGCGGCACTTCGGTCCCCCCGAAGATCGGGGCAAGGAGGCGCCCCGACCGGGTCCCCGAGAAACTCGGGGCGGAACGGGACAGGCGCCGATCACGGAGGAACGAACACATCAGAGAAGAGGTTGAAGAGTGTAAGAGTGTAAGAGTTTAAGAGTTGAACAGCCGGGGTGGGAGAGGCGGGTTTGGTAGACTGGCGGGAGGGGAGAAAGAGTTGGAAGAGAGGAGCGAAGAACTGAGGACGCCGCTGGAAGCGATGCACCTGGCGAATGGGGCGACGCTGGGGACGTGGTTCGGGTGTGCGCTGCCGGACTGGTTTGGGGATTGGCGGGCGGAGTATGGGTATTTGCGGGAGAGCGTCGGGGTGGTGGACAAGAATTGCCGGGCGTACCTGAGCTTTACGGGGCCGGACCGGGTGCGGTATCTGAATGCGCTTTTGACGAACAATATTAAAGAGTTGGCAGAGAATCGCGGGAGGGTTTCGCTGTTTCTGAATCCGCAGGGGCAGATTCAGGCGGAGATCGAGACGTATGCACTCCGCGAAGAGTTGTTTTGCGTTTCGTATGCGATGATCCGCGAGCGGCTGATCGAGGGATTGGAGAAGTACATCATCATGGATAATGTGACGCTGTCGGACCAGACGGAGGAGTACGGGACGCTGGCGGTGGAGGGGCCGAAGGCGGCGGAATTGGCAGCGGAGTTGGCAGGAGTGGATTTGGGGGGGATGGCGGAACTGGAGTCGCGGGAAGTTGCGGTGGGGGCAGTTCCCTGCCGGGTGATCAGGAGGTCTCCCGGCGGCGTGAGCGGGGCGGAGTTTCTGGCGAAGCGCGGGGAGATTGAAGCGCTGTGGAAGGTGGTTGTAGAGGCGGCGCGGAGGCACGGCGGGGGGCCAGCCGGATATGCGGCGTTGAACGTAGTGCGGCTGGAACAGAGGATTCCGTGGTTTGGATACGATTTTGGAGAGAAACAGATACCGCATGAGGCGGGCTTGCAGGATTCGCACATCAGCTACACGAAGGGCTGCTACACGGGACAGGAGATCGTGGAGCGGGTCAGGTCGCGGGGACAGGTGAACCGTGTGCGGGTGAGCTTGCGGATTGAGGGCGCGGAAGCCGTTGCGCCGAATGCAGGGTTGTTGGCGGAGGGGAAAGAGGTGGGATTTGTGACGCGGACGGGATTTTCGCCGGGGATGAACACGCGGATAGGGATGGGGTATGTGCGGCGGGAGAAGGCGGGGGTGGGGACGGAGATGGAGGTGGCGGGAGGGACGGCGACGGTGATTTGAGGAAGTGATCAGGAAGCAGGAGAACGGCCAAAGAAAAGAATTAGCACAGAGAACACAGAGTTTATATAGAAGAGCGGAGAAGAGAAAAGCCGCAGAGAGATTCCTCACTTCGCAGACTTCGTTCGAAATGACGGGGCTTTGCGAGTTGGCGTGAAGAGAGAGAAACGGGAAAGGAAAAAAGTGAGGTCGGCCGGCTAGAGCGTAAGAGCCCACCCTTCGCAAAAGCCGCGAAGGATGGGGCACCCTCAAGTTCATTGGTTGATGGCGTGAGAGGGAAAACCCAAGAGCACAGTCAGGAGTGACTGTGCCACAGCAAGGCCGAAGAGCGGAGATGAGGAGAGGGCTAGGAGGCGAAGAGGTCGCGGAGTTCGCGGTGGAGGAGGGCGCGGTCGCTGGGGTCCATGGCGATGATTTGGAGGGCCATGCCGGCGTTTTGGTGAACGCAGCGGACGATGGCGCGGCCGCGAATCTGTCCTGCAGGGGTATCCAACAAGAGTTGCACAGCACTCCGAAGCGGCACGGGCCGCTTAGTGCGGATGAAGAGGCCGCCAAGAGCGAGACTGTCCATGTAGGAGACGTCGCGGGTCATGCCGGATTGCCAGGCGACGAGGAAGGACTTCGGCGGTTTGACGCGCGGGTAGTTGCGTTGGTCTGGAGCGATCATAAAAAAGGACAACTGGGTCTACATAGTCTAGTAACAAGTGAGGCCCAGGTCCAGAGGAGAGTTAGGACCACCTCATAAATGCCACGACCGATGATGATGCCTGCCCCTGGGGCACAAATCGTTGAAGATCCAGGGCTTGTCGGCAAGGCTGCGAGGCAACGCCAGAAGAGACTTTCTTTAGGGGCTAAAGCCCATCCGCGTTCTGGGCTTCACGCCGGGGCCCTTCGAAGCGCCCCTCAAGGATCGGGGCAAGTAGGGCAAACTGAAGCCCCGGCCTCCTAAAGAGAACGGCAAAACCAAGAAAGCCCAAGAACCGACCCTTCGAAGCCCGGGGTAAACCTGAGGGTCGACCACCACAAACCCAGGAGAAAGGCGCCTGCCTCAGCCCTTCGCGGCTCAGGGTAAAAAGGCGGCCGCTACATCCTTTAGAGAAAGACACTCTTGCGGAGCTGCTTACGGCGTAAAAGCGGCGCCAAGGCGCCGCACTCCAAAAAACTCAGGAGAGATTGAGGGCGCGCTTGAAGGAGCCCTTTTCGGCGTCGATTTTTTTCTGGAGCTGGAGAATGGCGTAGAGGACGGCTTCGGGGCGCGGGGGACAGCCGGGGACGTAGACGTCCACGGGGATGACCTGATTGCAGCCCTGCACGATGGCGTAATTGTTGAAGACGCCGCCGGAAGTGGCGCAGGCACCCATGGAGATGACCCACTTGGGCTCGGGCATTTGATCGTAAAGCTGGCGAATCACCGGAGCCATTTTCTGGGAGAGGCGTCCGGCAACGATCATGAGATCGGCCTGGCGGGGCGAGGGGCGAAAGACTTCAGCGCCGAAGCGGGCGAGATCGAAGCGGGAAGCGGCCATGGACATCATCTCGATGGCGCAGCAGGCCAAACCGAAACCCAAGGGCCAGATGGAGCTTTTGCGGGCCCAGTTCACGGCCTTATCGAGCTGGGTGAAGATGATGCCTTCGTCCTGCAGGAGCTTGCCGAAATCGTCGGGTCTGGTGAGCGTGACACTTTTGCCGAGGGTGGTTGCCATGTGTGCCTCTGCGATGCTTATTTATTTTGACACAGGGCGCAAGGACATACAAACGGGGGTTGGTGATACGAAGAAAGAAGAGGAAGAAGTGGAAGAGTGTAAGAGTTTAAGAGTAAAAGCCAGATTGAGTGAAGGGGTGGGGGAACCTGGGGCCTGGGGTGTGACGGGGCGAGGGGTGCCACGATCCCTCCACTACGCGGCCCGACGCGCCACAATTCGGCGCGGACGAAAAACTCGGGCCGCTCCGGTCGGGATGACCCGCCTTTGGTGAGACGGAGCGCGGGTGGCGGTGGAAGAGGAACGCAAGACCCGGGCACACACTGCGTGCCTGGGGCACCCGGCGGAGAGAAGTAACCCAAGACCCAGGTACAAAACCGGTACCTGGGGCACCCGACGAAAAGAAGAGCTAGTCGATGGTGAGGACGACTTTGCCGAAATGCTTGGATTTTTCGAGATAGTTGTGCGCGGTGGCGCATTCGTGGAGGGGCCAGATCTTGTCCACGACGGGAACGAGGCGGCCCTGGGCAACGAGATTGAGGACGGTGCGCAGTTCGTCCTTGGTGCCCATGTAGGAGCCGAGAATGGAAAGCTGGCGGGTGAAGAGGAAACGGATATCGAGTTTGGCGTCGTAACCGGTGGTGGCGCCGCAGGTGACCAGGCGGCCGGCGGTGGCTAGGCTCTTGAGGCTGTCGTCGAAGGTGGCGGAGCCGACGTGCTCGAAAACGACGTCCACGCCGCGATTGTTCGTGAGGCGGCGAACTTCCTTAGCGATGGGCATGATGCCGTGATGAATGACTTCGTCGGCGCCGAGTTGCCTGGCTTTGGCGATTTTTTCGTCGTTGCCGGCCGTGGCGATCACGCGGCAGCCGAAGAATTTAGCAATCTGGACGGCGGCGCTGCCAACACCGCTGCCGGCGGCGAGAACGAGGACGTCTTCGCCAGGCTGGAGTTGCGCGCGATTGACGAGCATGTGCCAGGCGGTCTGGAAGACCAGAGGAACGGCGGCGGCATGGGCCCAATCGAGGTTTTCGGGGTAGGACATGCAATTGACTTCAGGGCAGCGGACGAATTCGGCGCAGCCACCATCAACCATGTTGCCGAGATTGGTGAAGTCGCGGCAGCGGTTGTCGTGGCCGCTAAGGCAGGCGGGACATTTGCCGCAGGTAACGCCGGGAGCGAGAACGACTTTCTGGCCGACGTGGACAGTGCTGACTTCGGGGCCGACTTTGGCGACTTCGCCGGCGATGTCGCTGCCGGGAATGTGGGGGAATGGAATTTGGAAGCCGGGAAGGCCGCGGCGCACCCAGAGGTCGAGATGGTTGAGGGCGCAGGCGTGAACGCGGATGAGGACTTCGTGGCGACGAAGCTGCGGCTCGGGGACATCGGTGTACTGGAGAACGGAAGGGTCGCCGTGATGACGGAAGACGATGGCTTTCATGAGAGGCCTCCTCGGAGCGAGATGAGATGGAGCCTGACAACGGACAGATATATCGTATCACGATAGGTTCGCGGGACCTCCGGGATGGTGGATTGGGTGCGGTTACAAGGGGGAAAGTAGCACCGGGGAGAGAGGAAGTCCATGGTGGGAGGGAGAATTGACAGGGGAAGAGAGAAAGACAAAGAATTAACGCAGAGGTCGCCGAGGACACAGAGTTCACAGAGCAGAGAAACCCAAGAGCACAGACAGGAGTGTCTGTGCCACAGGACGGAAAGGCAAGAACCGGTCTAAAGACCGGCCACTACAGGGAGAATTCGAAGGCGCGATGATGGATTTGTTTGAAGAGATTGTGCGGATGAGGCGGGCGGGGCTGCGCGGGGCGCTGGCTACGATTGTGCACACGAGCGGGTCGATACCGAGCTACGAGAGCTCGCGGATGCTGGTGCGGGAAGACGGGTCGATTGCGGGAACGATTGGCGGAGGGTGCGTGGAAGCGGACGTGTGGGCGGCGGCGAAAGAGGTGATGGAGAAGGAGACGCCACGGAAACTGGTGTTCCACTTGAACAATGAAGCGACGTATGACAACGGGCTGATTTGCGGGGGCACGGTGGAGATTTTCGTGGAGCCGATACTGCCGCAGCCGGTGGTGTACTTGTTTGGAGGAGGGCACATTTCGACGGCGGTGGCGAAGGCGGCGCAGGCGGCGGGATTTGGCGTGGGGGTGGTGGATGACCGCGAGGCCTTCGCGAATGCGCAACGGTTTCCGATGGCGCAGGAGATTTTCACGAGTTATGACGAGGCGTTCGAGAAGCTGAAGCCGAATGGATCGAGCTACCTGGTGATCGTGACGCGCGGACACAAAGAGGATATGCGCGTGCTGGCGTGGGCAGTGCGGACACCGGCGCGTTATGTGGGGATGATCGGGAGCAAGCGGAAGGTGTTGAGCGTGTACAAGGCGCTGGAGAGCGAAGGATATAAGCGGGAAGAGTTTGAGAGAGTGTACGCGCCGATGGGAGTGGAGATTGGCGCGCTGTCTCCGGAAGAAATTGCAGTGAGCATTGTGGCAGAACTGGTGGCGGTGCGGCGGAATGCGGGTGGGGCGGCGCATATGAAATTGAAGGTGGGGGAAGAGCCGGAAGAGTTGAAAGTTAAGAGTTGAAGAGTTTAAGAGTTCAAGAGTTTAAGGGTTTAAGAGTTCAAGAGTAAAACCCCAAGCCAGGAGAATCGGCCAGGAGGACAACTCTGAGTGGGGCGACGAATGCAGAGAAGATGAGGAGGGACGGTAACACAGAGGTCACAGAGATAGGAGCACAGAGGGCACAGAGAAAAGAAAGAAGGAAAGAAAAGGCTTACGCAGCGGACGCTGAGATTGGCAGAGAAAGGCGGAGGAGGAGGAACCCAAGAGCACAGACAGGAGTGTCTGTGCCACAAGGCAAGGGCGGCCGCCTCAGAAGGCGGCCGCTACAAGGGCAGGAACGAAACCCAAGAACAGGGAAGTTTCGCGATTCGGGGCAAGCAGGTGTGACTGTGCCTGGGGGATGGGGTGGGAGAGAAAAGGTAGTGTGTCAACGGGGCGGGCAACCGTGAAAGCGGCGGCGAGCCGCCGCACTCCAAAGTGGCAGAGACGCAGCGGACGCTGAGGTTCGCAGAGAAGAGCGGAGGAGGAGGAACCCAAGAGCACAGACAGGAGTGTCTGTGGCACAAGGAAGCGGAAAGGCTTGTGGGGGCGGGGGAATGGCAGTAGGATGCGGGCAGGCCCGCGCGAATGCAGCGGGCACGCAGAGGGAATCCGGCACTCCCAGCGCAGGACGGAAACACCTGAGGTTGATTGCCCGAGGTTGACCATGATTGCGGCCGTGATCCTTTCCGGCGGGTCGAGCAGCCGCATGGGCTCACCAAAAGCCCTGCTGGCGTACCAGGGCCGACCATTCCTGGAACATTTACTGGAAGTGACGCGACATCCGAAGATTGGTGTGCGGCGGGTGGTGTTGGGGGCGCACGCGGAGCCGATCGCGCGGGCGGTGGCGCTGCATCCGGACGAAATCGTAATCAATGAGGAGTGGGAAAAGGGGCAGTTGAGTTCGTTGCACGCGGCGATGCGCAGTTTGCCAGCGGGGACGGACGGGCTGATGCTATGCCTGATTGACCATCCGCTGATCAGCGCGGCGCTGGTGGATGATCTGGTGCAGACGTTTTATGAGTCGCGGGCACCGATTGTGGTGCCGGTATTCGAGGGACGACGCGGGCATCCGGTTTTGTTTTCGGCGGCGGTGTATGAAGAGTTGGAGAAGGCGCCGATGGACGTGGGAGCGCGGGCGGTGGTGTGGGCGCATGAGAAGGATCTGTTTGAGGCCGGCACCACGGAGGAAGGGTGTGTGTTGAATTTGAACGATCCGGAGACGCTGGAGAGGGCGAGGGGAAGTAGTTATCAGTGATGAGTATTAAGTTTAAGTGATAAGTCAAAAGTTGAAAGTTAAAAGTTAAAAGTGGAAAGACCAACGCTAGTAGAGAAGAGAAATGCTTAGGCAGAGGTCGCCCCGACCGCGTCGGGGTAAACGCCGAGCACATAGTTCACAGAGAAGAGAAAGGCAAGAGGGAAAAGCAGATCCCTCCGCTACGTGCCGCAAACGGCGCGGCACTCCGGTCGGGATGACAAGTTTGTCTAGGGCGGGGATGAATCGAAGAGGGATCCCTCGACCCCGGCGAAGCGCACAGGGCGCACAAATCGCGCTGCGCGACCCGACGCGCCCTAATTCGGCGCGGAAGAAAGAATCGATTCGCTCCGCTCGGGATAACAAGTTTGGGCGGAGGGGATGACAGCGCGAGGGATTGAGGATGAGTTACGAAGTGGGGCGGAGGTAGTGGAGGAGGGCGCGGAGGGCGTCGTGGGCTAAATGAGCGGCGTGAGCGGAGGCGGGAGGCAGGCCACCGAGAGCGATGGAGAGAGAGCCGGCGGTGATTTCGTTGAGTTCGTGGAGTTCCCTGCCGTGAATTTTTTCCGTTAACAAGGAGGCGCAGGCGATGGAGGCGGTGCAGCCGCGGCAGAGGAAACGCACGGCGGTGAGGCGGCCGTTTTCGAGGATGGCAGAGAGTTGGAGAACGTCGCCACAGACGGGATTGCTGACTTCGATTTTGGCGGTGGGGTTGGGGAGTACGCCGGCGTTGCGTGGGGATTGGAAGTGGTCGAGAAGGGTCGGGGAGAACATGGGGGAAAGTATCGCAGCGGGGAGGGCGGCGTGTCGAGGGAGGCGGAGAAGAAAAGAGGGACGGTAACACCCCGACCGGGTCGGGGCAGGCACCGGTCTGAGAGAAGTTCTAAGTGGTAAGTTTTCAGCTTTAAGTAAAGAAAGAACGGAAAAAGTAACGAAGGGCGCGGGGGAGAGTCATCAGCGAACAGTGATGCAGAAGCGAAGAGAAAGGCTTGCACAGAGGTCGCAGAGGACGCAGAGTTCGCAGAGCAGAACGGAGAAGAGAAAGGCAAGATGCCGCAGTAACGGAGAGATCTTGCGGACATGGGGCGTAGGGGTCCTGCGCCCCTACGGGAGGAAGGACAAACCCAAGAGCACAGACAAGAGTGTCTGCGCTACAGAGGGAGCAGACGGCGAGGGGCGGCGGGGGGCCTGCACAAGGAATAGCTGACAGTGGCCGTGTGAAGGCCGGCCAGTACGAGAGTTCGCTAGACGTAACGTAGTTTATTGTTCCGGCCACTCATACGGGAACAGCTTGCCGGCATCCTCCGGACGCATCTTCACGCCAAGCAATTCAGCCGCGCGAGCCATCACCGGGTCCCGACCACTTGCCAGATCCGCGGCAGTGGGGAGGATCAGTTCGTCGGGTGTCACGCCGACGTGCTCCAAGCTCTTTCCATCGGTCATGATCAGATCCGCATCCGTGACGGACACGCCAAAGAAGACAACCGTGTTGACACCGGTCTGTTCGCTATAGCGCCGCGATTCCATAACGTGTCCGGAGGAGCGGTCACCCAAAACAATGCCACGCTTTTCAATCTGCATAAGCCTGGCGAAAAGTTCGGCGGCGGAGGCCGACTTGCTGTCAACGAGCACCACCAATTTACCGGCGAAGGGATTGTGAGAGCCCCTGGCAACCTGGGGCTTGCTTTCTTTCCTGCCAACGCGATCAGCGATTTTCACGCCTTTATCAAACATGTCGCCCGCGAAGTACTGGAGCGTTTCCACGCTTCCGCCAGGATTGCCGCGCAAGTCCACGATCAGCGCCTTGTGTTTGCGCGCCTTGTCCATCATCTCCCGCACTTCGATCGCTGAAAAATCAAACTCCGGGACCTTCAGAACCATCATGGCGTCGCCAGATTCGGCGTAACGAGCGCGCATGAGGTGTTCCTCGCTCTCCTCTTGACGAATGATGTTCCAAATGTCAACCGCGCCGCCTTCGCCTGTCAGATCCGTAACGCGTTTGGTTTCGCGAACAAATGCTGCCACATCCACTGTCCGTTTATTGCCCGCGGGATCCCGAAGAGCCAGGCGAAGACCGGGTTGCGGCCGCAAAACTCCAAAGAGGTATCGCAACTTCCAAACGGTGTCCCGAGCGGGAGCGATTCCATTGATGGTCACAATTTCGTCACCAGGTTTCAGCCCCTTGGCTTCCGCGTCGCTTTTGGGGCGCACTTGGGTGACGAAGCAGCGATCTCCGAACATCTGATACTCCCATCCGTAGTCGTGGCGGACGGCGTGTTGAGGCGGCACAAAAAAGGTGTGCGAGTCGTCCAAAGAATCGAGCGCCGCCGCAATGCTCGACAGCGCCATATTGTTAGAATTTGCCTTATCAATGCGCTGTTTTGCGGCAGCAAGCTCCGCATTGAAATCGACCCCGTGCAATTTTGGATCATAGTAGTGCTTGAGAACTTCATCGCCAACGCTTCGTAACATCTGTTGGTCCCGTTCACGATCCAGATCGGAGATCTGCTGCGCCGGTGCCGGCGCGAGTAGTGAGAAAAGAAAGAGGGCGATCCCGAATGCAAGAGCGACAGCCCTTTCGAACTTCATGGCAGCCTCCGCGAAGCCTGCGCAAGTCCACGAGTTGCTGGCGAACCTTCGCGGACTCATCACATTTAGGCTGATATTATACTAGCTAGTTTATAAACAACAGTGGACCTTACTGTACTTGGGCTCGTCCAGCGGGGCGGCGGGCTGGAGATGAATTACAGTTTGTCGGCGGGGCGTGCGGTTGTAAAAGCGGCGGCAAGCCGCCGCACTCCAAAAGGAGGACGGATGAGACGCGTGGTGGCGGCGGTGATGGAGCGAGGGGACCGGCGGGTGCTGATTGGGCAGCGGCGGCGGGAGGATACGTCCGGATTGAAGTGGGAATTTCCAGGCGGTAAGGTGCGCGACGGGGAAACGTTGGAGGAAGCACTGGCGCGGGAGTTGAGGGAAGAGTTGGGGGTGACGCTGACGAAATGCCGGGAGATTGCGCGGGTGCAACACCAGTATGCGGATTTTGCGGAGGAATTGGAGATTCATTTTTTTGCGGCGGCGTTTGCGGAGGCGGAAATACGGCCGGGAGCGTTTGAGCGCGTGGAATGGGTGCTGCCGCGGGAATTGGGGCAGTACGATTTTCTGGCGGCGAACCGGGAGTTGATCGCGCATCTGGCGACGGGGAAGATTAAGGCGGGGGAGAGTTTGGAGGGGGAGTGACGGTGGCAGGAGAGACGGAGAAAGGCGAAGAATTACGCAGAGTACACAGAGAGCGCAGAGGTCGCAGAGAAGAGCAAGAGGGACGTAACACCGCGAGCGGGCGGGGGTAAACGCCGGGCACAGAGAAGAGAAGGAAAGAAGAGAGAAGAGAAGAGAAGAGGGACTGCGGTGCGCGATCGTAAGAGCCCACCCTTCGCAAAAGGCGCGAAGGATGGGGCACCCTCAAGTACGTCGTTGAGTGGCGTAATGGAGGAGACCCAAGAGCACAGTCAGGAGTGACTGTGCCACGGAGGGAGTGAGATACAGGGGAGTGAGCCGCAGGGGCGGGCGGAATGGCGGCGGGTGGTTAGGAGGTTACGGGGTTGGGTTTATCGGGGTTGATGTTGAGTTCCTTGATGGCGTTTTGGACGGTGGCTTCGCCGACGAGGCCGTCCTGGGCGAGTTCGTGGAGGGTGGCGACGACGATGAAGCGGGAATCAACTTCGAAGAAGTCGCGGAGAGATTCGCGGCTTTCGCTGCGACCGAAGCCGTCGGTGCCGAGCGCGGCGAGGCGGCGCGGGGTCCATTTGGAAATCATGGACGGGAGAACCTTTAAGTAGTCGGAGGCGGCAACCAGGACGCCTTGCTCGCCTTCGAGACATTGCGTGACGTAGGGGACGCGTGGCGTTTCGTCGGGATGCAGGCGATTCCAGCGTTCGACTTCGATGCCATCCGTGTAGAGATTCTTGTAGCTGGTGACGCTCCAGACATCGGCGGCAACGCCGAATTTCTGTTCGAGAATTTCCTGGGCGCGCAGGGTTTCGTTGAGAATGGCGCCGCTGCCGAAGAGTTGCGCGCGGAGATTGCCTTTGCGCTCGGCCGCGGGACGCAGCTTGTACATACCCTTGAGGATGCCTTCTTTCGAGCCAGCCGGCATGGCGGGCATGGCGTAAGGCTCATTCATGACGGTGATGTAGTAGAAGATGTTCTCGCCCTCTTTGTACATGCGGCGAATGCCATCCTGAAGGATGACGGCGATTTCATAGGCGTAGGCGGGATCGTAGGCGCGCAGATTGGGAACGGGAAGAGCGAGGACGTGGCTGTTGCCGTCCTGGTGCTGGAGGCCTTCACCGGCGAGGGTGGTGCGCCCAGCGGTGCCACCGAGGAGGAAACCGCGCGTGCGCATGTCCGCGGCGGCCCAGATGAAATCAGCGATGCGCTGAAAACCAAACATCGAATAATAGATGAAGAACGGAATGGTGTTGATGCCGTGGGTGGCGTAGGCAGAACCCGCAGCGATGAATGAAGCAACGGAGCCGGCTTCGGTGATGCCCTCTTCGAGGATCTGGCCGTTCTTAGCTTCCTTGTAATAGAGGAGGGTGTTTACGTCCACGGGCTCGTACTTCTGACCGACGCTGGAATAGATGCCGACGGTGCGGAAGAGAGATTCCATGCCGAAGGTGCGGGCCTCGTCAGGAACGATGGGAACGACGAGCTTGCCGATTTCGCGGTCCTTGAGCATTTTGCGGAGCATGCCGACGAAGGCCATGGTGGTGGAAACTTCGCGGCCTTCGCTGCCCTCGAAGAATTCGCGGAAGAGTTCGTCGTGATCGGCAACGAGCGGCGCGGAACGGACTTTGCGCTGCGGCATGTAGCCACCGAGGGCTTCACGGCGGCCTTTGAGGTAGCGCATCTCTTCGCTGTCTTCGGCGGGACGATAGAAGGGCAGTTCGTTGACGTCTTCATCGCTGAGAGGAATGCCAAAGCGCGAACGAAACTCGCGCAGCTCGTCCTCATTGAGCTTTTTCTGCTGGTGGGTGACGTTCTTCCCTTCCCCGGCTTCGCCGAGGCCGTAGCCCTTGATGGTGCGGGCGAGGATGACGGTGGGGCGGCCTTTGTGTTCAAAGGCGGCTTTGTAGGCAGCGTAAACCTTGCGGGGATCGTGGCCGCCAAGACGCAGGCGGCGAAGCGCCTCATCGGGAAGCGGCTCGACGAGTTTGAGAAGGCGGGGATCGCTGCCAAAGAAAAACTGGCGGATGTAAGCGCCGCTGGAGACGACGAGCTTCTGGTATTCGCCGTCGACCATTTCGCCCATGCGCTTGACGAGGAGGCCTTCGGTGTCGCGCTCGATAATGGGATCCCATTCGGAGCCCCAGAGAATTTTGATGACGTTCCAGCCAGCGCCACGGAAGGCGGATTCGAGTTCCTGAATGATCTGGCCATTGCCACGGACGGGACCATCGAGGCGCTGGAGATTACAGTTGACGACGAAGATGAGGTTATCGAGTTTTTCGCGGGAGGCGAGGGTGATGGCGCCGAGGGATTCGGGCTCGTCGGTTTCGCCGTCGCCGAGGAAGGCCCAGACTTTGGCATCGGTGGCGGGCTTGAGGCCGCGATTTTCGAGATAGCGATTGAAGCGCGCCTGATAGATGGCCATCAGCGGGCCGAGCCCCATGGAGACGGTGGGAAATTCCCAGAGGTCGGGCATGAGCCAGGGATGCGGGTAGGAAGAGAGGCCGCCGCCGGGCTTCAGTTCGCGGCGAAAATTCACGAGTTGCTCGACGCTGAGGCGGCCTTCGAGAAAGGCGCGGGCGTAGATGCCGGGAGCGGCGTGGCCCTGGAAATATACGGTGTCGCCTTCAAAGGAATCGGAGCGCGCGCGGAAGAAATGATTGAAGCCGACTTCGTAGAGCGTGGCGGCGGAGGCGTAGGTGGAGATGTGGCCGCCGATATTGTGTTCGAGGCGATTGGCGCGGACGACCATGGCGAGGGCGTTCCAGCGAATGAGGGACTTGATGCGGCGCTCGAGTTGCTGATCGCCGGGGAAGAGGGGTTCGAGGCGCGCGGGAATGGTGTTGGCGTAAGGCGTGTTGGCGGAAAAAGGAAGATCAATGCCGCTGACAGTGGCGTGTGCGCGGAGGCGCTCCATGATTTCGCGGGCCACATCGGTGCCGCTGGAGAGCAGGACGGAATCGAGGGATTCGAGCCATTCCTGGATTTCGACGTCCTCGATGCGGCGAGGTACGTAAGTTTCCTGATCCATGGGAGCGATGGCCTGCTTCCTTCCCGCCGCGAGACCGGCGCGTGCGTGGAGTGCTACGCACAATCAATAAGAATACACCTAGAGGGGCGTGGGTGCATCCGGGGAGCAAGAAAAATTGATGATGGGGTGGTGCGGGAATTTGGATGGGGGGACAGGAAGTTAACAGTCGACAGTTCAAAGTTGACAGTTAAGAGAAGGGAGCCAAGTTTTGGGGTTCGGAGTAGAAACCAAGAAAGAGAAAGGCTTACGCAGAGTACACAGAGGGCGCAGAGTTCGCAGAGAAGAGAAAGGCGGCAGAGGGATCCCTCGACTTTGCGGCGCGACGCGCCATAAAGCGGCGCGGAAGAAAAAATCGTGCCGCTTCGCTCGGCATGACTGAAGCGTGGTGGGCGAGCAGGAAGTCTTTTGGTGAGGTTGCGTGGCGGAGCGACTCCCTCCTGCGCCGGACGAGGGTGAATTGCACTTTGGCGGTGGCGCATGCAGCCGTAAAAGCGGCGGCAAGCCGCCGCACTCCAAATCGGGCCGCTCCGCTCGGCATGACAATATGACTTAGGACACGGTGATTCGCGGAAAAGGGAAACCCAAGAACCGCCCTGAAGGTCGGCCACTACAGAAGAGGTGAGGAAGGGCCAAGCAAGGGGTTAGGTGCGGAGGTCGGGGGAGAGGGAGCGGCCGCCGTCGAGGATTAGGGTTTGGCCGGTGAGGAATTCGGCGGTGATGAGGAAGAGGACGGCGTCGGCGATTTCATCGGGGCGGCCGGCGCGTTGGAGGGGAGCGCGGCGGATGAAGTCGGTTTGCCACTCGGGAGGATCGCCGGGCATGGTGATGGTGCCGGGAGCGATGGCGTTGACGCGGACAGCGGGAGCGAGTTCTTTGGCGAGGATGCGCGTCATGAGAATGACGCCGGCTTTGGAGACCGAGTGGGGGAGAAATTCGCGCCAGCCGAGCAGGCCGCCGATATCGGCGAAATTGATGATGACGCCCTTCCCGGATTTGGCGAGATGAGGAGCAGCGGCCTGGGCGCAGAAGAAAGGGGCTTTGAGATTGGTGTCGAGGGAGGCGTCCCAGGATTGCTCGGAGGTGGAACCGAATTTTGCTTGGAGGAAATTGGCGGCGTTGTTGACGAGGATATCGAGATGGTGGAAGTGGCTGACGATTTGATCGATAAGATTTTGGATTTCGCGGACGCTGGTGAGGTCGGCGGAAATGGCGATGGCGCGCTGGCCGAGGTTTTGGATTTCGCGGACGGTGTCCTGGGCTTCGGATTCGGAGCGGCTGAAGTGGATGGCGACGTCCGCGCCTTCGGCGGCGAGGCGCAGAGCGACGAAGCGTCCAAGGCGCTTGGCGGCGCCGGTAACAAGGGCGACGCGGCCGGATAATCTCTTTTCGTCGGGCATGAACCGCTCTCACAACTCCACGGGAAAAGGTAGCACAACCCCTGCTACTATTGGGTCCCGAAAACAATGTGGAGAGGTCCGGAGTCTTCAGGGGCTGAAGAGACTGCGGAAAGCTTCGGAAAGAGTTTCTTCAGGGGCTAAAGCCCATTGGTTATAAGGGCTCTACGCCGGGGCTGAAGCCCCGGCCTCCTAAAGAGAAGATTTGCGGAATTTGTCAGGGCTATTGAAGGTCGGAAAAGTAATGTTCGATTCGCGCAAGGGGAAAGCAGATTCCTCGCTCCGCTCGGAATGACAAGCTCGGGCATTATGTGTGCATGAACCAATAAAGCTCTGACCCCGTAAAGAGAAATGCAACGAACTTGTGGTACACAACACTATAATCGCGACGAGAGCGAAACGAGGTGAGGCGATGAAACTTGATTTGCTGGCGATTGCGGCGCATCCGGATGATGTGGAGCTGACGAGCGGGGGAACGCTGCTGAAGATGGCGCAGCGCGGGTATAGGACAGGCATTCTGGACCTGACGGCGGGGGAGATGGGCACGCGAGGAACGCCGGAAACGCGGGCGAAGGAAGCTGCGCGTGCGGCGAAGATTCTGAAGGTAGCCTGGCGGGGGACGCTGGGAGTGGCGGATTCGGATGTGCAGGCGACACGTCAGAACAAGTTGCGGCTGGCCAAGGTGATTCGCGAGTTGCGGCCGCGGACGGTGATATTGCCGTATTGGGAGGCGCGGCATCCAGATCACTATCATGGGTCGGCGCTGGGGTATGAAGGCTGCTTTTTGGCGGGATTGAAGCAACTGCCGCTGGACGGGGAGCCCTACCGGCCGTTCAAGATATTGTATGCGACGTCGTTTGAGGGCATGCCGCCGACGTTTGTGGTGGATGTGACGAAGCAGTATGCGGCGAGAAGGAGGGCGATTCTGGCATATGGATCGCAATTCCGTCCGGCGAAGAGCGAGCGGAAACAGCGGGTGTACCTGGCCATCGATGAGCTGGACGCGAAGATGGACCTGCTGGCGCGGCACTATGGGCAAATGATTGGGGTGCGGTACGGGGAACCGTTTTTGCAGAAAGAGATGATGGCGGTGGAGGATGTGGTGGAGTTGGGGGTGCGGTCGGTGTGAGAGAAGTTGTAAGTGGTAAGTTTTCAGTTTTAAGTAAAGAAAGAAGGGAAAAAGAAACGAAGGGTGCGGGGGGACAACTGCGATCTGTGGTCCGGATGCGAATAGAAAGGCTTACACAGAGGTCACAGAGGACGCATCTATGACACACGCGCGGATGTCAAATTCTTTTTCTAGAGGGGGATTTTGGGTTTTCGAGCAGGGAACGCCTGCGGCGGCGAGAAGCCGTCTGTGGGGGCGAAGTTGAACACGGTCGTTTGGC
>Ga0208189_1000356_pt1 | contig 26193 bp, 21 predicted proteins | sample June2015DPH_10_5_FD_184702 | JGI IMG/M metagenome (GOLD analysis project Ga0208189, IMG submission 184702) | Peatland microbial communities from SPRUCE experiment site at the Marcell Experimental Forest, Minnesota, USA - June2015DPH_10_40... | ecosystem: Environmental > Terrestrial > Soil >... | reverse complement strand
CTCGCAATTATCAATCAGGTCGATCGCTTTGATCTGGCTATCGATGTGATCGACCGCGTCCCGCGCCTGCAGCCTATCGGCGCGCACGTCAAAGAATGGCTGAAGGATCAAATCATCGACAGCATCAGCTACGCTCACGCGGAAGGTATTGATAAGGAAGAAATTCGCAATTGGAAATGGACCAAGTAAGCCTCGTGGCAGAGCTAACCAACAAGGACGATCTGATTCTCGTACTGAACAGCGGCTCGTCGTCGCTGAAGTTCGGAATCTATTACCGCGGATCGAGCGATGAAGAGCCGCTGCTGACCGGAGCCGCCGATGGTATCGGGCATAACAATGGCACTCTACATATTCGTTCTGCCGACGGAACTTCGCTGGCACAGCGCGAGTGTATTCACGAATCGCAAAGCCATGCACTCAGACTTCTTGCTACGGCAATTCGGGAGCATATTCATACAAGTCCAATAGCTGTAGGCCACCGCGTCGTCCACGGGGGCCCGAAGCTGTGCAAGCACCAACTCATCACGCCGCAAGTCTTGGATGAACTGCGCTCGGCAACCCACTTCGCTCCCTTGCACATTCCGCAGGCGCTAACGCTGATTGCGTCCGCCCAGTCGATCTTCCCCGCGGCCGCCCACTTCGCATGCTTCGACGACGCTTTTCACCAGACCATCCCAGAGGTCGCATCGCGATTCCCTCTTCCACGCCGATACTTCGACGCGGGAATTCGGCGCTATGGCTTCCACGGTATTTCCTATGAATCGCTGGTGCATCACTTCGGCACAAAGGTTCCCCAGCGCGCCATCTTTGCGCACCTGGGGAACGGATCGAGTCTCTGTGCGCTGCGAAACGGGGTATCGATCGACACGACGATGGGTCTCACTCCCACTGGCGGCATTCCTATGGGTACGCGGTCGGGTGATCTCGACCCGGGCGTGATCATTTATCTTCTGCGCAATGAAAAGCTCGACGCCGACAGACTAGAAGCTCTGCTTAATCATCAGAGTGGCCTTTTCGGTCTCTCGTCCGGCGAGAGCGACGTCAAGACCCTGGAAGAGCGCGCCCGCTCCGGCGACCCGGAATCCGCTCAGGCGCTGGACGTCTTTGCTGTCTCGGTGCGCAAGATGATCGGCGCATACATGGCCCTGCTGGGCGGTGTAGATGTTGTCGTCTTCACCGGCGGCATCGGAGAGCACAGCAACCACATTCGGTCGGCGGCCACGGAACGACTTGAACCTTTGGGGCTCACCGCAGACAAAATTCAGATTGTTCCCACTCAGGAAGAACAACAGATCGCGCGCCATTGCCGCAGCTTGATGACGCAACAGGGATAGCAATCGTTTGGCTCAGACTGACGCTCCCGATCGTACTGGAGCCTTACAATTACCCTGACATTGCTTCTCTCCCCAGATCACTCCCAGGGAGTGGAGTATTAGCGAGTCCCCGATCGTCAGCTTGCTCGGGTCCGCCACAATCTGATAGGCGTAATAAACCAGCGGAGCGCGCGTGATGCACCAACGCTCATGCCGAATGACCCCTCGCAGTGTTCGCACACGGCCTGCGCACTATAGCGGTTACAGTGGTACTGAAAAGTTGGGCCGCTCTCGGACATTGACGATACCAAGCCTTTTATCAACGGAGTCGCCGCGCTTACCAGGAAACCCTCGACAGTCGCTTTCTGATCGCATCCTACTTGCGTACGGAAACTCCTAAGAACGGCTGTCGTCACGTGTCTTTGTGACGTGGATCACGCCCATATTTCCGGAAGGGGTAGAGAGGAACCGGAAGTGCGCATCGGGATACGGAAACTTCACAATCAGCAAAACCTAATGGCTCTCTTCGCAAAACAAAAGGCGCGCGTCCATGAAGGACACGCACCTTAAATCGACACGCGGGAAACTAATGGCCAGCGGCTGGGCTATCGCCCGAAATACTTTGCGTTCAGCTCGGTAAACGAGTTCCACTTTTCCGGTAGGTCATCGAGGGCGAAGATGGCCGAGACCGGGCAGACCGGAACGCACGCGCCGCAGTCGATACACTCCACCGGATCGATGTAGAGCAACTGCTCCGTGGCGTACTTGGGATCATCTTTCTTGGGATGAATGCAATCCACCGGACACGCGTCCACGCACGCTGTGTCTTTGGTGTTGATGCAAGGCTCTGCGATTACATAGGTCATAGCGGTGTCGGTCTCCTAAACTGGATGTGGATATTTTACTACGGCGGTCTCTGCGAAAGCGGACATTCTAGCAAGAAATGGCGAAGCTCCGCAAAAAAGAAACGGCCAGCAGCGCCCGCTGCCAGCCGTTCTTTTGTTCTCTCTTCTCTAACCGATCAGGCGATTCGGAACCAGGTGATGATTACCGGTGTCCGCCGCCACCACCACCGTGACCACCTCCACCACCGTGGAATCCGCCGCCGCCGCCACCGTGGAATCCGCCCGCGGAGCCGTGGAACCCGCCCGCGGAGCCGTGGAACCCGCTACCGCCTCGGAACCCATTTCCTCGGAAGCCGCCACCTGCGTATCCTCGTCCAGCATAGCCTCGTCCACCATAACCCGCGTGTCCGTAGTAGCCTCTCCCGTATCCCCAGCCGCCACGACCGTAGCCCCAACCGCCGCGTCCCCAACCACCGCCCCAGCCATACCACGGGCCAGCGCCGATAAACAGCCCGCCCGCGAACCAATCAGCCCCGTAGTAGCCGTAAGGCGCGCAAGCATAAGGGTAGTATCCGTAGTAGCCGTAGGCGCACGCTGGCGGGCCCGCGGCGTAACCGTAACCCGGCCCCCACCCCACGCCGACGCTCACCTGGGCCTGCGAGTAGGCCAGTGGCAGCATCAAAACACTCACCAAAGCCAAATATTTGATATACCTCATGGTGAATCCCCCTTGTCCCAGATCCGCCATTCTAGCCACAAAACCTATCGGATCTGCAGGTCTTCAAGATCTTGTTTCTATCCGAAGCGCCTACATATTTGAACTCGGAACCCCAAAAAAAGTTGCAATTCCGCAGTGGCCGATTTCGGCCACCCCGCCTGAATTCAACCATTTACGGCCTGTGAGAACCGTCTACACTGCCGCTAATGCTTCACTCGGCTCGTACTCAACGATGTGTCCCGCGACTGCGCTCGCCGCAACTGTTAGCGGCGAAGCCAGATACATCTGTCCGGGACCGCTGCGGCCAGGGAAGTTGCGGTTCTGCGCGCTGATCACCACCTGATCGGGACGGGTCGAAACTCCTGGCCCGGCATTGATGCAAGCTCCGCAACTGGGCTCGATCACGCGTGCGCCAGCCTTCTGAAACACGTCCAGATAGCCTTTGCGCAGGCAGTACTCGCGTGTTTCCTGGGATCCAAACTGGATGTAGAACTGCACCGAGTCGGCCACACGCTTGCCTTGTCGAAGCGCATCGGCCAGCACTAGGGCATACATATCCATGTCTTCATTCTTGCCAGCGGTGCAGGTGCCACCATATGCGATCTCGACCGGCACGGGGGTGTTCAGATCGCGCACATATTTTCCGTTGCCGGGATCGCCCGGAGTCGCAACCATCGGCGTAATCTCGGTGGCATCGAGCTCGATCACATGTGCGTATTGTGCGTCTTTATCGCTGAACAAGCCTTCAATCATGGCCTGCGCTTTCTTCCGATCCATGCCGCGACGCTCCACCAGGAACTCGACCGCCTTCTTGTCCGGCGCGACAATGCCGGTGAATCCGCCAATCTCGGCCGCCATGTTTGTCATGGTGGCGCGCTCGTCCACGCCGAGTTCTTCGATGGCTTCGCCCGCGTACTCCATCACCTTGGCCAGCGCTTTGCCGCTGCGCACGTAGTCGAGGCTCAGAATCTTCAGGATGAAATCCTTCGCCGTGGCGTTCGCATGGCGCTTGCCGCGAATCACGATCTTCACCGACTCCGGCACCTTGACGCGCACGTCCTTCGTAATCCAGCCGTTGAAAACATCCGTCGTACCGATGCCAAAAGCGACGCAGCCAATCGCACCCACGTGCGGCGTGTGCGAGTCCGAGCCAATGTTGATTTGTCCCGGCAGCGCGTAGCTTTCCAGCACTATCGAGTGGCAGATGCCCTCCGACCCCTTGCGATCTTTCAACTCTCCGTGGAGTTTGATCCCCTGCTTCGCCGCGAAGTCTTGCTGTTTGAACTTGAGTTGTGTTGCCAGATCGAGCAGGCCAAGCTTCTTTTTCTCCTCCGAAATGACTTCATCGAGAAACGTGAGGTGGTCGCGGAAAAAGATAATGCTTGAGGCATCGTTGACCCTCGCATCCTTGCCGACATAGCGTTCAAAAAAAATGGCTGCCATCGGCGTAACGTATTCATGGCTGAAGCGCAAATCGGCCTGGGCAAATCCGGTATCGCCCGGCTTCACGGTGGCAACGCCAATGCCGCCTTTTTCATTCACCATGTGCCGCGCAAAGATTTTCTCTGCTACCGTCATTGGGCGCTGGTCGGTCTTTAGCGGCGGCAGAAATACTTTCTTCTGCATGCGCGCTACGTTGAAGGGAAACAACCCGCCGTACTCAATTACTTGGCGAGTAATCTCATCCTCGCCCGCCGTGAACTCGCTCAACGGGATATCTTCTCCGCCGCGAATCTTATCGATCAGCGAAAGGTTGGTCGAAGTCAGAACCCCCAAATTTTGACAGTTTTGCTTGTAGATCCGCTCGATGTTTTCCGCGATCACTACGCGAATGCCGGCGCACATTTCCGCATAAGGCGACTGCTCGCGGCTCGATCCTTTACCACGCCGCTTCCCGCTTACCGCGCACACAAACCCGCCGCGCTTCACGTCGCCGCGCCCAATCGGCGTCACGCTGCCGCACTTTAGCCCCAAGTAAGGAATCTCGCCGAGAGTCTCATCAAAATAAAAACAGTAATGAGCGGGTGTGATCTCGTCGGTCGAGATATCGTCGCGCAGCTTGGGATTATTTGCGGGATTCTTCGTATCCCAGGGCAGATCTTCACCCGCGAGCTGCCGCTTGATCAGTTCGGGATCTTCGGTGAGGAAAAGAATGCGTCCCCGTAGCCGGACTTTGTCGGGCCGCTTTTCGATTTTGCGTTCCAGAAGAGAGTTGATCACGTTGAGCCTGCGGAAATTAAAGCACTAGAGACAGGCAGGAGCGGCTACCCGGTCCTCCATCATTGTAACGCGGGATAAGAAAACTGATTCGTTGGCCTTTGGCTTTAACGGTGCCCATGCGTCGACTTGTCGAACTTCTCTCCGGCGGCGATCGCAACGCCAAGCCGGTTCTCTTTCGGCGCTAACGGACACGTCGCATACGGAGTTACCGCACAAGGAGGGTTGTGGGCCCGGTTGAAGTCGAGTACCACACTCCCATTGACAACCGGACCAGTCTCGAGAAAGCGCCCGCCCGGATATGTATCGCTCTTCGCGGTCAGGTCGCTAAAAACAAAAAACAGCCCCTTCGCAGGATTACCGCCGAGGTCGGTCAGCCGCACTTCCTGACCCTTGAGCTTGAACACTGCCGTGCCCGCCACCGGCAAAGGAGTCACGTCGCCCAAAAGAGTCGGCACATCGATCGTCTTCTTTCCATCGGACGGCACCCAGGTCGCGGTGACTCGGTAATTCATGTCCTACGGATGGTAAATTAGCCCCTGAAAGTTGCGCACCGCGGCGATGTCCGTATCTTTCAGACGAATGCCGATGCGTTGGCCGCGCACGACCACGTGAAACTGCAAACTTCCCATTTCGATTGTCGACGCGTGTCCGGAAATATCAGGATCCAACTTGACGGCACTCGTCGTGAGAGGCCTACCCGCTGATATAGCGTGTGCCTCCGGAAGCAATTTAAGAGTCACCTCCGTACCCGCAAGATCGAATTCTCCTGCGTGCGCTGGTCCTTTGGGAAAGACAATCGCATTCTGCGCTGCTGACCCGAAACTGTTAGCACCGGGTTTCAGCCAGTACAGGCCAGCCAACGGCAACCAGTTCTGCTTCACATCGTCGATCTCTTCGGCCTTCCATTTCGCAAACGACTGCACGTACGCCGCATCGGGCACAGAAGCAGATGACGACGCAGCCTGGCCTGCTTCCCTCGAAAGCGAGAGGAACGACGCGAAACAGAAAACCACAACGGCAATACGCTTCAGCAGATTCATGTTCTCAAGTCCCGTGTCTCCCAATTGCCTCCGTGGTAAAGAACAACCTGAACCGCTGAAGCGCTGCAAGAATCCTATCTCTTATACTCGCGCGGATCCGGCAGCGGCTCCACGCCTCGTCCGGCGAAGATTTCTCTGAACTCCGCGAGCAACTCTTGATGCAGCAGGCCATTCGAGGCCACCGTTTCGCGGCTGTTGAGTTCAAATGGAGATCCATCGAAACGAGTCACTTTGCCGCCAGCCTCTTCCACGATCAGCACGCCCGCTGCCGTGTCCCAGGGATTGAGATTAAACTCCCAGAAGCCGTCGAAGCGCCCGGAAGCTACGTTGCACAGATCGAGCGCAGCAGAGCCCGCCCGGCGCACTCCGTGCGTATGCAGCGTGATCTGGTGATAGAAGTAAATATTCGGATTCTTGTGCCGCTTGTGGCTGGGGAAGCCCGTGGCCAGGAGACTTTCCTTAAGCGTAGCGGTTTTCGAGACATGAATCGTTTCCCCATTCAGCAGCGCGCCTCTTCCCCGCTCCGCGGTAAATAACTCGTTGCGCGTGGGATCGTAGATCACTGCGGCAATGCGGCTGGTCCTTTGACCTGAAGACCGGTGTTCCGGCGCCTGATATTCCAATCCCATGGACACGCAGAAGACCGGATATCCGTGCGCAAAGTTCGTAGTGCCATCCAGCGGATCGACGTACCAGCGATAATCGCTGCCCTGATCGCTGAGTCCCTGCTCTTCGCCGAGAACGTCGTGGGTTGGCCACTTCTGGCGGATGCGATCACGAATCAGTGCCTCGGCGGCGCGATCGGCCGCCGTCACCAAATCGGCGTCGCCTTTGTACTCAATCTTCAGCTGCTGATGAAAGTAATCCATCAGCAGCGCGCCCGCTTCGCGAGCGATCTCTGACATAGCGGGAATAAAGCTGTCGTGATTGGAGGACATAATCAGGCTTCGGCTTTCGGCCTTCAGACTTCGGCCTTTCGCGAAGGCCTAATCCGCAGGGTTTTAGAACCGAGGGAAAGTTTTTGCTTGGCCAAAGCCCGAAAGCCGCAGCCCGCCTCACTTCTTCGCGCCGCCATCTTCGGCAATGTACATAATCTCGTGCTTAAAGATGAACAGGTTAGGCTCGCCTTCGCGCGTCAAGCGCACCATGTACTTATCGTAATACTCGATCCATCCGCGCACGGTCTGGCCATCCATCAACTTGACGCTAACCGGCTTCTGCTTCTCGCCCAGAGCCTTGAGGAAGCTGGCTTCTTCGAAGGTCTCTTCCGGAGGCGGCGTCCGCCCACGCTTGACGGCATTAGGACTTCCCTGCGCGCGGAAAGGCATGCTGGCATTGTACACAAAGAGCGGGAGTGAATCGGCTCATTATAGGAGCAGGTGGATAAAGGAAACACAGGTCGTGTTCGCGGAGATACAATATGGGGAAAATTGTCTTCTCGGCTAGGAGGCCTGCCGTGAAACATCTCACTTACGTTCTCCTGTTTGGGTTGTTTGCAGCGTCCTTAACCCGAGCGCAAATGAGGCCCAGACCACCCGGACTGCAACAAGCTGCTCAAGCTGAGGAACAGGCGGACAAGAGCATGCCGCCACCGACGACGCAGCGAACGCAGCTTGACCTTGCCAAGCTCCGCCAGGATGCCGACGAACTGGCCAGGATTGCACAAACCATCCCTCCCGATGTCACCAGCATCCAGAGAGGCCTGTTGCCCAAAGACATGGTCGAAAAGCTGAAACAGATCGAAAAACTCTCCAAGCATCTGCGAAGCCAGATCAGTCAATAAAAACTGCAAACCTTCGGAGTCAACGTCCCGAGCCCTTTGCAACCGAACGGATCATGGGCAAAAAAAAACACCAGCCCCTAGTGGCACTGGTGTTGAGTACTGGCTCAAGGATTCGGCTAGAAGTTTAGCTTCAGGCCAAATTCGACTTGTCGTGGCGAACCCAGCGTGTACACGCCGGTACCTGCACCAACGCGGTTCGCGAAATGCGCTGCATAATTGGTGCCGTTGATGCTGCCCGCCTGGCCGGTAAGCAGGCCCGACATCTCGCTCGTCGGCAGATCGAAATTCACGAAGTTGAATATGTTAAAGGCGCTGACGGACGGTGAGAGCGTGAACCTTTCCTTGATTTTCAAGTTGTAGGTGAAGGTGCTATCGAAGGTCCGCAACCACGACATGTTGACCTGGCCGGGAGGCGCCAGAGGCACAGTCGGAGCCACGCCACCCAAAGCGGACAAATCAGCTGCCGTCATCAGACCATTTGCGATCAACACATTGCCTGCGGGCGTCGGCTGTCCGGCATAAACATTGTTGTAGTTGGTGATGGCCGTATTGATGTTGCTGGCGTTGATGCCCCGATCAAAGCTGCCAACCTTGGTTCCCGGGAGTGGATTCTGCGTTACACCGCTGCCCGTGAAATCGGTGCGGAATATTTCGCCGGCGCCCGTGCCCGTATTAGGAACCGTCAGAGTATTGGGAAATGGACTGTCGAAATGTGCGATCACTCCCCACTGGAAGCCGCCACGAAAGCTCACAAACCCACCGAACGAGAGCTGATGGGTGCGGTCTAGGGTGGAAGGCCCGAAGTAGCGGTTCACGTTCTGATTGTCCAGAGCGGGAATAATGAAGTCCTGGTCGCCGCTAGCGGCAGTTACCACGGAATCTGCAGCAACGCCCCCGCCTGTGTTCTGGAACTTCGAGAGAGAATAAGAAATCGTGTAGTTCAAGGCCTTCGCGCCTCGGAAGGGGTCATTAACGTTTTCCGACAGCTTCATCTGCAGGCCGTTATAGAGGGATCGGCCCACGGGTGACAGAAAACTGAGTGGTGGCGCCAGGGGATTGATTCCCCCAAAAGCGCAGTTGTAACCCAGCGCCGCAAGGCAACTGCTGCCGCCTTGGTCGAGCGAAGAGCCCAGGCCCAGACCGGCAAAGTCAGACATGGAGAGGGGGCGCGGGTTTCCGTTCCCGTCCAGCACTGTGCCACTCGGGCACGGCGCAGAATAACTCGCCGCAACCGACGTCACGCCGCACTCGGCCTCAGCCGCGGCAACCGCAGCCTGTGCACCGGGCAGGTTGAAGTAGCGGATGTCGCCAGCATGATTCTGGTCTACGCCCAGGAGGTAATGGGTCTGGACGTTACGCACGAAATCGGCACTCAGCACCATACCTTTACGTAGTTCCCGCTGAATGCCAATGTTCATCTGCACGGAACGAGGCGATTTATAAGCGGGGTTATACATGTCACCTTGCGCCGCGAAGGAACAATTGGTACCACCCGCGCAATCCGTGAGGTATTGTCCCACGTAGGCTGGATTTTTCGCCTGCAGATTAAATGGCGTCCCCGCCACAAAGGCCTGTTGCAGCGCGATCCACGCACCAACATCGTTGCCGATCAATGGAAAAGAGGTGGCGCCTGCGGGGCCGCAGACAGCGATCGCGGACGCGCTCCCAGGCGTGTTGATTGGCCCATTCACTGTCTGCAAGGTGTTGGGCGATCCCGGTGCGGCGCATGGCGCAAAGTATTGCAGGAACGCGCCCGTTGTTTCGCGTTCTGGGCCGTCGAAGAGCACGTTGTTCCAGATCGCGTTCTCGAAGAACAATCCTATACCGCCGCGAATCGATGTTTTGCCATCTTTCCAGGGATCCCAGGCAAAACCCACCTGCGGAGCAAAGTTCAAATTGGGTTGGTTCACCGAGTTGCCCAGACCGGGAATCAACGCGCTGAGCTCAGGAATCGGAGCGAACTGGCTGTCGGTGCGGCCGGTGTCCCGGTCATAACGCAGCCCATAAGTCAGGGAAAAATTCCCTTTGATCTTCCACGTGTCACCAAGGTAGAGAAGGATGCGGTTGTCTGGCCCCAGCCCGCCAGCAGGGAAACCTAACGACGGGTCTGTAAACGAAAAACCCAAGCCGTTAGCTACGGTGCCGAAATCCGAGGGATAGTTGAATGGGTTGGAAGCCCCGCCAGCGAAAGGACCACTCGCTGCCGCTGCGACTTCGGACGTCGAAACCGCCGTGCCTATCTGGGGTCCGTTCTTGAAGAACGAAGCAAAACCGCCGCCCCGAAGATGATTGAAGGCAACTCCGAATCGGATCGCGTGTGAACCCAGCACCTTGCTGCCATCGTACTTTATTTGGTGGTCGCTTTGCGGGGTGCTTTGCGGTGCCAACAGATTGGGACCGGCCACCAGGTTCGCCGCGAAGAGTTCCGCATGCAGATCGTCAAAAGGCAGAGCGCTGTTTCCCGTGGTCGCATCAATGATCTGGTTCTGGAATTTCAAGTACGAGAAGCGGATGGAGTGGCTGAAGCTCCCCGTATTGAAATCCACTCCCACCATTTCGTTGCGCGTAATGTCAACGTTGTCGTACAGCGAATAACCGTAGCCAAACGTGGCGCCAAGATCATTCTTGAAGTACGAAAAGCGACCGAAGATGCGTGCGCTCTTGGTGAGTGCGTAGTCCAGCCGGCCCAGCAGGTTAGCCTCATGGAAGGGATCGGCGAAAGTACCTGAGTACTGGCTAAAAGGAGCCGAGACGGGCACCGGGACTTGGGTTTGCTGAATCGTACGCTCACCGTCCGCGAAGAAGAACAACTTGTCCTTGATGACTGGCCCACCCAAGTCACCGCCGTACTGGCTGCGCTGGTATGGTGACTTGAATCCCACAGGCGTGGGCAGTTGCGAGGAGAACGCGCTGTCGCGGAACGTGCCAAAAGCCTCGCCATGGACCGAATTAGTTCCGGATTTCGTGGTCACGTTTACCGAACCAGACGAAGTCAGCTCGCTCGACATGTCCAGGCTGGACTGGCTGATCTGGAATTCCTGAATGGCGCTGGCCGGGATATCGGTCGTGGTCGTGCCCACGGTTTCGTCTGATACGTCCACGCCGTCAACCTCGATGCGAGCGGTCCGGCCGAAACGGCCACCGAATGAAATGGACGAGAAGCCTGCCTTGGTGGGATCGAAGTTCTGACCATCCTGAATTTGGACGCCAGGTTCGAGCTGCGCGAGGTCCAGGAAGTTACGCCCATTTACCGGCAAGTTTTCGATCTGAGTGGCTGTCAGAACCCCCTGAACGGTTGCCTGCTCGGTGTTGACTTGAAGCTCATTCGCCTGGACCTCAACCACAGTGCTCTCTTGGCCGATTTCCAGTTTGACGGTCCCGTTGGCCGCATTGTCGACCTTAACTTCCAAGGATAACTGTGCCGTCTTAAAGCCTTTGACCTCGACGCGCACCGAGTAAGCACCTGGGATCAACCCGCCGAAAGAATACTCCCCCGACGCGTTGGTGGTGGAGTGAAGCGTCTGCCCGGTAGGGCCCGTGACGGTGACCTTGGCGTTTGGCAAAAGGGCGCCGGTTGCGTCCGCTACGTTGCCCACGATACTGCCCGTCGAAACCGAGGTTTGGGCAAATCCAACAGAGGAGACAAGCAATGCGGATAGGGCAACCAGGGCCAGCACCATAAATCGTGCGCTGGGGTGGGAGAAATTTATTTTCAACATCGTCGACCTTCCTTTCGGAAATGTTCTTACCGTGATTTGTTCTCGCCAAACCGCTTCAGGAATCTGTTTTTCCAGAAGCCGTACCAGAATTTCAAGAGGCTCGATCAAGGGATCCGGCGGGATGCAGATCCGACCTTCGCGCCATTGAACCGTGCAAAGTAGTCCCTTGGCAATTCGAAAATGACTCCAGCAGACTTAAAGCAATTTTCCAGCCAGCCGCACGCAAAAACGGGAATGTGTCGGCATCACTATATTTGTCATATACTTACAACGATCTGAGCCATAGGGAAAGGAGGAGGGTCGACTCTTCGCGCCCCTTCAAAATACTGAAAACTGTATATTCAATCTGTAAAAGGAAATTATGTTATGTTTTGTTCCTGTTTAACTAAGGATGGTCGCTTTGTTGGTTGGAAGCCGCCCGATGGGGCATCTGGGTACCATCGCAGAGAGAATAATCAGAAGTCGGACTTAGACGTGTAATAGCCAGCTCGATGACGCACGCGGTAGATGGCGGTATCGGGAGGGCCGGAAACGCTGACCTGGATGCGCCGGAACTGCGAGTTCGACGTGCGCTCCGAGGGATAGTAAGCCAAAAGATACTGAGTGCGGAGTTCGTCGCTGATCTGGCGGAAGGCCTCGTCCAGTTGCGACATCGAGGTAGCATAGTAATACTTGCCCCCTGTGTCTTCCGAGAGCTGGATCAGAGCATGCTCACCTCCGGTCTCGCGCCCGGCGCTGTTCTCGATCGGCACCACTATGATGCTGTAAACAATCCCTTCTGCCTCTTCGGCGGCGCGCACGGCCTCTTTGTAATCCACTTTGCTGACCGTGTCGCCTCCGTCGGTAATCAGCACCAGGACTTTTCGTCCTTGACGGCGGTCGAGCGACCGCGAGGCCAGAAAGACGGCGTCGAACAGCGCCGTGGCCGCGCCCAGCCGGATGTGGTCAATGCCATCGTCGATCCGCTTCAAGTCGGACGTGTAAGGCGTCGACTGCAGCACCGTCTCACTAAATCCAAACACGGATAACGCATCCACCGGCCGCATGATCGCGCGCGCAAAGCGCTTGGCGGAGGCCTGCTCCAATGGCAGATCGTGCCGCGTGCTCAGGCTGGTGTCGATCGCGAGCGCGATCGAAAGCGGCACCGCGGATTCTTTATCGAACACGGAGATGGTCTGATCGCGTCCATCTTCCTGCAGCGTGAAATTCTCTTTCTTAAGCCCGGAAACCGGACCCCCATGAGCGTCCGTGACGGTGACGTAGACGTTCACCAGCTTCACGTCGACTTTAAGCGTGGGCGGTGCTTCCGTTGGTTTGCTTCGAGCTGGCGGCTGTTGAGCCTGGGATGCAGCGCAGGCCAGCAACAGAAGAATCAACGTTGCAGATTTTCTCATTCGCGATTTTTCGTTCGATGAAAGGAAGTATACTTCGCGGTCCGTCGGCTGCACGTCCCGAGGCGGTCCCGACTCAAATCGCCCCGCTACTCACTTAGATGCGGAGTCCGGCGCCGGGCTGCCCCGGTCGCGGGAATTTACGTGGCGAATTTCCGCGGGAAACGGTTCCCCATCCGCCCATACCGCGCCATCCTCAAAGTATTCCTTCTTCCAGATGGGAACCGTGCGCTTGAGCGTATCAATCAACCAGCGGCACGCGTCGAACCCGGCGGCCCGGTGGGCCGAAGCAACCACGATCAGCACACTGGTCTCCCCAATATTGAGCCGCCCAAGCCGGTGCACCAAGGCCACATCTCGGATCTGAAATTGTTTCAGCGCCTGCGCAGCCAACGCATCCATATTCTGTAGCGCCATCTCCTCATAGGCCTCATAGTCCAGATAGAGCGTCCGCCGACCGCGCGTCTGGTTACGGACCACTCCTTCAAACACCACGGCCGCCCCGTCCTCGCAGCGCTTAATATGAGCCACTATCTGCGACGCATCAATCGGCTCGCGGATGATCGAGGCGTAGCGCACGTGCTCCCGTTCTCCTGACCCGCCGCTGACCGGCGGCAGCAACGCGACCTCGTCATTAGATTCCAGCGCTGTCTCCGCCCCCGCATACTGCTGATTCACTGCGACGGCTAGCGAAGGCAGAGCATCTTTCAGCCGGGGAATCTGCTTCGCACAATGCGCCAGCACATCGCCGACCGTCGCGCCCTCGCCCAGATCCAGCGTGTCGCTGGATTTACCCGCGAGGTCTTTCAACATGCCGAAAAAAAGAACGCGTACGCGCATAGGAACTATTTTGTCAGGTTGACAGTTTAGCGCGAGCCACTCCGTCACGCGCGAAGGATTTCAAACCTTTTGGAAGATCAGAGGAGGAACATTTGCAAAAAATTGCCAGCCCGCTAGGACTGGCAATTGGACACCCGGAACTCTTCTGCGTCACACCCGCGCGAAAGCTTTGTCGTGAACCGCCTCGGGCTGCGTGGTCAGCAGCTTTGCAGCTGTTGACTCCGCCACTGCCGGCAGCGACACGCGTAGCGCCTCATCGATCGTCTTAACATAATGAACCTTGAAGTTTTCCAGTTGCTCGGGGGTGAGGTCCTCCTCAACGTTCATTTTATTTTCCGCCGGCAGAATCACGTCAGTCACTCCAGCGCGCTTGGCGGCCAGCACTTTTTCTTTAATGCCTCCCACTGGAAGCACGTTGCCGCTGAGAGTGATCTCACCCGTCATCGCCAGCAGCGGACGGATGCGATGTCCCGTCAGTAACGATACCAGCGTCGTCGCCATGGTCACGCCCGCCGAGGGACCATCTTTCGGAATCGCTCCCGCCGGCACGTGCATGTGAATGTCATGGTCGGCGAAAAAGCTTTCCGCGATGCCCAACTGCGCGGCGTTTGAGCGCACCCACGTAAGAGCAGCCTGCATGGATTCCTGCATCACCTGGCCAATCTGCCCGGTCATGGTGAATCCACCTTTGCCCTTCATGGCATTGGCTTCGACGAAGAGCACGTCTCCGCCTGACGGAGTCCACGCCAATCCGACAGCCACGCCGGGACGCTCGGTGCGCTCCTCGATCTCGCCCTCGGTGCGAATTTTGATGCCGCCCAGAAATTCCTGAATGATCTCCTGCGTCACAACAAGTTTCTCGGTCTTGCCTTCGGCCAGCCGCCGCGCCTGCTTGCGGCAGATGGTTCCAATGGTCCGCTCCAGGCTACGTACGCCAGCTTCGCGCGTGTAGTGGCGAATGATGTAGCGCAGCGCCGCTTCCGGAAATTCAATCTGCTCCGCTGTGATTCCGTTCTCGTCCACTTGGCGTGGAACCAGATAACGCACCGCGATGTGTAGCTTCTCTTCCTCGCTGTAGCCCTGCAGTTCGATGATCTCCATACGATCGCGCAGCGGCTCCGCGATGGGGTCGAGCATATTCGCGGTCGTGATGAACAGCACCTTCGACAAGTCAAAAGTGACGTCGAGATAATTGTCGCGGAAGCTTGAGTTTTGCTCGGGATCGAGCGCTTCCAGCAAAGCGGAAGCGGGATCACCGCGGAAGTCGCGGCCCACCTTATCGATTTCGTCGAGCATGAAGACCGGATCTTTCGTCTCCGCGCGGCGAATGCCCTGAATGATTTGTCCCGGCAATGCACCGATGTAAGTGCGGCGATGGCCACGGATTTCCGCCTCATCATGCACGCCACCCAGCGACAGGCGCACGAACTTGCGCCCCAACGCCCGCGCAATCGACTTGCCCAAAGAAGTCTTGCCCACGCCAGGAGGTCCAACGAAGCACAGGATCGGCCCCTTCATGTTCGGCTTCAAACGCCGGACCGAAAGGTAATCGAGAATGCGGTCCTTAACTTTCTCCAGGTCATAGTGATCCGTGTCCAAAATTTCTTTCGCCTTTGGAATCTCGATCTCGACGCCTGAAGTCTTGGCCCAGGGCAACACAGCCAGCCACTCGACATAGTTGCGCGTGAGCGAATAGTCGGCGGCCATAGGAGACATACGCGAGAGCCGTCCCAATTCTTTGAGAGCCTCTTTCTTCACTTCCTCAGGCATGCCTGCGTCATCGATTTTCTTCTTCAAGTCTTCAACGTCGCGCTGGCCTTCATCCTGCTCGCCCAGTTCTTTCTGGATAGCCTTCATTTGCTCGCGCAGGTAATACTCGCGCTGGGTCTGCTGTACGCGGTCCTGCACTTCGCTCTGGATCTTGTTGCGCAATTGCTGCACCTCAAGTTCCTTGGCGAGATGCTGGTTGATCTTCTCCAGGCGCACACGAATGTCGAGAGTTTCCAGCGTGTCCTGCTTGTCAGGCGTTGATAACGACGGCAGGGACGATGCAATGAAATCCACCAGGCGCCCCGGTTCATCGATATTCAACGCAACAGTGGAAAGTTCGTCCGAGAGCGTTGGCGAGCCGGCGACGATCTGCTGAAATAGTGTCAACACATTGCGCTGCAGCGCTTCGATCTCCGAACTGTCAGGCGGAGCCGCTTCTGGAATAGGCGACACGTGGGCGCGCATAAATGGCGCTAACTGAGTGAACTCCCCTAAACGGACCCGCTCCAGTCCTTCGGCAAACACGAACAGGCTCTGGTTGGGCATCTTTACGACTTTATGTACGACCGCAGAAGTGCCGACGGTATAAAGATCGCTGGGTTGAGGGTTGTCGACCCGCGCTTCGCGCTGCGCGACAACCACAATGGTTTTATCCTCTCCGAGCGAATTAATAAGCTGAACGGAACTTTCCCGCCCCACGGTTAGAGGCAGCACGGCATGCGGAAAAAGAACGGTATCCCGCACAGGAAGCACGGGCAAAGCCCGTACGTCATTTGTTTCCCGATGCTTAGCAATCGGCTCGGAAAGCGATTGTTGGCTCATTGGCTCTCCTTGAGTGTAACTCACTCAAGCTTAGATGATAATCCTCTGGAAAGGTTTCATCGCCTCGTGTGTTGGAGGCCTCTCGATTCTATCGGTATTCCAGGTCTCGCGACATGATGCCCAAGGTACCGGGGCTAACGCGGCTGATGGAGCGTGTGGGACCGATTAAAAGGACGGACCCGGTGCTTGATTTGCGTTCGACGTTTAATCAGCCCGCAGAATCATTTGCATTCCGTTTTCCAATTTCACATTGTGTTTCTTGGAAGTCAGCACCGAATCCTGAGCGGGTCCGGCGCTCAACTCCACTCCGGACATGTCAATTGTTCCCTTGGCATTGAACGGGAGTTTGGCGTCGGCATTTTTTGAGGTCCCGGTGGGCAACCGCTCTCCCCCATACTGACTCGGGGTGCCGCTGCCCGCGCCCATAACTCCACCGGTGGGCGGTGCGGTGCGGACACCAGGGCCGTTCCCCATTTGCGTAATCATTTCCGAATTTGTCGCGGGATCAAATTGATCCGCAAATCCGATCGCTTTGATGGTTGCTGGCAGCGGCATATCGGAACCGTTCTTCAAGATCATTTTGTCGAATACAATCTTCAACGTGGAAATGGAATCCCCCTGGTGGGGCACAACCTCGACAACGTGCCCTATAATTTTGCAGCCCTTGGTCGCAAGACCTGGCGGAGTCGAGTTTAGATCGTCAGTTGTCTTGGCAAGGACTTGATCTCCCACTTTGGCTTTCTTGGCATCAATCGGCCTCTCCAGTTCCGCGCGAATCAAGGTCCCCGGAGTGAACTGCATCAGGAGCGCCGACTGCTGAGGGGCAACAGAGGCTGGAGCTGTCCCGGAGGCCTGCGGCTGGCCCGCGTTTTGGCTGAAAGAAACTCCAGTTAACCAAACTCCTGCAACTAAACAACCCAGCATCTTTTTCATGAGAGTACACCTCACGATTGCGGAGTATAGCAAAGATCATGCGGCACAGATCGCTTCTCCTCGGCTCACGAAAAGCTTGGGAGCCGTGAGCTGGCGATTTTATGGCTTCAAACTTCGCCCGTTCAGTAGTTTCTTGCACAGAATAAATTCGCACGTCTCACGCTGCTGGGTAAATCCCTAATACCTTAACGAACTCCGCGACCTCGCCGAGATGCCGAAGGGCATTGCGGGCGGGTTCATCGTCGCCGCGAAGGAAGTCCACGTAGAAGACATATTCCCAGGGCCTTCCGCGCAGAGGACGTGACTCGATCTTGCTTAGGCTGATGTCGCGTAGGGCAAAAACGCTTAGCGATTTGAAGAGCGCTCCGGGCTGGTTCTTCAGCTTGTACGCGATGGATGTCTTGTTGGCACCGGGCGGAATCAGGCGCTGGTAGCGGCTGGCGGAACCAGCCCTTCCCTTTTGGCGCGTCGCCGCAGCGCCCGGCTTTGCCACCGACTTGCGAATCAGGAAGAAGCGTGTGAAGTTGCGCTTGTCGTCTTCGATGCCGGCCTGAAGAATCTTGCCCGAATATTCGCGTGCGGCATGGCGCCCGGCAATGCCGGCCGCGTCAGGAAGGTTCTCGGCGACAACGTACTTTACGCTCCCTGCCGTGTCGTAGAAAGGAACGGGCTCAATCTTGGGGTGATGACGGAAGAAATCGCGGCACTGATCAAGCGCCACCGGATGCGAGAATACGCGGCGCACGGCACCGAGCTTCACGCTGGGCGCGGCAATTACGTTGTGCACAATGCACAACAGAAATTCTGCTTGAATGAATACGTCCCGCGCGACCAGCAGATCGGCGTGCTCAGCCACCGTGCCAGCCAGCGAGTTTTCGATCGGGATTACGGCGGCGGCCACCGAGCCCTTCTCGACGCGGTCGAACACCTCGGCAGAACGGGCACAGGAGACGACTGCACAGCCCGGCAGCATCCGCTCCGCGGCTTCGTGGCTGAAGGAACCGAGTTCGCCCTGAATGGCGACTTTCATGACAGCAACTTTCATAACAAGGCAAGGTAGCTGGAGAAAGCGCGGAACGCAAATTGTCTCGTAAAGTCCGGCGATCTGCTCGCAAGGTTAAATGAGAGTTTTTCCCAGCACCAACGCGTCCAGCCCATTGGAATAGTAGCGCGGGAAGGTTCTGATCAAGCTATAGCCGTGGCGCTTGTAGAAAGATAGAGCGGATACGTTATCGATGGCGGTTTCCAGTTCAACCAAGCGGCAGTCGGCGACGATCAGGCGATCTTCAGCCGCGCGCAGCAGGACTGATCCCACACCGAAACGGCGAGCGGCTGCGACCACATCGATAGTGATGATGTGTCCGCGGGCCCGGGCTCCCGCTTCGGCCACGAGGAACCCGACAATGGCGGAATCGGTTGCTGGAGAATGTTTTTCGCTTTTTGCGGAAGCGGAAGTGGTCGCATCTGCCCCAGCCACGCTCACCGCGACCAGCGTGAAGGCGGCTCGACGGCGAATGTAGAGCTTGAGCTCTGCGCGAGAATAGGAAATTCCCGGAGGGAAACAGGTCTGGTCGATGCGCCACAGTGTGTCGAAGTCGGAGGGCTGGAAGTCGCGAATGGTGAAGGGCACGCGGCCATTGTAGCGGCCAGAGACGGCTGTTCAGCAGCCGTAAACCATTGCGACCCCAGTTTTCCACCGATATGACCGCTGATTCGCTTGAAGATGACAAATCGAGACGATTGCCCCTTGCTTCGCCCGCAACCCTGGACGTACCATGAGCATCAGAGGAAAGCGTTGTGGGGCGCCTTCTACTAATTGACGTGGTCACTTCGGTCGCCGTTCTGGGGCTGTGGTACGTTGTGTTTTCCCACTACAACCGAAAAAAAGGCGCGACTGCGTTGCGCTGGGTACAGACGGCGTGTGCCGGCAAAGGACGCATTCTCGAGTCGCGCTGGATGGGAACTTCCCGTCTCCAGGCACGTCTGCATTTTCCCTCCCGCTGGTTTGAGAATGCGCGAGTAACCCTGAAGTTCCGGCCCCGCGCTCTTCCTATTCACTGGCTAATGAGTTGCTGGCACAAGCAAGAAGAAACTTTGACCTTCGAAGCCGACCTGGACGGCTCCCCGAGTTTCCATCTGGAAGTGGTGCGGCATCGCTGGTGCGCCCATAACCGCGGAATCTCTTCTCGCAAACGCGACGACGCCGAGTGGGATTTCTACTACGAACCGGGCCCTGTAATTCTCACTACCCGGACTCACTGGAAGCAAGATCCCTCAGCAGAATTGAATGCGCTGATGTCGGCCCGTCGGCAGGATTTCCTGGAGGTACACTTCCATCCAGAATCGCCGCAATTCTCCGCCACGGTGCATCTGGAGTCTCTAGCCGACCCAAACACGGCGGCGGAATTTGTCAGTGCCCTGCGCGAGATCGCCGCGGGAGCTTCGACCCACCGCCAGTAAGCGGATCACCTGATCGATTCGTGGCCAGGCTCATCTCATAAGGACTCATCTCAATCTCCGAGCTGCACTACGACGGTCTACTACATCGCTGTTCTGACAGCGCTGGGTGTGATCATCCAGCTGATGCCGGGAACGGGACTTGCCTTGCGGTAGAAGATTTCTGGCACGATTGCCAGGCCGAACAAATCTCTTTTTTATACCTCGCATCAGCTTTTTCGATTGTCGCCGACCTAGAGTCGCGCTATTCTTCTCGGTACACTCCCGGCCGTACCAACTCCATGTTTCGGTGGCGTTGCTTTGCTGAAATCATTACTTGCAGACTACGAATAGGAGACTGAAGACCATCCATGCCTAATGAACTGCGCAATTTCTTGGCACTCACCTACGACGAATTGGAAGAACTGAATCTGAAGGCGAAGGAACAGCGCAGTAAGCGTGTCCCTATCCACAAGATCCAGGAAGAGCGGTTGAAGTATCTGACCGACGAGAAGCGGATCAAGGCTGTGACCGTGCTCTTTAGCGATCTCGAGGGCCGGTTGCACATGCTGGATTACGACAAGAAGTTTCTGATCAAGAGTTGGGACAATCTCACCTTCGACGGCTCGTCGATTCGCGGCTTTACGGCGCAGCGCGAGAGCGATCTGCGGCTGGGCATCGACTGGGCCGCATTCTATTGGGGCCCGGCGGATGTTTTCGGTTCCGGCAAAGTGCTGGTATTCGGCGAAGTCATCGACAAGGGTGGAACGTCGTATACAGCCGACATTCGTGGCGTGCTGAAGGGCTACGCCGAGGTGCTGCACAAGAAGAAGGGCTACACGCTCAACGCGGCCAACGAGATTGAAGGTTTCCTGTTCAAGGGACCGGACGCCGAGCGCCGCTATCACGAAACTGGCCAGTTCGAGTACGTCAATACCGGCGGCTACTACCATTCGCTGCCCGGCGATCCGCTGCGCACCTTTATTGACACCACCGCCGAAGTGCAGCGCGCCATGGGCTTCCAGAACGAAAAAGACCACCCCGAGGTCGCTCCTTCGCAGTTCGAAATCAACTACGGCTATGCGGAAGTGGTGGCTGCCGCCGACCATATCCAACTCTACAAGCTGATCTGCCGCCAGGTCGCCCGCAACATGGACCTCACCGCCTGCTTCCTACCCAAGCCAGTGGTTGGGGTCAACGGCAGCGGCATGCACACCAACGTTTCCGTCAGCGGCAGCGGCAAGAACCTGTTCTGGGATCCAAAGGGCGAAGAGAAGCTCAGCAAGCTGGGATACGAGTTCTTGGACCGTCTCCTCACCCACGGCAACGATCTTTGCCTGGTGTTTAATTCCAGCGTGAACGCCTATCGCCGCCTGGATCCGCACTTCGAGGCGCCCAACCAGCTCAAGGCGTCGGCCGTGGACCGTGGCGCCATGATCCGCATCCCCATCGGCAACGAGCGCAGCATGCGTACCGAGGTGCGCGCGGTCGCTCCCGACGCCAACCCCTACCTGGTCATGTACTCGATTTTCAAGACCGGACTCGAAGGCACCACGGCCAAGATCAAGAACCTGCGCCAGGCGGAACGTTATCTGCCCGACAACATTTACACGGCGCTGGACGACTTCCGCAAAGCAGAGTGGACGACCGAACTTCTGGGCGAAGATGTGAAGGGGCGCTACGCCGATCTGAAACAGGCTTCGGCCGACCGCTGTCCACGCCTGTTGGGGTCGGTAGTAAAAGCCGCGGAAGTCCAATTCCACCACGAGGTCTACAACCAATTCCTCTGGAACTTGTTCTAAACCGCCGCAGTTCTGCCAAACGAAGCGCCCCGACCACAAGGCCGGGGCGCTTCGCGTTTGCCCTCGCTTCTTAGAATCTGCTACAGGGTTGATTTCGCTCTGAACAAATTCATTTTGTCAGCTGAAGTCACCGCACGGCAAGTCAGCCTTGTGCTAGATTCAAAGGTTTCATGGGAACCGCCCCCAACATATCAACACAAGGTCTGACGCGGCGATTCGGGGATTTCACTGCCGTTGACGGCATCGATCTGCGTGTATCTCCGGGACAATTCTTCGGTTTCCTCGGACCGAACGGCGCCGGCAAATCGACCACCATCAAAATGCTTACTGGTTTGCTCGCGCCCACCTCGGGCCGAATTGAAATCCTCGGCCTCGATCTCACTGCGCATCCGATAGAAGTGAAGCGGCAAATCGGCGTCGTCCCCGAAGGCATGGCGCTCTTCGGACGCCTGACTGGATCTGAATTTCTCAACTTCGCTGGACGCATGTATGGACTTGACCGCGAAACCGCTGCCAAGCGCACTGCAGAACTGCTAGACTTCATGCAACTCGCCGATCAGCCGAAGAAGCTAGTCACCGACTACTCGCATGGCATGCAGAAGAAGCTGGCGATGGCTGCGGCCGTAATTCACGGGCCGAAAGTGTTGTTCCTCGACGAGCCCTTCGAAGGCGTGGACGCTATCGCTGCCGGAACGCTAAAGGCAATGTTGCAAGGCATGATCGCGCGCGGCGCCACGATCTTTCTCACCTCGCACGTGCTCGAGATCGTGGAGCGCCTGTGCAGCCACGTCGCCATCATTCATCAGGGCAGGCTCGTGGCGCACGGATCGCTGGAGGAGCTGCGTGCTGGTGTGGAGGGGCAGACGCCGACGGGATCAGGCGATGGCTCAGGTGACGGGACGATTCCATCCGGCGAAAAGATGACGCTGGAACAGATTTTCCTGCATACCGTGGGTGGCTCGCGCCGCACTGACCAGGAGCTTTCGTGGCTGGGGTAAAAGGCATGAATGAGGTTATCCTCACCGTTCGCCGACGCACCCAACTGACCGCCATCGCCTGGCTGCGATGGCGCCTCTTCGTCAACACTCTCCGCACCACGCGGGGCCAGCTAGAGTTGCTCTCGCGCATTCTTGTCTCGCTCGCATTCGCGATCTTGGGATTGGGCGGCGCTTTCGGCATGGGCGTGTTGGCATATGTCGTCCTCTCGCAAGGCAAGCCGCAAATGTTAGCGGTATTTTTGTGGATCATCTTGTTGTTCTGGCAGGCCTTCCCCATCATGGCCGCCGCGTTCGCCAGCAGTCCGGACTCCTCCGACTTGTTGCGCTTCCCACTCAGCTATGGCTCGTATTTTCTGGTGCGGCTCGCGTATGGCGCATTCGATCCGGCGAGCGCTATCGGCGGCCTATGGTCATTCGGAATTCTGGTGGGCGTAAGTATTGCGAAGCCTGCATTGCTCCCCTGGGCGCTGCTGGTGTTGATGGCATTCGCTGCGTTCAATCTTCTGTTGATGCAAATGATATTCGCCTGGGTGGAGCGCTGGCTCGCACAGCGCCGCACGCGCGAGATCATGGGCGTTCTGTTTGTTCTGCTGATGCTGAGTTTTCAATTGATTGGACCGTTGACCGGACACTTCGGCAAGCGCGCGCGACCGGAAGTACAGCGATTCGTCGAAGTTCTTGCTCCGGCACAGGGCATTCTTCCTCCCGGCCTTGCCGCCGATGCCATCGTGCACGGCATCTATCCGCAATGGCCAGTGGCCCTCAGCTCGTTGGCGCTGCTGTTTGCTTTTGTGATGGTGATTGGTTACGGCCTGCACGTGAGACTGCTGGCACAATATCACGGCGAGAACTTGAGCGAGGCCGTTGCCGCATCCGCTCTTGCGAAGGATCGGCAGCTCCGCCTAGGATGGAATCTTCCCGGATTCGCAGCGCCGGTGGCAACGGTCCTCGAAAAAGAAATCCGCTATCTGCTGCGCAGCGGCCCCATGCTGCTCACCCTGATCATGCCGATTTTTATGCTCCTCGTCTTCCGTTTCGGTGCCATGAACTCCGCCCGGCATTCGGCGGGCTTTTTAACCCGCACGCCCAACCTGGCATTTCCGGTCGCCGCGGCATACACGCTTCTGATGTTAACGAATCTCGCTTACAACAGCTTTGGTGGGGATGCCGGCGGCATCCAATTTTTCTACGCATCTCCGGTGAGCTTCCGCGAGATTGTATTGGCCAAGAATCTGACCCACGCCGGCATTCTGACCGTAGAAACACTTGTGGCTTGGATTGCAGTCGCGTCCCTCTACGGCCGGCCCGCGCTCGACATCACTACTGCAACGCTGGCCGGTCTGCTGTTCGCTGCTCCGGTGAATTTTGCCGTGGGCAATCTGCTGTCGATCTACTCGCCGAAAAAATTGGACTACTCAAAGTTCGGCCGTCAACGCGCTTCCCAAATGACGGTACTGGTCAGCCTGGCTTTGCAATTTGTGGTCGTGGGCGTGGGCGTCAGTGCATTTTGGATGGCGCGATACTTCGGAAACTCCTGGATCGCCACGCTGCTCTTACTTGTCTTGGCGGGAATATCCCTATCGATCTACGGGATCATTCTTAATCGCGTGGACCGTCTGGCACTGGAGCGCCGCGAAACGCTGGTTGCCGAGCTTTCCCGGACCTAGCGTCGCAGATTGGCAATCCCTATTTTTTTTCGGGATTCGCCAGAAACCGATACCCCACGCCGCGTACCGTGAGCAAGTGCCGCGGCTGTGCCGGATCATCTTCGATGTAGCGCCGCAGCCGCACCATAAAGTTGTCAATGGCACGCGTGTCGGTGTCTTCGTGCAGTCCCCAGACTTCTTCGAGAATCTGCTTGCGCGAAACCACTCGCCCGTCGTTGCGCACCAGGTGGCGCAGCAGTTCCGATTCCATCAGCGTTAGATGGATCACGTTATCGGCCGTCCGCAGTTCGAGCACGCCGAAATCGATAGTCTTGCCGCTGAATGAAAATGTTCCGAAGTCACTAACGGTGCCCGGATCAGATACCTCCTGCGCGGCGTCCAGCTTTCCTGACGCTTGTCCCGATCGCATCCACTGGCTACGCCGCAGTAGTCCCTGCAGTCGCGCCAACAATATCGACAGGTCGAAAGGCTTGGGCAGATAATCGTCCGCTCCCGCAGCGAAGCCCTTCAACACATCCTCGGGCCGGCTGCGGGCCGTCAGCATGAGCACAGGCACATAATTCCGTGCCGCGCGCAGTTCCGAAACCACCCTGAAACCATCCTTACCCGGCAACATAATGTCGAGCACGATGGCGTCGAAGTTCTCTTTCTTGTCGAGGAGGCGTTCCGTCGCGGCCTCACCATCGCCAACCACCTCGGCAGAATATCCCTCCGCCTGCAGATTGAAGCGCAGCCCCTGCGCCAAATGTGCTTCATCTTCCACCACCAGAACCCGGCTCATGCGGTCGACCTCGGTAGTTCCATCGTTATCGTAGCGCCCTCGCCTTCGCCTTGGCTTGTCGCAAACACTTTGCCTCCGTGCTTCTGCGCAATCGCTTTCACAATGAACAGGCCCAGTCCCGTCCCTTTCACATGCGCCAGCGAGCGGTGGCTTACGCGGTAAAAGCGCTTGAAGATGCTTTTCAAATCGTCGGGAGGAATGCCGACCCCATGGTCCTGCACGCTGAGAACAACACGCTTTTCGTCGGGCGTATCCAGGCGCACCCGCACATCCACAGTGTCGCCGGAGTACTTGATCGCGTTGTCAAGAACGTTAAAAACCGCGGTCCGGAGGTCCTCGGAGCTTCCCATGACGCGCATCCCCGCGCCATTGCTCGATGCTTCCTCGTACCGCAAAGCTTCCGGCGGCAAATGATGCCGCACGCGGGCCGCCTCCATGCATTCGCGCACTAGTTGCCGGAAATCGACTGCGGATTTCTCTCGGCCCGCTTTCTTGTCTCCGGCGCGTCCGGCGCGCAGCACCTGTTCCACAGTCTCAGTTAGACGATCCGTGTCGCTGAGCATCAGGCGGTAGAAATCCTGCTTCTGGGCCTCCGGCAGCTCGCGACGCTGTAAAGTTTCCAGGTGCAATCGGATGGAAGCCACCGGCGTTTTTAGTTCGTGAGTTACGGCGTTGATGAAGCTGTCATGCTGTTCGCTCCGTCGAATTTCGCGGACCAGGAAGCTGGTATTCACAATCATGCCCGCAATGATCAACGCGAAAAAAACGATGCCGAAGAACAGCAGCACTCCTTGGCGCCAATTGAGGATGATCCATCCAACGTAGAGTGCAACCGTCAGCGCTACCAGGCCGGTGCCCAGGCAGAGAAAGAAGATGATCGTTCCGCGGCGGCTCGTGATGCGCATGGCTTCATGCTGATTCTACAGCGTTTGAAGGCCATCTTCGCGGGGACCGTGAACAGCCAGATTCGTGCCCGTGGACTGCTGCCCAATCGGCATAGGGGAGCGGGTCACCCCGCCTCCCCTGCCACACCACCGGACATGCGGGTCCGCATCCGGCGGTTCGGCGGATTCAGCGAAGAGCTCACGACCAGAGGCGGAAGCCCGAGCCCCGCA
>Ga0208189_1000339_pt1 | contig 26778 bp, 20 predicted proteins | sample June2015DPH_10_5_FD_184702 | JGI IMG/M metagenome (GOLD analysis project Ga0208189, IMG submission 184702) | Peatland microbial communities from SPRUCE experiment site at the Marcell Experimental Forest, Minnesota, USA - June2015DPH_10_40... | ecosystem: Environmental > Terrestrial > Soil >... | reverse complement strand
TAACGCTCTGCTATGGAGCTTTTTGGAATGAAAATGCTTATTTCGTTTATGCAAACTCAGTGGCCGGATCAATTCGACCTTTCGTGGCTGGTTTTCAAGTGACCGGTGACAATACAACCATAAATTTGCCATGTATCCGTGTTCAAGCACAAGCCTGCTTTGAATCACTCACGATTGAGGCTCTACCCGCGGATTTTACGAATTAAATTCCGGCCCGACCGCAACCCGTTTGGCCGAGGACGTTTGAGCGGCCCGCTCGTTCAACCTTTCACCGGTCCCAGGCTCACGCTTCCAAACTGAGACCAAGGGTTTTCCCAGTGGCGGCAAGGAACTCCCCAGTCGCGGTCGGACTTGATGAGATGTTACGGTACTCATGCGAACAATCTCTGAACAAACAGTTGGCCGCACCGATGTGGCTTTGGGTTGGTCTTCGCGAATCATGGGACTCACAAGAATTCTCGAAGGAAACCGCTGTGCGTGTTTCAATCGTCTAAGACGTGAAAGGAAAGAAATAAAATGAAATGGACGCAGGAAATGAGGAGAAAACTATACTCCCGACTTGTGAAAGATTTTGGGCCTTACGATGTGGGGGAGGCTAAAATCAAACCGAAAGACAAGCAAGTTCAATTCCACAACGTTCTGGCAGAATTGGCCATGCAATTCTCAAAGGAGGCCGGGCACTTTATTCTTGCCAGTGCGGTGCAGGCACAGATCAATTGGGCAACAACTTCACAGAAGGAAATGATAGATCAATCACACATCCGCAATTTTGTTTTGAATAAGGCGGCTGCACTAGATGCAGGCTTTATTTCTGCATCTGAATTGCCGACCCATATGACTTGTGAATTTGGGAACCCTCTGTATGAGAAATTCGACGAATCATTTGAAGAATAAAATTCAAATTAGGACACCACCTGGGCTCGACTCCGCTTGTGTGCTCGTTCCGTCGCGTTGAAACCACCCCACCCCCGCGCAAGACTTGGGAAAAAAGCATAATAATCACCGTCTTTTTAGATGCAATTTTTCCCAAGACTTGCTCGCCCCAAGCACCCACGCGACCGAACTCCGCCACCGCTGCGCTCGCCCCGGTTATCGCTCCATTCCGGCGGCTCGTTTCGTCACGATTGAGAACAACCGACCGTCACTCGCAAAAGCCGATTGACCGTCGGGACCGCTTCCTGCCTTTCTCGTGACAATTAGTTATCCAAGGTGGGTGCTTTCGTAACGGCCTCCACAACCTCGCGGCCCATGATCTGGCGTTTCATGTATGCATCCTCGGCATTCCGCCGGTTGAACGCGGGCACGACATTGGATTCAGTGTCCAGTTGGCCGGCTTCCCGTTACGTTGGCTTCTTCAAGCGCATGCGCGACAGCCGCTTCGCAAGATTCGACACGCTGGTCTATTCCCCTCTGTGCCTGTTTCTCGCCTGTCTCATCATTATTTCCGTGAGTTCCTGAAAGAATGTCGGGAAAAGGATGGTAAAGATTACAAGTATCTTTCCACAGATCTCGTCATTCTTCAATGGCTCTCGCCAGGCATCCGCTTTGCTAAAAACTATCCCTTTGGCTAGCTGGGCACGATCAAGAACTCTGGCAGAATTGTTCCATTCACACTGTGTCTCCCAAATCCCGTTAAAAAAGCGATGGGGCATAAACCGCCACGACCCAAGTCGCAGCATGTTTCTCTCAAGGGCGCATTGTAATCGCCATGCTCCACGTGCTATGCTTGAAACATTCCATGAGGCGCTTGTGTAATGATGTTTTGCCGGTTTTCTGCCTGTGCGTGGCGACTGTGATGGTGATTTTGAGCGTCACCCCGGTCTTCGGAAATGTTGCCGAATCGCCTCCAGCATTCTCGCTGCAAATTACCAATGTGATGCAATTGCGCCAGTTGGCTGATTCAAATCAACGGTTTGTTGCTTCGGTGGACGTGGAAGGGGTGGTATGGTGGTCAAGCGATGCTGAAGGCCGGCTGATTTTGCACGATGACACCGGTACAGCACAGTTGGAACTGGATCTCCCCTGCCGATTGCCACGCCAAGGCGAGCGATTGAGATTGCAGGGGACCTGTACGGTGGTTAAGACGACGGATGCAATCAAATTGGCATGCCTTCCGGTTGTGGAAAATGATGGCCTTCATCTGGCGACCGAGCAATCGGGGCGTGTTTATCTTAAGGCGGGGCGGTATCCGATCCGGGTTGATTGGTTCAATCGGACGGCCGAATATGAGCTGGAAGTTTTTTACGAGGGGCCGAACCTACCGCGACAGGAGATTCCTGACTCGGCGCTTTTTCGAGCCTCGGTTGACCCTACAGACGGGGCCACGAACTTTGTCAATGGGTTGAATTATCACTGCTGTGAAGGCACGTGGTGGACCTTGCTCCCCAACCTATGTCATCTGCCTGCTGTCCGGACTGGTGTGGTGCGCAATTTCACCCTCGAGGTGATGAGCCGGAAAGAGCACGTGGGGTTGCAATTCAATGGCTTCATCCAAGTAACGAACGACGGCTTCTACACATTTCACACCCGGTCTGACGATGGCAGCCGTCTGTTTATCGGAGATTCCTCCCTCCAGGTGAAAACCGTCGGCCGGGTTACTTTGCCGGAAGCGCAACCGGTTGCGAACGGTTCACTCCCGGTCGAAAAGCAGGAATACCGGTGGTCGGAAATTGAAGGGATCGTCTCTTCTGTCAACCATCTGCAGAATGCCTTGGATCTCGAACTGATCACCGAATCGGGGCACGTGTGGCTGAAGGTGGCTGAGAATTCCGGTTGCTCTTTTACCCTTGTGCCTCAAAACCGCATCCGAGCCGTAGGAGTTTGCCGCAATATTCGCAGCCTGGATGGGCGCACCGTGCCCGGCGAGTTTTTCGTGCAGAGCTGGAATGACATCAACCAAAGTTATGTCACGCCGGACTTGTGGGCCATGTATCCGCTGGTGACGATCAGCAACGTTGTGACAATGCCACTCCAGAGTGGATCGCAACCGGTCGTTCATGTCCGGGGAAAAATACTGTCTGCGGGGCCGGGACAGCCGGCATACTTGGACGATGGTTCGGGCCGCATTCTTTTGGAGACAGTCGAGCCGGATTATGTCGGGGGCCGGATTTCCGAAGTGCTGGGGCGGTTTGCCGTGGAGGACACCAATCCGGTGTTGCGTTGTGATTTCTTCCGGCGTGTCGGAGAGGGCACCAGCAAGCCGGGTGCGATTCCGGTTCTCACCACGGCTGAACAGGTCAACCAGTTGAGTCGCGAAGAACTGAAACAAGGCTACCCGGTAAAGCTGCGCGGTGTGATCACCACCGTCTTGGAAGGTGATGCCCTTGTCCTCCAAGATACAACGCGGGGACTCTACGTGGCCATCGGGAGGACAATGCCGCTGCGAGTGGGAGATTTCTGCGAGTTGGAGGGCGTCGCGGCTGCCGGAGAGTTTTCGCCCTATATCCTTGCCTCCCGGATTGAAAGATTGGGCTCCGGCACCCTGCCGAATCCGGTCCGTCCAACTTGGGATCAACTCCTGAACGGGAGCATGCACTGCCAATACGTCGAACTGGAAGGCGTGGTAACCATGATGGACGGCGACACGATCGCGTTGCTCACGCGTGACGGCCGTATCAAGGTGCAACTGGATGCCATGGCTCCGCTGCTGACCAAGACAGATGAGAACGCGCTGGTGCGATTGCGCGGCTGTCTGTTCGCTGACTGGGACAAGCAGGCCCAACGGGTGATGGTGGGCAATATCCGCATTAATCAGCAGTGGGTGGACATGGTTCAGCCGGCACCGATGGATCCGTTTGCCATTCCCACCAAGCATGTCGGAGAGTTGTTGCAGTTTGATCCCCAGGCGGGATCGCTCCAGCGCGTGAAGATTCACGGGCAGATCGTTTACCTAGGCGATGCGGAAGGCTTCCTCATGGATGGCAACAACGGTCTGCGCTTCATCCCCGTCGGAACGTTGAACGCCCACGTCTGTGATCTTGTGGATGTGGTGGGGTTCCCGGACTTGAGCGGCCCGTCTCCCTTGTTGCGGGAAGCCGTGGTTCGTCGGCTGGGGTTGGCCGAGTTGCCCAAGGCGCATAAGTTAGAAGCTGACAACTTGCTCCGTGATGACTACGACTCGACGCTGGTGCAAGTGGATGGCGTGCTGTTGGGGATCAACAGCAAACCGGAGGGGGAGGTGCTCGAGATGCAGAGCGGCTTGCGCCGGTTTACGGCGATGGTGAAGGACAAGGCGGGTCTCAACGAACCCTTGACGCCCGGCAGCAGGCTTGAACTTACCGGGGTCTATTGGGGACAGCGTGGCAACCGGGTTTTGGGCCGGCCGATCGATTCTTTCCAACTCCTGCTGAACTCCGGCTTTGATGTAAGGATACTGTCCCGACCGCCTTGGTGGACGTTGAGACGCTTGCTGTCCGTGGTGGGCGTGCTGCTTGGAGTTTTGATAGCCGCCCTGATTTGGATCAAACTGCTACACCGGCAAGTGGCTGAACGCACTCTCCAGCTCGAAACGCAAATTCAGAAGCGCCAGCGAGCGGAACGCCAGCGCGCGGTCGAGCAGGAACGCGCCCGCGTCGCTCAAGACTTGCATGATGATCTGGGGGCGGGGTTGAGCGAGGTCAATATGCTCACGTCGCTGGTCAAAAGTCCCGCCACGTCCGCGGAGGAAAAGGCCCGCTATGTGGATGAATTGAATGAAACGGCGCGACGCATGGTGACTTCGCTTGATGAAATTGTCTGGGCGATTAACCCGCGCAACGACACCATCGCCTCGCTCGCCAGTTATTTTGGGGCGTATGCCCAGCGGTTGACGGAGCTGGCTTCGGTGGCGTGTGGTCTGGATGTGGCGGAAGACCTGCCCGATTATCCGCTTGATCCCAAGTTTCGGCAGGCATTGTTTCTGGCCTTCAAGGAAGCCCTCACCAATGTTGTCCGCCACGCGCGTGCGAACAAGATCTGGCTGCGGATGTCCGTCCAGCACAATTCGCTCATTGTCACCGTGGCCGACGACGGCTGCGGCATCAACCCTGGCAAACGGGATGCCGGTGCCGATGGGCTTGCCAACATGCAGGAACGATTGAGCACGTTGGGCGGGAGTTGCGATATCCAAAGCGAACCGGGAAAGGGAACGGCTGTGCGGTTCGAAGCTCCTTTGCCCAAAACATTGCTATGATTAAAGTTGGTATTGTAGAGGACAACAAGACGCTGCGGGAAGGGTTTGAGACATTCATCAACCGGACGCCCGGGCTTCAGTGCGTCTGCACCTGCACCACGGTCGCCGAGGCGCTGCGGAAAATTCCGAAAGCCCAACCGGATGTCGTGCTCATGGACATTCAACTACCAGACAAGTCAGGCGTGGAATGCACCGCGCAGGTTAAGGAACTGCTGCCCTCCGTTAAGATTATTATCGTCACGGTCTATGAAGATTCCGACCGCATTTTTCAGGCGTTGCGCGCCGGCGCGTGTGGTTACCTGCTCAAACGAGCCAAGCCTGAACGCGTTATCGCGGCCATCCAAGAAGCACAGGAAGGGGGTGTGCCCATGACGCCGGAAATTGCGCGAAAAGTGATCGGGCATTTTCGGGAGCAGGCCGAGGCATCGTCAGAAGCGGGAAGCCTCTCTCCGCGTGAGAAAGAAGTGCTACAATTGGTAATGCATGCGTTGGGAAACAAGGGGATTGCAGAACGATTGGGCGTAACTGTTGCGGCAGTCAAGTGGCACCTCCAACACATCTACGAAAAATTGCGCGTGCATTCCCGGACTGAAGCAGCCATGAAATTCAAGAGCGGGAAATCTTCTAAAAACTAACCGTTCGGCTAGCTAGTCAAAAAGGGAAAAGCCAGAAATAATAGAAACATGATCCCGAGAAAACATTTTTAACCAAACTTAAACCTGACCAACACCAACCTTATTATGAATAAAATCATGTTAAAAGCCGCCCTTTGCATTGCTGCAACGGGCATTTTTGCGACTCAAGCAGTTGCGATGACCGGCTCGGACAGTTCCAGCAACTACGTTTCTTGGACCTCAACCGGCGGGAGCGGTTTTGGCCCATGGGATTTCTATGTTAATAGTCACGGCGCAGCCAACGCCTACACAGGATACGAGAGGGATGATAACGGCACAGGCGATCCAAACATCCAAGCAGCGGATGGCTCCGTATGGAAACTCTACGCCATCGGGTTCGGTGGCACCCCGTCCCCGTGGGAGGAAGCGATTGCCTATCGCACATTCGTCACCCCATTGGAGCAGGCGGGTGACAGTTTTGCGCTATCTCTTGAATTGCAAAACGGCAATAACGGGATTGGCAATCCTGGACAACAGGGTTTTGCGCTCCGCAACGGCAACACCACCGGATCGGGTAACCAAGGCGCAGGCGCCCGGCTCCAGGTTTACCTGGCGGCAGTCACCAACTACGCTTTCGGCGGCGTCAACTACGTTGTGGTGGAAGACGCTTCAGGTCCGCACGCGACGACGGTTACGAATATTGGGGCCGGCGCTTGTTTCAATTTCGCGGTGACACTGACAGGCCCAAACACTTATAGCCTTTCGATCACTCTATACACCGGCATAGGGGTGACCGCACCTCCCGTTGTCGTGACGGGAACCTTAGCGGGGAGCGGCACGATTGATTCCTTCTCAATGTTCAGTTGGACTAAAGACCCCGACTCAGGCGTAAACAGTGACGTCTATTTTAACTCTTTGTATTACACAAATCAGGCTGCTTTTACCTGTCCGACGATCCTCTTAGGGAGTCTGGAGAGTCCTTTGCAAGGGACGGCTTATAGTCAAGCTATCACAGCGAGTACCGGTTTGGCCCCCTATTCCTTTGCGTTGACCGGCGGTTCACTGCCGCCGGGTATGAGCTTGTCAACCGAGGGCACCCTTTCCGGCACGGCCCCGAATACCGGTGATTATACTTTCATCGTGACCGCCACCGATGCCGACAGTTGCACCGGGAGTAGGAGTTACAGCCTCACGGTTTACGGAACTGGCGAAGACAACTCCGCAAACTACAGCCTTAATTGGAATGATGGATCGAATGAAGGGATCGGCTTCGGCGCTTGGAGCCTCTATGACAACTATCACGGTGAAGGCTTCAGCGGTTCCGGTGTCGTGGTCGATGGTGTCAACGTTTTAGCCACAGACGGTTCCGTTTTTAAACTCTATGCCATTGACTTCAATGGCAACCTGCAGCAAGAAGAATCGACCGCCTTTCGCCGGCTCAACAATCCGTTGAGCGTGGCCGGGGATTTATTCTCGATGTCCTTCGAGAACAGCGGCGGTATTGGCAATCCTGGTCAGGTCGGATTCACGCTCAGAAATGGAAACGTCACCGGATCAAATAGCTCCATCCAAAACGGATCGAATAACCGGAATGCTCGTGCTCGGCTGCAGGTTTACTCCGATGGCGGCGCAGCCAACCTCACGGTGGTAGACGCCTCCGGCACTAATCAGATCCCGGGAGTCGGATTCACCACCTACGGATATGATGCCCAGGTCATGCTGACCAGCGGAAACACCTACAGCTTGTCCATCACTCGTTACAATGGCGTGGGAACGTTCGATACGCCTGTGATTGTGACCGGAACGTTAGCCAGCAGTGGCCCGATTGACTCATTCGCGATGTACAGTTGGAAGAACTCCACCGACAACGGCGACAACGGTGACGCCTATTTCAATAATCTGGCCTATACGGCCACCACGCCCCCGTTTACCAACAACGTCACATTCCGGGTGGACATGACGGTGCAAATCAGCATTGGCCATTTCAATCCGGCAACTGACAGCGTCGAGGTGCAGGGCAGTTTCGACGACTGGACTTCCGGCGCATACGTGCTGACAAACAACCCATCGCTCTCCGGGAACGCTTCTAACATCTACAGCGGGGTGGTTCCCATTGTGGGCGCAGCACAAAGCGGGGAATCCTACAAATTCGTCCTTAACAGCAGTTCTTTAGGAACGGTTTTTGAAAGCAGCACTCCAAAGGTGAGCACGCTGGATGACGGCCCGGATGCCTACAACCGGTTCTTTCAGTTGACGAATGCAACCGCTAGGGTGTTGCCTGCGGTGTTATTTGATGACAAAGAGGCGGATGACTATTTGCCCGGGGCCATAGCCGTGAGCTTCACGGTGAATATGAATGGCGCCGTTGGGACCGATGGGCATGCGTTCAGCGCGGGTGACACCGTTTGGGTCAATGGAGATTTCGTTCCTTGGTATCCTTGGTTTAATCCTCAAGCTCCCATCGCTGCTCCACCGCAATATCAATTGACCGAAACTCCGCCAGGAAGTGGAATATTTTCGAACACCGTAGTTATTCCCCTGGGCACAACTGTGGCATTTGCATACAAATATGGCATAGGCGTAGCCACAAATGGAGATTTGGGACCTGAGGACATCGAGGCGCCCGATGGACAGAACCATTACCGCGTGGTACGTTCCACCGCGACTGGCTCGTATGCGATGCCGCAAGACACGTTCGGTAACCAGTATCACGAACCGTTCTTTAATGCGCTCGCGCGAAATGGCGGTCAACTGACGATAGGCAAACCATCGGGCGGCATCGTGCCGGTAACCTGGCTGGGGCGGCCAGGGGCGCGTCTACAGGTGAGCACCAATCTTGTCGGCAACTGGCAGGATCTGATCCAGACGGATGGCACCAATTGGACGGTTGGATCGCATTCGACCAACGGTTTCGTGAGTCAGACCAACTGGCCGGCCGTTGGGAAAACGTTCTTCCAACTGGTCAAGCCATGATTGGAGTTGAGTGGTGAATTTTGGCCCTGCCGTGCCAGAGCGCGGCAGGGCATATGAAATCTTTAAAATGAAGAGAATGAATGAAAGTGTTGTGAAAGTTCACCGTGAAGGGTTTACGTTGATCGAGTTGCTGGTGGTCATAGCGATCATTGCGATTCTGGCTGCCTTGCTATTACCGGTGCTGAACAGGGCCAAACAAAGGGCATATGCAACTCAGTGCATGAGCAATGAAAAGCAACTAGTGCTGGTTTGGACCATGTATGCAGACGACAATCAAGATCTCTTCCCCATCAACAGCGATCCGCACGTCAACAACATATTTGTCAAGTCTTGGGTTACCGGCACATTAGATTGGACCACTTCACCATCTAACACAAACACTGACTATCTTGTTAATGACAGTTATTCCTTATTGGGGAATTATCTGGGAAGAAATTACCAAGTTTTTGCCTGCCCGGCGGCAAATTTTGCCAGTCCAGCCGAAGTTAAGGTGGGATGGGATCATCGTAGCCGAAGTGTCGCCATGAACGCCGCTATCGGCGATGGGCTTAAGTATAACATATTCAAGAACTTTTATGTGGCAAAGAAGATGAGCGATTTTCATGCCCCAATGCCAAGCGACGTCTGGGTATTTACCGATGAACATCCGGACAGTATTGATGATGGTCTTTTATACGACGCCAATTATGCCACGACGTCATTTACCGAATTGCCTGGCAGCCAGCATGCCGGCGCGTGCGGAATGGATTTTGCGGACGGACATGCGGAAATTCACAAATGGATGGGGCCGATAGTCAACGAACCGGTGCAGTATAATTCAAAGCGTGCTGTAGCTTGCAGCCTCAGTGATCCCGACATGATTTATATCTCGCAACACATACCTTGTAATTAAGGTGTCATATCTCATTGGAATCCGGCCGATTATGGGGACACGGTCTTTAATAACTGTGGCGCTCATTCTTTTCACCAGCGTTGTCGGGCTGGAGATAGAAGCAGGACCATTTATTGCCGATGTGAACACCGACAAGGCAATGTATTACCCCAGCAATGGCGCCACAATATATGTGGATCTCACAAACAGCACGGCTTCCACGTTTAACGGTTCCGTCAACGTGGTGATTTCGCATCTCGGTTATGTCAGCACGAATCTTCCGGCCCAAACAGTGTCGAATCTGGGTGCGAATGCCACTGCCACCGCCGTGTTTTCCTGGGTGCCACCGGTCACCAACTATCAAGGCTATCTTGTTTCGGTGAGCGTAACTGATTTAACAAACAATGTCCTGGACAGCGGTTCGTCGGCCGTTGATGTGTCAAGTGATTGGTCAAAATTCCCGCGTTACGGGTATGTCGCCCAATACGGCTCCGGGCTGGATGCGTATCATACCATGTGGCTCCTGAAGAATTATCATCTCAATGGAATAGAGTTCTACGACTGGCAGTGGAAACACCACATTCCCTATAACCCAAACTCCATTTGGCCGGATGTTGCCAACAGGACTATTTACGAAAGCACGGTCACTAATTATATCGCTGCCGCTCACGGCTACGACATGATGACTATGAATTACAATTCATATGGCATGGCTTACGCGAACTACCAGACGGACGGCAGCGGCGTTACTCTTTCGATGGGGATTTTCTCCGGTTCGCCAGCCTCCAATGGAAATCAATACGGTTATCAACTGCCGGCCACTTGGGCGACAACAAATCTTTACGGATTTAACAATCGGGATACCAACTGGCAAAACTATATTTACGGCAGGGAACAGGATGTGTTCAACAACTTTGCCTTCGATGGTTGGCACATTGACACCGTGGGCCAGCACACGGCGTATGATTACAGCGGAACCTTCTTCAGTCTTGACGATTACAACCCACAGTTCATCAACAATGCGAAAACGGCTTTGGGCAAGCGGATGACTTTCAATACCGTGGACGCGGGCGGCGAGAATCAGGTGGCGCAGAGTGCAAACGTGGATTTTGTTTACTCGGAGTTGTGGAGCGCCAATGCGAATTACAATGATTTCAACAATCGTGTGAACAACGTGCGCACCTATTGCAGCAAAGCACTGGTGATGCCCGCTTACATGGATACCGGGTTAAGTTCAGGGTATTTTAACGAGCCGGGAGTACTGTTGGCGGACGCAGCGATGTTTGCCTGTGGTGGCGCGCATCTTGAGTTGGGAGATGGCAATGAAATGTTGAACAATGATTATTTCCCCAATGACAGCAATGTGCTGATGACCAGTTCTTTGACGGCCGCGATGCATGCCTACTACGATTTTCTAGTTGGGTATGAGAACCTGCTGCGCGGTGATACCGTCAGCGCGAACAATACCGTGACCATTACTGGGGTGGCGACCAGTACCAACGGCAGCGCGGGCACAGTATGGGCCATTTCAAAGAAGACGCTTGGGTATAACATCATTCACCTTGTCAACTTGCTCAACAGTACCAACGCTGCATGGAACGATTATAATGGAGCTTGCCCAGTGCCGCCGACGCTCGGCAATCTGGCCATAAAGATGTATTACACTGGCTCGATTGGTGGGGGTAATTTGTGGTATGCGACGCCGGACACCAATTATGGTTCGGCTACGCAGTTAAGCTACACCACCGGCAGTGACGGTGGGGGTAATTTCATCAATTTCACTGTGCCGCAGCTTCAGTATTGGGACATGATCTGGCTGGAGATCAATGGCACGACCGGTGCCACGAACCAGATTCAGGCGGAGAATTACGATTCCATGTCGGGCATCGGGACGGAAACGACATCAGACACGGGTGGTGGACTCGATATCTGTGATGTCAATAATACAAACGGCGACAGCTATGTGGCCTTCAACAACATTGATTTTGGCAACGGATCGACAAATGTCTCGGCGCGCGTCGCCTCCGCCGTCGCCAATGGCACGGTGGAGTTTCATTTGGACAGCCCTACCGGAACGCTGGTTGCAACGGTGACTGTCGGCAACACCGGCGGCTGGCAAAGTTGGCAGACAATTTCCGCGCCTGTTTCTGGCGCCTTGGGAGTTCACCAACTATTTGTCGTCTTCAAAAATGCGGCGTCCAATCTCAATTGGTTCAACTTCAATGACCTTAATAATGCACTGCCCAGTCCATGGGTGACGCAGGACATTGGATCGGTTGGTCTGACCGGCCGTGCCAGTTACAGCAGCGGCACGTTCACAGTGACCGGCTCCGGCGCGGACATCGAAAGCACGGCGGATGCGTTTCGGTATGTGTATCAAACATCCAGCACTAATTGCGAGGTGCGGGCCTGGGTGGTGAGCGTGCAGAACACCGACCCGTGGGCCAAGGCCGGGGTGATGATCCGGGAGAGCACGGCGGCTGGAGCGGTGAATGCAATGGTGGAAATCACCTCGGGCAACGGTGTGGAGTTCCAGCAACGGACGAGCACTGGCGGCGAGACCACCAGCACAGTTATTTCAAGTGTGACGGCGCCGGAGTGGGTGAGGCTCGTGCGAAGCGGCAATAATTTCAGCGCTTACTATGGTCCCGACGGGACGAAGTGGACGCAAATCGGCGCGACCATCAGCATCACGATGAGCAATAGCGCCTCTGTTGGCCTGGCTGTGACCGCGCATAACAACACAACGATCTGCACCGCCAGTTTCTATAATGTGTCTGTCAATCAAGCTCCGGTGTTGGCCGCAATTCCCAACCAAACCATCCTGGCTGGCCGGACGCTGGTGGTCACCAATTCGGCCAGCGATGCCGATATTCCTCCGCAAACCCTGACTTACAGCTTGTTCAGCGCGCCTGCCGGTGCCTCCATCAACACCAACAGCGGCGTGTTCATCTGGCGGCCGGTTATTGCGCAATCGCCTTCCACGCAGACCGTCGCTGTGGTTGTCTCCGACAACGGCGTACCCACCATGAGCGACACCCAAAGCTTCACGGTGACGGTGACCCAGCCAGTCCGGCCCACCCTCAACTTTGTTTCAATCACCAATGACCAATTTGGGTTTTGGATCAACGGCGACACGGGCCCGGACTACACGATACAGTTTTCAACAAACCTGGTGTCTTGGGCCATCATCGCCGCGGCAAGTTCGCCGACTTTGCCCTGCTTTTGGGTGGATACAAATTCCGCCATATCGCGTTTTCGATTCTACCGCGCCCTGCTTGGGCCTTAACGTTGGTTGCCAAATTTTATTGTGAAATTATTGAAGAACACGCTTTCAGCGGGAGCATTCATTGCCGGTGGGTGGTTGGGGGTTGCCTGCGTCATGGCACAAAGCAGCGTCAGCTTGACCGAAGGCCAGACGCAGGCAACGATGTCCCTCAAGCAAGCAGGGGATCTCCGCACCTATGAACTGGCAAGCAACGCAGAGTTGCGTGATAACAAGCCGGCGGAAAAGCAGGTCACGTTTTCTGAAGCGAAAGGCCATGCCAGTATTCGGACGGGCAATGTGCTTTTCGATGGACTCTATGCCATGGCGGTTCATGAGGCGTTGCAAAATTCGGTCTCGCAAATCAAGGACGGCGCTTACGGTAAAGACGAGCCCGTCAAACTTGAAGCCTATCAAACTGGGGAGTTCTGGACCTATGTTTGGACACGTGATTTGTCTTATTCCGTCAATCTCGCCCTGGCTGGTTTCGATCCCGAACGCGCGGTCAATTCACTGCTCTTTAAAACTTCAACGCTTAAACCTTCCGTGCTCAGCGGGGTTACCAACCAGATAATTCAAGACACTGGTTCCGGTGGAAGTTACCCGGTTTCCAGTGACCGCGTCGTGTGGGCGCTGGGAGCAAATGAGACGCTTAAATATCTCCCGGAACCGGACCGGCAGATTTTTCTCAACAAGGTTTATCCGATCCTCTGTGACACCATCGAGCAGGACCGCCGGCTGGTCTATGACCCGCAAGATGGCCTTTATCGCGGCGAGCAGTCCTTCCTCGATTGGCGCGAACAGACCTATCCAGGCTGGACCAAGGAAAATGTTCTGCCCATAGCGATGTCCAAGGCTCTCTCGGTGAATGTGGCCAATTATTTCCTGTTGAAGACCACCGCCGACTATTCAAACTTGCTGGGACGAAAAGCCGACGCGTCCCGCTATGCAACGTGGGCTGAGAGTCTGAAAGCGTCCATCAATGAGCATTTCTTCGATCCTGAAGCCGGCCTTTATAGCACCTATCTGCTTTCAGATGGGGTTGATAACATCCGCGTTCACCGTTATGACCTGCTTGGGGAATCCCTTGCCATCTTGTTTGGCGTCGCCGACCAGTCCAAGGCCGAGTCGGTCCTAAAAAACTATCCGATAGGGCCGCATGGTCCATCGGTCGTTTGGCCTCAGGAACGGACAGTGCCGATTTATCACAATCAGTGCATCTGGCCCTTTGTTACCGCTTACTGGATCAAGGCGGCCCGGCAGGCCAACAACTCCGAGGCTGTTGATCAGGGCATCCGTTCGTTGGAGCACCTCGCCGCCTTCAACCTCTCCAACATGGAAAATTTTGACTTCGTTACCGGCCAGTCGGAAGTAAAAGGCAGTGGGCTAAAAGGACCCGTCATCAACTCCCGTCGCCAGCTTTGGTCCGTGGCCGGCTACCTTTCGATGGTCCAGGATGTTGTATTTGGGTTGGAGACTTCTTGGGAGGGAATTCGTTTCCGACCGTTTATCACGGCGCAGTTGCGAAATGAGACCTTTGCTTCCAGTGCGGTCATTGAGCTTCGCGATTTCGCCTATCGGAATACCCGAAATCAAGTGCGCATCCACCTTCCGCCCGCCAATCCGCAGGCGCACGGCGTCTGCATTATTCAGCGCGTGGAGCTTAATGCGAAGAAAATCGGCGACGAGTTTGCAACCGCGGATTCGTTACGACCCTCCAACCAATGGGATATTTACCTCCAATCGCCGGATCCTACAGAAGACCCCGCGCCTCTGAAGATGGTGGATGTCTCGAACAAACGTGCATTATATGGCCCCGTTCAGCCGACTTGGGATGACACTTACCAAGGCGGAATCACCGTCCAGGATGGCCACGTGGTGCTTCATTATCGTCAGGATGATGCCGCAGATGTCGTCTTCAACATCTATCGTGATGGACACCTTTGTGCCAAGGGCATAACGCAGATGAAATGGAGTGATCCCTTGTCTGCCGATTACCGGGACACAGTGCATTACTACGCGGTTGAAGCTGTGGACGCTCAAACCGGCAATGCCTCGCACCTGACCCTGACCCGCTGCTTTCGAACCGATGGTAAGGAACAGGTGATTCCAGCAAACAATATGCATAATCGTGGGGGAAAGTTGGTGGCCGGCGACCATTTTGAGGACTGGGGAAAATCTGCTGATGAACTGCTGACGAAGAGCTTTAAGGTGAATAACAGCGGGCGTTATCTCCTCCGCGCGGAATTCTCAAACGGTTCCGGGCCGGTCAATACCGGCATTACCTGCGCTGTGAAAAAACTGGAAGTACGGAACGCTGGCACGGGGAGGGTGATTGCCTCCGGTTATCTGATTATGCCGCAATCCGGTGACTGGAAACGTTGGGACATGTCATCACCGGTGAGCATGGATTTGAGCGTGGGAGAGGAATATGAGATTTGCATTTGTGAAGATGAGTATTGCCGAAACATGAGCTATCTGAAGAACAACGAACGCTACACGGCATGGCCAGGAGGGGGCGTGGACGATTACAATTATGTGAACATAACCGCACTGCATTTGCTTCAAATTCAGGCCAGTTCATATCTTTCCCAGGCAAAGGCAATATTGCAACTGCATTAACATCGCTTTCGCAAGATGGTCTGGATTTCTGGTTCGAGCAGGCAATTGATTTTTTGGCCGGGCGACAGTCCTGCTTTCTTATTGCCTCGGTCTCCTTTTCCAAGTCAAAGCACAGCCTTCAGGCGCACCGGCAGCGAATCTGCCGGCGGCCTGGCGTAGCCCTGTAAACGGCGGTTGAAAAGTGTAGCGGGTGAGGCATCGAGCTGCGAAATCCGAACATCCGGGTTGCCGACGCTGTTATCCGAAGCGGAAGGCAATATGCAGGTGAGCGCCAAGGCGAGTTAACCGGCAGACCCGCGCGGTCGCAGACCCTCGACACGCATCGAAGCTTCCAGCGCAGGAACTGGGAGACCCCACACCTCTCCAAGCGAAGAAAAGCCCTTTTACTTGTGTTGAACGTGGCAGGCATAAAAAAACAAGCCGGTCCAGCGACCGGCCTGACGTGTAAAGGTAAAGGACCGAAATACAGAACTGTCAGGCGGTGCGGCTTTTGCGCAGGATCCGCAGGGTGCTTGCGCCAATGGGAAGGAGCAACAGAGCGCCTGCCAGAACAGTACCGGCCTCGGGAACGGGAACTGGTATGACGGAACTGGACGTAATAGTTGTTTCTGCTGAAGTGCCATACCTGAACTGTACATCGCTAATGGAATCCAAGCTGGTATAGTTGAACAGGAAGACCAAGGCGTTTTGAAAATACGGGTCATGGGCTGACAACCCATCACTACTAGGTGGTGCGCTGAACCCTGCTGAGAGTACACCGTCTACTGGCTGGCCACTGCCAATAGCAGAAACACCTGTCAGATTGCCAAGCCAACTGACACTCAGAGGTGAAGTCACGGCCGAGCTTGAAGCGCTACTGTGGCTCTGAATATTCCACTCTGTGTCTCCAACCGGGGCAACTGCCGATACCAAACTCAAGCCGCTCGCGCCATTGAAAGATAAGCCGTACAGAGTTTCAGCGACCCCGAAGGTGTCACCGGAAAAAGTATTCTTGAGAGTAACTTGGAGCTGTCCTCCGACAATTTGGAAATCGACGCTTGCTGATATCGTCTGTCCGTCAGCCCCTGTACCGCTTGCGGTAGCGGTACCAAGGTCAATGTTGGCGAATGCGCTCGTGCCTCCCGCCGCGATCCCCATCGCAGCTAAAAGAACTGCCATCTTTGCAATTTCTTGTATTCTCATGATTCTTTCTTCTCCTTTGGGCCGTGTTTGTCTGGCGTTGTATTCTGACTTTGTTGTCGCTCGCTTTTATAAATCGCCAAGCCGAGCCTCGTGCGATCCGCACTTTTCAATTCATTTACGGGCTTTAGTATACTCTTTAGTTAGTCAACAATCTATCGCTTGATGGGACATCGTTTGTCACATTTTGGACTTGATTCGAATTTCTGGCGGGCACAAAAAAAACAGGCCGGTTTGATGACCGGCCTGCTGAGTAAAGGGAAAGCGACAAACCGCAGGGCTGTCAAGCGGCTTTTGCGCAGCATCGGCAGGGTGCTTACTTGTGTGCGTCCTCGCGGAGCTGGCGCACGTCGGCCGGCTGGTTCGCGTCGAGCGGAGACTTCTCGTCCTTTTTGGCGACGTTTCACCCGTCACTGATTCCCCGTCCCAGCGGCCGGTCAAACGTATCCTGACGGGCCAGGTCTAGTTTTCAGCATCGGGTCATGAAATCATGTCGGCATGGATACATCAAAAACTGGATCAGGACGGCGGCGTTGGACCTCTAACCAGCGGCAACGATTTCTGGCGCGGTTTCATCAAAGCCAATTAACCCAGCACGATTTCGCCACTCGTCACGGCGTCGGGTTGTCCACCCTGAGCAAGTGGTTGCGCTTGGAACGTGACGCCGTTCCCGCGAAGATAAAGTTTCAAGAAGTCCGATTGCCCAGCCCAGCCTCGCGCTGGCCGGTTGAAGTCGTCAGCCCGCAAGGTTGGATCGTGCGGCTGCAACACAGCTCAGATGTGCAGTCCTTGCCCAAACTCTGTATACGGCTGACGCGGCACGCATTTCGCAGCGTCGTGCCCCAGCCGCATACACTCAAAAGGACGGCCAAGTTTCTGGTTCGCCTTCCACTCGGACATTTTGGTTGCGAAAAAAGCTTGCCAACGCTGCCGGTTCGGGAATATGATCTCGTCTAATCTGCCAAAGTTATGCAAAAGGCTGCCTCCAGAAGGCTCGGCGAAGTTTCGTTCCTGATTCTCTTAAACGTGTTCTGCTTTTTATCGGCCATCTGCGCGAGTGGCCAGGTCGTAACGTGGGGACAAACTAATTCCTCCGGTCTGGCAAACATTCCGGCGAACTTGACGAATGCGGTCGCGCTGGCCGTGGGTAATTTGCACAGTGTCGTATTGACTGCCAATGGCCGCGTCGTTGTTTGGGGCGACAACACTTATGGCCAAACCAATGTGCCGTCGGGCTTAAGTAACGTCGTGGCGATTACCGCCGCTTCGTATCACACCTTGGCGCTGAAATCGAACGGTATCGTGGTTTCATGGGGCGACATGACCAGCGTTCCCGCCGGCCTGACGAATGTGGCGGCGGTGGCGGCGGGCGACAATTTCAATCTCGCATTACAATCGGACGGCACGGTCGTCGCCTGGGGAGCCAGTGGCAGCGCGACCAACGTTCCCGCCGGTCTCGCTAATGTGGTGGCCATCGGCGCGGGTGGAAGCTTTGGCGCGGCGGCGCACGGCGATGGAACATTCACGGACTGGGCCTATTCTTCAGCGCCCTCAACTGCCGGCATGACGAACGTGGTGGCGATCGGCGCGTGCGAATTTCCCCTGGTGGCGCTCAAAGCCGACGGAACGGTGGCGGCTTCCGGCGTTGGCGCGCCGCCGGCGAGTTTGACCAACGCCGTGGCCGTGTCTGCGAACCGATATAATGCCATGGCATTGAGGGCCGATGGAACGGTAACCAATTGGCCCACCGGAGGACCCATCACGCCGGCGAATCTCACTAACGTATCGGCCATCGCCTCCGGCCAGTCTGTTTGCCTCGCCATCACCGGCGGCGGCGCACCGTTTGTCGCGGTTGCCCTCGTCAACCGCACCGTCGCTCCGGGCGCAACCGCATTTTTTTACGCCCCGGCAACCGGTGCCTGGCCGATGGCTTATCAATGGCAATGCAACGGCACGAATGTTCCCGGCGCGATCAATTTGATTTTCGCTTTGACCAACGCGCTGCCCGTTAACGCGGGAAATTACGCCGTCGTGGTGACCAATAGTTTTGGCGCCATCACCAGCGCCGTCGCCGTTCTAACCGTTCCGGATTTTTCGAGCGCGCTGGACACGACCGGGCTGGTCTGGACGACAACCGGCAACGCGCCATGGTTCATGGAGACAAACGTGTCGGAATACGGCCTGTCTGCGCTGCAAAGCGGTGCCATCACCAACAACCAGACCACCACTGTGCAGACGACTGTGACCGGGCCGGGCACGTTGACGTTCTGGTGGAAGTTGGTGTCGTCGTCGTCGGACGCGTCGCTGCTTTTCAAGATTGGAAATTCCGTGCAGGCGAGCCTCTATGGCTCCAGCAATCCGAACGCGAATACAAACTGGCAGCAGCAAACGTTCTATCTTGCCGCCGGCACGCAGACGTTGCAGTGGATTTTTTCAAAAGGCGGCAACAATTCCGCCGCTGGTTCCGCCTTTCTGGACGAGGTGTCTTTTACTTCCGGGGCGACCATGCCGTTTTTCACCTCGCTGCCTGTCAGCCAGTCACAGGCGCCAAATTTTAGCGTGACACTTTCCGGCACAGTCGCCGGCACGCCGCCATTGAGTTATCAGTGGCTGGGGAACGGCACGAACATTTCCGGCGCAACCGGAACCTCCCTGACCATCACGGACCTTCAGACGTCCAACACCGGCACTTACAGCCTGGTCGTGAGCAACGTTGCGGGAACCACGAATGCCGACACCACGGTTGAACTTGGACAGGTCGCCGCCTGGGCCAACCCTTACTCGGGACAAACAGTAATTCCAACCGGCATGACCAACGTGATCGCCATTGCCCAGGGCGACCAGCACAGCCTCGTGTTGAAGGCTGATGGTACGGTCGTCGGCTGGGACAACATCACCGTGCCCGCCGGCTTGACGAACATCATCGCCATCTCCAGCAGCGCCGGCGCTTACTACGATCTTGCGTTGAAGGCGGACGGAACCGTCGTGGCCTGGGGCGACAACACGTGGGGTCAAACTAATGTTCCATCCGACCTGACCAATGTGGTGGCGATTGCCGCCGGCTGGTATCACGGCCTGGCGTTGAAAGCCGATGGCACGGTGGTCGCGTGGGGTTACAACTGGGACGGCGAGACCAACGTGCCGTCGGGATTGACCAATGTGGTGGCCATTGGCGGCGGAAGTTTCCACAGCCTCGCCGTGACAGCGGATGGAAACGTCGTTGTCTGGGGCAGGGCGGGCAATGTCCCCGCGAGCCTGACCAACGCCGTTGCGGTTGGCTCGGGCGAATTTTATTGCACCGCCGTGAAAGCCGATGGCACGGTGGTCACTTGGGGGGACAATTCCTACGGCGAGACAAACGTTCCCGCGAACCTGACCAACGCAACCCGCATCGTCGCCGGTTGGTATCACGCCATCGCCGCGAAATCGGACGGAACTGTTGCCGCCTGCGACACCTCGTCAACCGTACCAGCGGGCTTCACAAACGTGATCGCCGTTGCCGCAGGCTACTTCAATAATCTCGCGCTGGAGGGAAATTCCCCACCGCCGGCCCAAGTACCGCTCACGAATCCAAGAATGGATGCTGGCGGTTTCAGCGTCTCCCTGCCGACTCAAAGCGGCAGGGTCTATGCGCTGGAATACAAAAACTCTCTTTCCGACGCCAACTGGATGCCCCTGCCGTTGGTGGCGGGAAACAGCGGCACGCTGACACTGATGGACACCACCGCGACCAATGCGCAGCGGTTTTATCGTGTGCGGCAATGGTAAAATTCAATCCTTCGAGGAAATTCAACGCGGCAACCTTGCTGGATCAAAACGGCCTGGTGTACAAGTTGAAAACAGGGCGGTGAACCGACCAATGGCCGGTTTGCTCAAGCTGCCTGCGCGACCAATTGCTCCTTCGCCTTGGCCTTGGTTGCATTGGCGGTTTGCAGATAAGCCCTCTCTGAACAAGGAAAACCCTCTGAAATCAGAGCCTAAAATATCAGGAAAGTTACGCGCCCGCCTTTGCTTCACCTATAAAAAAGAAATCGGGTAACCCAAAATCACACATCATGAACTACTGGATCACAACCCACTGGCCACCTCGCGTCGACGATGATGGGTCTCATCGTCACCGTAAACGAAGGTGGCGTACGGCCAAGGATGGCGGTTGGAAGTTCCACCGCATGGATGAAATCTGTGTGCTTGCCATTCTCGGCTTTCGCATCGGTCATTCCATCAATCACTTTAGCCGTAATAATATTAAACCCGAATCATAGGCTGGTTTGAGTATAGAGTTTGAACACTTTAGCCACTATTTGCCCGGCTGCCAGTTGGATTGCTTCATCCGTAGTGCCGGCGAAGGCTGATTTACCGGACTTCCCTTCAGCTTCAAATACCTCAATTTGATTTCCAGAACTTAAATCAGAAACAGTCACATGAACCAAAATGCGCGCCTGGCCAGCCAAGGCCCCAGCCCATAATCGCACATTGTCGGAAACCTTGTTGATCTCCTTTATGTCAGCAGCAACCTTTATTCCGCTGCCTGAATTGACGTCCGCTTTATTCCCGCTCACGCTCGTGAACCATTGTTTTTCCTTCAAACCAGAAACGATCAAGTCGCCAAGCAGATGTTTTTCAGTTTCCAAATCACCCAAAGAACTGGTGGATTCCACGAAGATAAAGTCCAGTGAGACCAGCTTGCTGATCAAAACCGAGCTATCATTCTTTACCACACCCGACGGCGACGCGCAGCCAACAAGGTTCAATAGCACGAACAGAATTGCTGCAAGATTAAATACACATTTCATTACGCTTGCCAGTGGTTTTGAGTTGAATCCGTTTCATAATAAAGCTTCCACGAATCATTCCAAGGTGTCAAAAGCATAAACTTTGGGCCGCTTTTTGATATGGTTCAGGTTTGCGCGAGGCCGAGGATGATTAAGGCACTTGTCGAAGTATTTCGGTGCGCAGTTTAGTTTTTTGGTTGGACAGGAAATGTCCCTGTCATGTGATAATGTGGTGGCATGTGCGGGCGATATTCGGCGGCAAAAGATTTCAGCGAGCTGATCAAACTGGTCGGCGTCGTCATGGCGCGGGTGCCATTCTTTGCGCCGCGTTATAATATCGCGCCGACACAACTGGCGCCGGTGATTTACAAGGAGCGGCACCAACCGGCGGCGAAACTGATGCGCTGGGGTTTGATTCCGTCCTGGGCGAAGGATGAAAGCGTCGGCAATGCGCTCATCAATGCACGGTCGGAAACGATTGAAAGCCGGACGGCCTTTCGCGAGGCGTTCAAGCATCGGCGGTGCCTGATTCCGGCGGACAGTTTTTTCGAGTGGCAGGAACGCGACGAGAAACGACAACCGTTCCGGGTGATGCTGAAAAGCGGCGAGCCGTTTTGCTTTGCCGGTTTGTGGGACCGGTGGATCAAGCCGCCTGCCGCCGGCAACTTTGACACCGATCTGGACGAAGCGCCGGAGAGCGAGACGATTGATTCGTTCACCATCATTACACGTCCGGCGAACGCGGCTATTGCGCCGCTGCATGACCGGATGCCGGTCATCATGGCGCCGAATCATTATGGCTGGTGGTTGAAGGACGACGATGGGCGCAGTGAATCGCACAAGATGGCGCTGGGGCATCCGCTGGAGGGTATGCGGCTGACGGACCACACCGTGAAATACATGCCGCCTCAGCCGCATACATTCAAACAGCGGGCGAGAGTCGAAGGCTGATGATCGAGAGCCAGAAACCGGAAGTTGGATGGGGAAATTACCATACGAACGTAACGATGCTGTGTCCGGGCGCGGGGTAATCGAAGAATTTGCCGTCCGCCTCGACCTGGAATGACTGTTCCGTTTGCTTCTTGTTGTAAACGACCAGCGAGGTTTGGCCGTTGGGCAGGGCGAAGGCGATGATGTCCATGCCGCCGGGAACAGCGCCTTTGAAGGAAGCCGCGATGTGCTTCGAGCCGGGGCGGGCGGCACGAGACATCTGGCCCATGGCATAGAACTCCCGTTCGAACCTCACTCCCTGGAAATTGTCGGTTTCAATATTCACCAATCCTGCGGCCTCGGAATCGGTGCGCGGCGTTGGCCCGAACTTACAGTTGAGCGCGAGGTTCCATTCCAAACACGCCTGACACCAGTTCTGCGGATCACCCATCCAGTTGTAGGCCATGCCATAGTCCACATCACCCCACCAGCTGCCCCGTTTCCAGCCACTAAGCTCGGTACAGAGGATATCCTTGTCGGGAAACCTCTGATGGATGGTGTTGTAGGTCTTGGCCATGAGGGCGGGATCGCCGTAGTAACAATGCCAGGCGCTGCCGGCGATATATTTGTTCACCGTGGGATCCGAGAAGATTTTGGTCACGCTTTCCACCGGATCCATTTTGGCGTCACCGTGAACGGCCTTCTGGTCGTCCGGGTTCGTTCCCCAGTTGTGGTCGTGGATGAAGATTTTCGTTTTGAGCCCCTTGGCGGCGAGTTTGGGACCCAGTAGGCTGGTGAGTCTGATTTGATCGTCCTCATCCATGCGCATGCCGGGCCACCAGACCATATCGTTCTGTGGTTCGTTCTGCAGCGTGATGCCCCAGATGTCGATGCCTTCCGCTTGGTATTGTTCGATGAATTTCACGAGGTAGTCGGCATACACCTCGAAGCAGTCGGACTTGAGTTTGCAGGTGACGCCGGCGGCCTTTTCTGGCGGCGTGATGCCCTTCAACCTTCCATTGGTCTTCATCCACGCCGGAGGGCTCCACGGCGTGCCGAGAATCCGGATCTCGGGGTTCAGCCGTAGCGCATCCTTGAGCATGGGAATGATGTACGTCCGGTCGTGAGCTATCGAAAAGCGGCTCAGATCCGGCGACCGCACATCGCAGTAAGTATAGTAAGTGGCGCTGGCCGTGAAGTCGGAGGCGCCGATGGGCAGCCGCAGGATGCTGAAACCCGCGCCTTCGGTTGGCGAGAACAGCTTCTTCATGGTGTACTCGTATAATTGCGGGTTCTTCCGCTTCAGATTCATGAGCATCCATGCGGACGAATCCGTCATGGCCGCCCCATAGCCGTACATTGTCTGGAAAGTCCTGGTCCCATCCACGGCAATCTTCACCGGGCGGCCCGGGTCCACCGCCGTCAAAGGGATAGAACCCTCCCGAAACAATGTGAAGTTGTCATCTTGGTGCACGTCGTTCGGGACATGCTTGGCTTCGCCATCATCCACTTTGGTCAGGATGACCGTTACTTCGCCAGCCCGCAGCGGTGTGGTGCACAGGACCAATGCCCCCGTAGCGACGGCACAAGCGGCTTGAAGTAGTCGGTTGCTACGCATCAGCGAACTGTTATTTCGGAGGAGTCTCGGCTCTGGGTGAATCCCCGCCTCTTTCAGGCGGTTTGCAGGTGTATGCCGGTTGCCACCTTCAGAAGTTGCGCAATTGTCGGAGAATTGCTTCTCGTTGGACTTCATGCGGGAAGCTTGCGCCTGACCATTTCCGGGGTCAAGGCCCGGCTTTTTGGTTTATCGCGTGTGGACCCAAAGCCAGCTTCAGAGTATCCGACCAACGGCACGGTGCCGACACCCAGGCTGTGAAGGAAGGAGCGCTTGAGTTTGATTTTTTCTGCAAACCAAAAGTTTCAAGCGGCGCGATCGACTGGATTCTGTTTGGCTGTGGTCGCAGCCCATACTGCTGGCGTGAACTCCTTGATCTGCGTAATCTTAGCCGCAGGCAAGCGTGTGAACAAATCCTTCAAATAATCGAATGGGTTGATGCCATGCCGGCGGCAACTGCCCAGCAAAGTGTAAATCACGGCGCTGCGTTCCGAGCTTGTGGCCGTCCCGGTCCATGACGCAGACGTACATTTGGCGGGCATGGAGATCAATTCCGCAGTTGAATTGGGTGGTGGAAGTGTAGTATTTCATGGCTGTAGTACTTCATGGTTGATTGGCGTCCAGTGGACGCCGGTTAACGTGATGTTTCGCGGGGAGTGTTTGTATCACTCCCCGCCCGTCGCCCAGATGATAACAAAAATCCAAAAGGGCTTAACTGGGAGTATCAAAGCACTGCAGCCAACGCCGGTTGGCCGTCTCAGTTCCGCATTCGCGGTTGACATCACAGCCCCGGCGTGGCTGAGCTCTGGACGTTAGGCCACTACATCAAACACTACTATGAAAACCACACAAAAGATTCTCGGCATACTTTGGATGGCGATATGCGGCTATTTTTTCGCCAGCCTCGTTCAGGGACTTTACGAAAGGCATCCTGACCGACTCTATATGTTGTGCATTGACCTGTTTTTTGTGCTCTTGTATCTCACGGGGGTCGTGGCAGGTTTCTTCCTGCTTATCCGGGCGGGATGGGCGCGCATCGTCGTCAGCGCCGTCGCGCTTCTTACCGTGACTGCGAGTGTGATGGGACTTTTCGCGTTTTTTAACTCGCCACCTATTTCCTTCGTCGGCATCGCGTTCGACATTTTCGCGCTCGCTTCTGCCGGTGTTTTGTTATTTTCTTGTAAGTATGCCGTGGCCTAACAAATCGCTGGCAACGCGGGATGGCGTGTCCAGTTTCCCGACTGCGTCGGGATTCACGTCCTTTGGTCCCGCGTGCCTGAGCTCTGGACGTTAGGCGGATTGAGCAGTCATGTCCTCAGACATTCCAGAATCGGATTGGCGTCACTTCAAGAAAGTGCATTCAGTGTTGCTTGAGCGTCACTGCGTTCGTGTGTTGGCGGATTTGGACGCCGAGATCAGCGCCACTGAAGGCACAGCGCATGAGCGATATTTACGAGTGTACAAGTTGATTCATCACAAGAACGAGGATATGGCACGCGCATTCGACGATTTTCGCCGTTCCACGGCGGTCATGCAGTTGGGAATCATGCGCAGGATGAAGCTCCTGACAGACGAAGAGTTGAGTGTTTTTTCACCGGAGACGCAAGTGCGAGTTCGTGGGATCGCGTCCCTGTGAATGCCGAACAAGGCGCTGCAGGCAACAGCCGCTGCCCCTTCCAGTTGCGATTGATTTTATGAAATTTGTTTGTCATCATTGCATTCAGCGTCCCGCTCGGCGGCTGTGCCTGAGCTTTGGACGTTAGGCGCATCTAGCTATGCTTGCAGACATTGGCATCCCGATGATTTTCATTCAGTGGCCGCTGATGATTTGTGCGTTGATTCCAGTCATCGTCGTCGAGGCGCTGCTTATCCGCCGTTGGGTTCCGCTGTCTTACCGAGATGCCTTCATTGGCACGACGAAGGCCAATCTGCTTTCGACACTTGCTGGTTTTCCGTTAGCTTGGTTGGCCATGTTCGCAGTTGAGATGGCAGTTATGTTTCCACTCGCTTCGGCTGCCGATAAGTGGCATTGGCATTTTTTGGATTCGCCATTTTTTCAGATTGTCGGTTTTCTGATTGGCATTGCTTGGCTCGGACCATCAGGCGGCGAGGCTTATTGGCTCGTTCCGCTGGCTGCCGCTTTGTTGCTCATTCCATCTTTTTACGTTTCGGTTTGGCTTGAGCGTTTCATCTGTCGCCGAGCGTGGCCGAGTTCGGATGTGGCAGCGGTTCGTCTTGGTGTTTATCGAGCGAATATGGCATCGTATGTCGTCCTGTTTATTCTGGCTTGCGGATGGGCTGGCGTTGAGTTTTACATACACAGACCATGACTGATGCGCCTAACAAATCGCGAGCCTGTGTGAAAACTCCCGGCAGGATGGACGGTTAAAAGCGGGGACGAGAAGTATTTTTCACGGCTTTTGTGCGGCCGACGCTTCCAAACATCTCCTTAAGGCCACCAATTCCTTGAGCACCACCTTGTCTTTGTTGTCACTGGCTGCCTGTTCCGCTCTGGCCAACAGTATCAACGCCGGCCCGAGGTTGATTCTCTTGCCCGAGGGTTTTTTCTTTGCCGTAGGTTTACCAAGTTTCTCGGGCTTGAATTTAGCAGCGGCTCGACGAACAATTGTCGCGGTCATGGGTTCCTCACCTGCCAGTTTTATGGCCCCCTTCCACGCCTCAACTCGTTTTTCTTCCGGCACCGATATCAGTTCACGGAACTGGGCCTCATTTTGTGGCTTAACACGGATGTCTTCAATTGAAGACA
>Ga0208189_1000338_pt1 | contig 26802 bp, 26 predicted proteins | sample June2015DPH_10_5_FD_184702 | JGI IMG/M metagenome (GOLD analysis project Ga0208189, IMG submission 184702) | Peatland microbial communities from SPRUCE experiment site at the Marcell Experimental Forest, Minnesota, USA - June2015DPH_10_40... | ecosystem: Environmental > Terrestrial > Soil >... | reverse complement strand
GGCTATCCAATAAAACCAGATCTATATCCCGAAATATTTTCCGGTGCTGAAAAGCATCGTCACAAATAAGAACATTTGCTCCGAATTGGTTGATGGCAGCCCTACCGGTAACAATTCGTTGGGAACCGGTAATTACGGGAACGCCTGCTAGAGATTGAGCAATCAAAAGCGCCTCGTCTCCGGAGGTTTTGCTTTCGAGTAAAATCTTTTGACCATCCGAAACGATATTAACCGATTGGACGCTTTTGCCGCCGTAGCCGCGGCTTAGAACTGCCGGCTGAAAACCGTTTTTTTTCAGCATTTTAGCCAGCATAATTATACAGGGAGTTTTACCAGTCCCACCGACGGTGATATTCCCAACGCTAATCACCGGACAGGGAAGCTTTACTGCCGGCAGTATTTTTTGATCGTAAAGCCAATTGCGAAAATTGATAATCAGGCAATAAGGCAAAGAAAGGACAGATGCAATTGTCCTGGCTGGCCGGTAACGACTGATGGCTTCGTCGTCGTCATCCCAAATCCTTTGCCAATTGTTCATTTTCCACATTATTCCCTTCATCTTTGAATTGCAAATTATACAGACGGAAATATTCACCCTTTTTCTTAAGTAACGTTTCGTGGTCTCCTTCTTCAACAATTTCTCCATTAACTAACGCAATAATCCTATCGGCATTGCGGATCGTGGAAAGCCTATGCGCTATAACCAGTGTGGTACGCCCTTTCATGAGATTATCCAACGCATCCTGCACTTCAATTTCCGCTTCCGTATCCAGCGATGAAGTAGCCTCGTCAAGGATTAAAATGGGAGCGTTTTTGAGCAGCGCCCGGGCAATAGAAATTCTTTGTTTTTCTCCTCCGGAGAGCTTGGTGCCCAATTCACCAATGTTGCTATCATATCCTTGGGGCAATTTCCTGATAAAATTATGCGCATTGGCTGCTTTGGCGGCGCTGATTATGTCTCCCTCGGTTCGGTCGATATCTCCGTAAGCAATATTATTTTTTACGGTATCGTTAAAAAGAATCGTCTGCTGCGTGACAATAGCTATCTGGTTACGCAGCGACTGCATGGTCACGTCTCTAATATCGTGCCCGTCAATAAGGATGCGGCCTGCACTGACATCATAGAACCTTGGAATCAAATTAACCAGCGATGTCTTCCCTCCGCCACTCATACCTACAAACGCGACAACCTCGCCGGCTTTGATGGAAAGATTTATATTTTTCAATACCGGCGTCTCTTCGTAACGAAATGTAACGTTTTTGATATTAATATCGCGGGTAATGGGCGGAAGAGTGATGGCATTGGGTTTATCTATAATATCGGGTACGCGATCAATGATGCTGAAAACGCGCTCCGCACCGGCAATACCCTGTTGAATGGTATTATTAACATTAGTGAGTCTCTTGACAGGTTCGTAAAGCATTAATGCTGCTGTTAAAAATGAAGCAAATGTGCCCGGGGTTGAATAACCATGCCCGATCTGATAACCAGCATAAACTATTATCGCCGCAATGCCCAACCCGGCAAGGAAATCCATAAGGGGGCTAGAGATGGCGTTAACGGTGACTACCTTAAAACTTAGCTTTAAGAGTAGTTCATTTTCTGCCGCAAATCTTTTATTTTCATATTTTTCCATGCAAAAGGCTTTAACAATGCGAGTTCCGGAGATGGTTTCGTGTAAAAGTGTAGTTAAAGTTCCCATGGTTATTTGGCTGGATGTGGTTACTTTCCTAATTTTTTTACCAAAAGTGGAGATTGGATAAATGGTGAGCGGAAAAACTATTAAAGAGATGAAAGCAAGCTTCCAATCGGTATAAAATATTATACAAACAAGAAAAATAAGCGTAAAGGTGTCTCTAATCAGACTGGTTACTGCTTCCGAAGACGCAGATTGAATGGAATTAACGTCATTCGTAATCCGCGACATAAGTAATCCCGTCGGATGTTGTGTGAAAAAAGATAATGATTGCTTCTGAATTTGCTCGTAAAGTTTATTACGCAAATCGGCGACAATTTTCAGACCAACAAAGCTCATGATAACTGTTTGGCCGTAATTACAAACAGCCTTCAAAAAGAAAATAACAACTACGGCAAGAGGGAGAACCCATTTAAGTGTATTGGGGTCTAGTGCATAAGAGTCTTTTTTTAAAAAGAGACCGTCTAGAAGCGGTTTAAATAAAAGAGCTATCGACGACTGTGCAGCTCCGGCGAGCATCATACAAATCATAGCAATAGCTAAGCGGAGCTTATAGGGTTTAGCCAGCCTTAAAAGACGTTTAAATGCATCCATAGTTTCCTTTATAGCATATCTAGCGCCAGTTGGGCAGCTCTTATTGCCGCGCCGGGCTTACCCAGCTTAGCCCGAATTGCCGCCAGTTCATTTATCATTTCTTTTTTTCTTTCCACACTTGTTAAAATATCAATGGCCTCGGAAGCAATGCTTTGTGCATTGGCCTTACCCTGAATCAGTTCCGGCACCACAGTTTTACCGGCAATGATATTGACCAGACCAATATTTTTTATACGAATGAACAATTTGCCGACAAAATAAGAAAGAGGAGATATCTTATAGATGATAATCATGGGAACTCCCAACAGGGCTGTCTCCAGTGTCGCCGTGCCCGAAGCGACAATGGCCAAATCGGCGCAGGAAATAGCTTCGTACGTGTGGCCGGCAATTACCCTTACTTTCACAGAAAAGCGCGAAGTAATTTCAGCGACAATTTTTTCATCGAGCATATCGGCCAGCGGCAAGACAAATTGTACGTTTGGTATTCTTCGCGCTAATATTTCCGCCGCTCGCAGAATTTCCGGCAGTAATTTTTTTACTTCCGTAACACGGCTGCCGGGTAAAAGCCCAATTGTTGTTTTGCTCTCATCAAGATTAAATATTTTTTTCGATTCTTGTTTGGAATAGGCTGGTTTCACTAAATCCAGCAGGGGGTGGCCCACATAATCAACCACAAACCCTTTTACCGCGTATGTATCAACTTCAAAGGGAAGAATGACAGCCATTTTATCCACTAATCTCTTAATTTTATTAATTCGGCTTTTGCGCCATGCCCAGACTTGCGGACTAATATAATAAAATATTTTTATATTCCTTTTTTTTGCTGCTGGTGCAACAAAATACAAATTAAAATCCGGATAGTCGATTAAAATGACAAGTTCCGGTTTCATCTCGTCCAGAGATTTTTTCGCCTGCCGGATGATCCTGAATAAAGTACCAAATTTTGATATAACCTCGGTCAAGCCGACAACTGCTGTCTCAGCCACATTAACCAGAAGCTTAACTCCGGCATCCTGCATCCTGTTGCCGCCGATGCCATAAAAATTAAGTGATGGATCTATTTTTAACATCTCCCGGACCAGCCTAGCGCCATGCATATCGCCTGATGCCTCGCCGGCAACAATCATTATTGTTTTGTTTTTTCCGGCCGCAGAAACTTGTTGCGGGATGGGATTTTTTTCTTTACCGGGCATTATTAATCACATCGGCAATAAAACTGATTTCTTCTTGATTCAATTCCGGAAACATCGGCAGCGAAAGAACTTCGCTCGCGCATACTTCGCTCTGAGGCAGTTTTACCGGCAAATTGTACAAATTTAGGAAAACTTCCTGCTGATGCAGCGGCACAGGATAGTAAACGGCCGACGCAATGCCCTTCTCCCGAAGAGCGCGAGCGAGAGTATCACGATTTTTTGAACGAATAGTAAATTGGTGATACACATGATCGCAACCGGAAGCGGCAGAAGGCAAAATTATATCTTTTCGATTGATGGCCGCGCAATAAGCGACGGCATTTTTGCGGCGAGCTTCGTTAAACTGACTAATTTTTTTGAGTTTGACGCGAATGACGGCGGCCTGAATTTCGTCCAGGCGGCTGTTGTGCCCTACTATTTGATGATGGTAGCGCACAGAGCTTCCATGATTACGCAACATTTTTAATTGCCTGGCAATCTCTTCGTTTTTGGTAATAACCATTCCGCCATCGCCGTATCCGGCCAAATTTTTACTGGGAAAGAAACTAAAACAGCCGGCATCACCTATGGTGCCTACCTTTTGAGAATGGTATTTAGCGCCGAAAGCTTGTGCGCAATCTTCAATTACTTTGAGTTTGTGTTTTCTCGCTATTTCCATAAGGGGCGCCATATCGGCAGGATGACCAAATAAATGGACCGGAATAATAGCTTTAGTTTTACGGGTTATTTTCCCGGCAATTTGAGTGCAATCAAGATTAAAAGTATCGGGGCAAATGTCCACGAAAACCGGGATGGCATTTAAAAGGGCAATTACTTCCGCTGTGGCGATAAAGGTAAATGGGGTCGTTATTACTTCGTCACCGGCCTTAACACCGCAAGCGCGCAGGGCCAGAAGCAAAGCATCCGTGCCGTTGGCTACCCCGACAGCATATGGCAGCTCGTAATAGGCAGCGATTTCTTCTTCCAGTTTACTTACATTAGGACCGAGAATAAATTGCGTTTGTTCTAAGACCCCGCTGATCGCAGCATCAATTTCACTTTTTAGGGCACGGTACTGCCTTTTTAAATCCACCATCGGAATCATATTATTATATTACCTCGGCGGTTTTCATTTTTTTGATTATGTCAATAGCGAGTTCCAGAGACTTCCGGGCATCTTCGCCGGAGATAAGCGGCCGGGAGCGGCTGACCACAGCGTTGATGAAAGAGCGGATCTCTTCCTCTAAAGGATCGTGGCTGCCCACTTCGATGCTGTTTTGAATTATCTGCTGCTGACCAGCTTCGTTTTTTCTTTTGCCCAGAGATAAAATTTCCCTTTTCTGGCAATCAACTGAATGGTACCCTTCCGGGCTGAAGAAACGGATTTTCTGCATGGTTTTAGCGCTGATGCGGCTGGCCGTAATATTGGCGATACAGCCCGAGTCAAAAGAAAGCCGCACATTGGATATATCAATTTTATCGGAAAGAAAGGGAACCCCGACCGCCTCGACGCTACGGAGCGGTGAATCAACAAATTTCAGTATAATGTCCAGATCATGAATCATCAAATCGAGAATAACATCCACATCCGTGCCTCGCTCAAAGAAGGGGTGCAGCCGATGCGACTCGATAAAGACTGGTCTGGTCATAACTTTCTCCAGAGCCATAATAGCGGGATTGAATCTTTCGACAAAGCCAACTTGAAGAATCAAATTCTTCTTCTTTGCTAATCCTATTAATTCATCTGCTTCTTCCAAAGTTGCGCAGATGGGCTTTTCTATCAAGACATCCACACCTGCTGCCAAAAAATCCCTGGCGACTTTATGGTGCTCTCCTGTCGGAACGGCAATGCTTACAGCATCAACCTGACCCAGCATGGCGCGGTAATCGGGAAGCGCGAGGCAATTATGAATTCCCGCCGCCTTTTGGGCACGATCCATGATTGTATCAGCCACAGCGATAATTTCGCAATTTTCCAATTTCTGGTATTTTTGTAAATGATAATTGCCCAGGTGTCCGATTCCGACAACACCAATTTTAATCTTTTTTCTTTCCCCAATCATATTTTTTTTAACGGCAAGTGCCTCTTTTCGATTCTTGGATAAATTTTATAAAATGCCTTACTTCCGGGACATCTTCTACTTCGTCCTGTGCTTTTTTTAAGGCCGCTTCCAGAAGAAGATTAGAACGGAAAATAATACGGTAGGCATTTTTGAGTGCTTTGATCGTTTTTTCCGAAAAATTGCGTCTTTTAAGTCCAACAAGATTTAAGCCGAACAGTTTGGCATGGTTACCGGAAGCCATGGTATAAGGAGGCACATCCTTGACCACCGCTGAGGCTCCCCCAATAATGCAATGGGCACCGATAGAGGAAAATTGATGTATACCGGTTAACCCACCAATAATAGCATTATCTTCAACATGGACATGGCCGGCCAAAGTTGCTCCGTTGGCCATAACAATTCTATCGCCTAACTGGCAATTATGCGCCACATGGCAATAGGCCATAATTAGGTTATGATCGCCCATTATAGTTACGCCAATATCAGCGGCAGTGGAGCGGTTAATGGTTACAAATTCCCGAATAGTATTGAAGTTGCCAATAACTACACGGGTCTTTTCTCCGCCAAATTTCAAATCCTGGGGAGGAGCTCCGATGGAACAAAACTGATGGATGTGACATCCTTCGCCAATGTGAGTGTAATCTTCAATTACCACATGCGGACCAATGATTGTGTCTTTCCCGATTTTCACATCAGCTCCAATTACAGAATAAGGCCCAATTTCAACGTTTGCTTCCAATTTTGCATCCGGAGAAATAATTACTGTGGGATGAATCTTCATTTATCTAACCTTCACTTGAGGATTTATTTATTTTTTCTTGGAGATATTCAACTTTCTTCACCAGCTCTTCCAGCGTTGCTCTCATTCGCGGAAGTCTTAGCCGACAGGCTTCAATTTTTAGCCATTCCTTATGCGACGTATGCGGGCTCCCGGCGACAATCTGTCCGGACTTAATATTCTTATGGATTGATGCTGTGGCCGCTATCATAACATTATCGCCAATTTTAATGTGTCCCGCCATGCCCACTTGTCCGCCGACAATCACGCTTTTCCCGAGTTTTGTGCTTCCCGAAATTCCCACTTGGGAGGTAATAATTGAATTTTCGCCAATGACGACATTGTGAGCGATTTGAACGAGGTTATCAATCTTAACATTGCGCTGAATCCATGTTTTTCCCATTGTTGCTCGGTCAATAGCTGAGTTAGCGCCGATTTCCACATCGTCATCTATCTGCACAAACCCCACCTGCGGGATTTTGTTATTTTCCTTACCGGGATTGGCAAAGCCAAAGCCATCAGCGCCGACAACAACTCCAGCGTGTAAAATTACCCGCTTCCCGATGATACAGGAATGATACACGGTAACATTGGCATAAATTATAGAGTTTTCGCCGACAGCAACGTTATGGCCGATATAAACGCCGGGGTAGATAACAGCTCCCTTATCGATTTTTACCCCGTGTCTAATGAATGCCTTGGGGAATACATGTGCCTCCGGAGAAACAATTGCGCCATCTTCAATATAAGCGTCTTTACTGATACCTTTATGGCCGTGTTCTACCGGAAAAAATATCATCAATAACTTCCCCATTGAGGCGTAAGGATCGGCCACGATAATTAGATTTTTACCTTCCGCTACCGTTTGAGGCGGAACAAGAATAGCCGAAGCTTGAGTCAGCTTCATTTTTTTCAGATATTTTTTGTTGGCGATGAATGTAAGATCGCCTTCATTTGCTTCCTCAATGGACATTATATTCTTAATGATTACATCGTCCCGGCCAATTACAGTGCCGTCGAGAATCCGGGCTATTTCCTTAAGTGTCATTTCCATCAAAAGAGAGATTCCTTGTTATTTTGATTTATTATACTCTTCGATGACTTTCTTACTAAAATCATCTTCTTTAGCAAAATAAGGTATCGGCATGCTTGCTATGTCTATAACCAAAGTGTATTTCTCTTTTTCAGCGATAGTGCGTACGATTTTCAATATTTCCGGCAGCAGCTTCAGAGAGATTTCCTGATCGCGCTTTTTGAGTTCTTCATTGGCGTCATTAACCAGCAATTGATAGTCGCGCAATTTCTTTTGGTAAGCGTCTTCTTTATCTCTGCGCGCACTAGCCGTCAGAATGGAGCCTTGTTTATCCAATTCGTCCTTCATTTTCTTAAGTTCTTTTTCTGCCGAAGAAATTGAAGCTTGTTTCTTTTCCGCCACTTTTTTTAAATCCTCTCCCGCTTTTTTACCGGCGGTAGAACTTTGCATTATTTCCCTCATGTTGATAAAACCGATTTTGTCCGCAGCCAAAGAATTAGTGCTCCAGACAAAAAGCAGCAAGATAATTCCTCCCATCAGGCAAATATTTCTTTTCATATAAATTCTCCTCTCTATTTATTTACAGATAAAATATCTTTTTTACCCGCTATTTGGTTACATCGACATGCCGATAGTAAATTCAAAACGGCCCATAGAATCATCATTTATATTCCCGCGGTTAAGCACGTAGCCGTATTCAAGCCTTAAAGGGCCGATCGGCGAATACCAGCGAATACCGCATCCTACGGACTGCCTCAAATCATTAATATAATATCCGCTATCCCAGGTGTTACCGGCATCGTAAAAAAGAACGCCTTTCATGCCGGCATCTTTAATGAGTGGAAAGACGAGTTCAAAATTAAAGACTAACATGGTTGTCCCCCCAATAACATTATCCGTCCCCGGATTAGTCGGACCGATGTAACGAAATCCGCGCAGATCATTAATACCGCCTAAAACATACCTTTCGAATATGGGTATTCTTGAAGAGTCATCATCCATGTTTTGGATATATCCAATCCGCCCTTTCGCTCCAAATACCATATCCCAAAACAGCGGATAATAAACGTAGGCCCCCGCTGAGTATTTGATTAATTTTACATCCCCTCCCAAAGGGGGACCTGCGTATTTTATAGATATGCTGGTTTTAGTTCCCTTGGTGGGAAACATAATATCGTCGGTTGTATCGCGTACTAAACTTAATGTTGCGGCGCTTTCGATTCTTTCACCTGTCTGATCTATAATATTCTGTGGTGCAGTGGTTAGAATAACATCCTCAATATCATTGTAGGAAAGATTATAGCCGGCGTAGCCGCTTACTTTTTCCCAAAGCGGATAGCCGAAAGTAAGCCCTACACCGCGTGTATCCAAAGTGTAAGAGTCATATATTTTTTGATATTTCCAGATGTCCGCTTTACACCAAAGGGGCAGGTCAAAAAGCCATGGTTCGGTAAAAGATAAGTCAATCGCGTTGGTGGTGGAACCTAAAGACGCTTTCAGACTTAAAGTTTGACCATAACCCAGGAAATTTTGTTCGGTTATCTGCCCCATGATAATAGCCTGATCAGCCGCGCTGTAACCGGCGCCAACCATAAACGTACCGGTATTTTTTTCCTTAACCCGTATATTGATGTCTGTTTTACTTTTATCAAGGCTTTTTTCCGTCTGGAAATCTACTTCTTCAAAGTACCTGATGCGGTTCAAATTAGCATAACTGTTCTTTAATTTATAGTTGGAATACAAGTCCCCTTCAACTATTTCCAACTGGCGCCGGATAACCTTGTCGCGGGTATTGGTATTGCCGGTAATATTAATACGGTTAATATAAACCAGTCCGCCTTTAGTTATTTGAAAATCAACATCGACCAATTGTTCTTTTTCTTTGGTATCAATTTTCGGATTAACATCGGCATAGGCGTAGCCTTCATTATTACAGGCTTGCGTTAACAAATCTATGTCCTTCATGATCGCTTCGCGGTCATAATTGTTGCCTTGCTTTGTTTTCAACGCTTCCAGCAATTCGGCTCTGGGCTTTACGAGTAAATCGCCGGAAATTTCCACCTTACCGATTTTAAATCTTTTCCCCTCTTTAATTTGAATTTTTATGTAAATTCCTTTTTTATCGAATGTTATTTCTGGTTCGGCGATTTGAGAATTAATAAAACCGTTATTGAAATAAAAAGCGATTAATTTATTGACGTCTTGCTTGAGTTGATCGCGCTTCAATAAGCCGGAATCTGTAAAAAAGTTTAAAATGTTGTATTCTGAAGTGCTCATCATGTTTCTAAGCTCTTTGGAAGAGTAGGCTTCATTACCTTCAAAGGTAATCGTTCTGACATAGACCCGGTCATTTTCTTTGATATCCAAAATTACGTGGAAATCTTTTTCTCCATCTTTTTCGACTGCGTCGGTTATCTCGGCATTATAATAACCCTTACTGTCATAAAGTGTTTTAATTTTTTCTATGTCTGCCTTGATTTTTTCCTGATTCAAACTTTGTTTGGTCTTGATTGTCATGACCTCTTGGATATCATCTTTGCTTAAGGCTTTATTGCCTTTGATCTGAATATCCGTGATCAGCCCTTTTTCCAGCACAGTAAAAGTTACAATTTTCCCTTGCGGCGTTGAAGCCGCCCCCGCGCTTACATCCAGGAAAAAGCCCATTTTGAAAATTGTCTTAATATCGGCGGTGACATCTTCTTCAAAAAAAGGCTTACCCTCTTTGCTTTTAATCTGCTGAATAATGGCGGACGCCTCAATCTTTCGATTTCCCTTAATTTCAATTTTGGCTATTTTCTCAATTAGTCCTGTTCGAACAAGAATTTCGGTTTTTAATTGAGCTGCTATAGAACCGAGATTGGCCAATCCTTTGCCTTGAACGGAAACCGGAGATAAAATATTTCCCGTGCCGATATCAATTATTTTAGCGTCAACACTTAAAGTTTCATCCAGTTGGGTCAAACTACCCATAACAACAAAATCAGCATGCAGAGATTTCCCCGCGCTAATCGCCCGACGTTCATCTACTTTCGCTTTACCTTTAAGAAACGAATCCGCAGAAATCAATTGAATACGTTTTTCCTTTTTTAATTCTTCGGACAATTTTCTATATAGGGACTCTTTGATGGCGGCACTATCTTCCTTACTGTAAACTTCAAAAGGCAGTATGCTGATTTTTTTTAATTCCTGAGCGTGAGCATGGAGAAGAGGGAAAAGCGACAAAAGCAAAAATATCGAACACACAGGACGAGCTATTTTATTTATAATCATAAATTCTTCCGTCGCGCAGCCCGATCCTGCGGGACATCCTTTCTGCTAATAATTTGTTATGAGTTACGACAACAAGTGTGATCTTTCTTATTGCATTTAAATTAACCAGAATGTCTTCTATCTTTTTTCCTGTCTCTGTGTCAAGATTTCCTGTAGGTTCATCCGCAAGCAATATTTCCGGCTCCATTATCAGAGCGCGAGCAATGGCCACCCGTTGTTGCTCTCCGCCGGAAAGTTCTCCCGGCTTGTGCCTTAATCGATGTTCTAATCCAACTTCCGCAAGCACTTTACAAGCTTTTTCAGCGACTTGCTTTCTCGGCATGCCGCTGATTAAAGCCGGCATCATAGTGTTTTCTATGGCATCGAATTCGGGAAGTAAATTATTAAATTGAAAAATGAAACCTATCATTGAATTGCGGAATCGAGCCATCTTTTTTTCTTCCCAAGCAAAAACATTTAGTCCATTTATATAAAGATGCCCTTCCGTCGGGTGATCCAACGTGCCCAAAATATGAATTAAAGTACTTTTGCCGGCGCCGGAAACACCAAGCATTGCCAATGATTCTCCCTTGGCAATTTCCATATTCAGGCCGCGCAGTACTTCAATTTTATTGCCGTCTTTAAAAAAAGTTTTCGATAAATTTTTCAGTAAGATCATCTTTGACTTTCATAAAATTAATTATTCATACCTTAAGGCTTCTGCCGGATCCAACCGCGATGCTCTTAAGGAAGGATAAATTGTGGATAAGAAGCAAACAATCAATGTGCCGATAATAATGATAATAACATCACCATAATTAACCTGTGAGGGAAGCTCGCTCAAGTAGTAAACATCACCGGGTAAAATCTTAAAGTGGAAAATTTTCTCCACAAAAAGCGATACTTTCTGCAAGTTCAGGGCTACAGAAAGACCCGCAATACAGCCTAAAAATGTCCCGATTACGCCTACAATCAGGCCTTGATATATGAATATTTTCATTATGCCGCGGGAAGTTGCTCCCATTGATTTCAAAATAGCGATATCTTTGCTTTTTTCCATAACAATCATTATCAAAGCGCTGATTATATTAAAAGCAGCAACAAGGACAATTAAACTCAAAATAATAAACATGACGCGTTTTTCCAGTTTTAAGGCGGCAAAAAGATTTTTATTCATTTGCATCCAGTTATTCGCCCAAAAGGGGAAACCCAGTTTACTTTGAATTCTGCGGGCAATGCTATCCGCCTTATAAATATCATCGACTTTAATATCAATTCCGGTGACACTATCACCCATTTGTAAAAAATCCTGACAATTACGTAAAGATAAATAAGCAAGTGTCGAATCGTACTCGTAAAATCCAGACTCGAAAATACCTACAACGGCAAATTTCTTCATGCGGGGCATCATGCCCATCGGCGTAGAGATACCCACCGGCAAAATAATGGTGATTGTATCGTAAAGAAAAATTCCCATATTTCTCGCCATTTCCTTACCGATGACAATTCCGCCTATCTGTTCATTGTACTTCCGGGAGAGTTCCTGGGGAATTTTATTGAGATATTCAATACTGCCCTCTCTGATTTTTCCCAAATTGATAACTTGGAAAGCGCTTTGAGTATCCAAACCGCGAATGACTACACCGCTGACACCGTTACCGCTGCGAATCATCGCCTGAGTGTAAATAAAAGGAGTGGAAGCAACGACTCCTTCCGTTCCGGTAATCAATTCTTGAACTTTTGTATAGTTTTTCATGGAGCCGCCTATATCCGCCGTCAGTTCGATATGGGATTTAATCCCCAGGATTTTCGTGCGTAAGTCCGTTTCAAATCCATTCATAACTGCAAGCACAATAATCAAGGCCGCTACACCCAAAAAAATACCAAAGATCGAGATAAAGGTGATGATCGAAACAAAAACTTGCTTGCGTTTCGCTCTTAAATAACGTTTGCTTATAAAAAATTCGTAAGGCATTAAAAAACATCCTGCAATGGGGGTTATTTAATTTCCTGGAAAAAATTAGTGATTATCGCTATTTTATTCCTGTCTTGTCCTTAACATAGGAAATAAAATGACGTCTCTAATGGAAGCTGAATTGGTAAAAAGCATTGCCATGCGGTCGATACCGATACCTTCACCGGCTGTGGGTGGCATAGCGTATTCCAATGTTCTGATGTAATCTTCATCCATTTCATGAGCTTCGTCATCACCGGCCTCTCTTTCCTTCAACTGTTGTAAAAATCTTTCCCTTTGATCACCGGGATCATTTAATTCTGAAAAGGCATTGGCAATTTCCTTGCCGTAAATATATAATTCAAATCGGTCGGTTAAGTTAATATCAGTAGCCGACCGGCGCGAAAGGGGAGATACAGCCACCGGATAATGAGTGACAAATGTCGGTTGAATGAGCTTTTTTTCGACAAGCTCATCGAAAATGGCCATTAAGATTTTCCCTAAAGAATCGGTTTCTTTGCTTTCGCAACCGGCCCTCCGGGCAAAAGCCAAAGCCTGGGCTTGATTTTCCAGCGCAGTTGGGGGCATTCCTGCCATTTCTACAAGAGCTTCCTTAACGGATACGCGCCGCCAAGGCGGGGTCAAGTCGATTTGGGTATCCTGATAATTGAATTTCAGCCCACTAAATAAATCGGCAGCAATAAAGGTAAATAAATTTTCGGTAAAAGGCATCAAATCTTCATAAGTAGTATAGGCCCAATAAAATTCCAGCATGGTAAATTCTGGATTATGAAAAGTCGAAATGCCTTCGTTGCGGAAGTTACGATTAATTTCATAGACTCTTTCCAGCCCGCCGGTAACAAGCCTCTTTAAATAAAGCTCCGGGGCAATCCGTAAGTAAAAATCCATATCCAGTGCATTATGATGGGTTTTAAAGGGGCGGGCAATTGCTCCACCGGCACGCGGTTGCATCATCGGTGTTTCCACTTCTAAAAAGTCATGCTCGTCCATAAATTTGCGAATAAGTTGAATAATACGGCTGCGCCTGTAAAAAATTTCCTTAACCTTGGGGCTGCTAATCAAATCAAGATGTCTCTGGCGGTATCTGGTTTCAATATCGGTGAGGCCGTGCCATTTTTCCGGCAGAGGCCTTATTGCTTTGGAAAGCAGGCGTAAATCCTCTGCTTCGATAGTTAATTCGTTGGTCTTAGTACGAAAGAGTTTGCCGGAAATATAAACAATATCACCAATATCAAGTTTTTTAAAAATGAAGAACGCATCATCGCTCAGGATGTTTTTGGCTATGTAGCTTTGGATTTGGCCCCTGCGGTCCTGAATCTTGATAAACGCCGCTTTGCCGAAATTGCGCACGGCCATTAACCGTCCCGCTAGGGAAAATTTCTGCCTTAACTTAGAAAGATTCTCGCTATCAGAATTACCAAACTGAGCAAAAATTTCTGCCGTAGTATTTTGGGGTTTTATATCATTGGGATATAGGTCGACCCCCGCTGCTCTTAGGGCCGCTATTTTCTCCAGACGGGCATGCAAAAGTTCATTATCTTCCATAATTTCTCCGCTTTTTATAAAGCTAGTTTGATTATATTTATTTTGCCAAATAGTCAAGTAGGATTGTATAATAATAACCGGATGCTAAAGATAATTTTAAAACGAGTTGGCAATGCAAATTTAGTTTGCTACAAGCAGCAATGTTATGTATTATAAATGAGACTTATCAATAGGGAGGTCAAAATGGTAAACAAGGCAATGTTAATTGGCAGACTGGGTAAAGATCCGGAAGTTCGTTATACACCGGATGGCACAATGGTCACTAATTTCAATTTAGCCACGGACGAACAGTGGAAAGATAAAAATGGAGAAAAAGTTCAAAAAACAGAGTGGCATAGAATAGTTACTTTCGGGAAATTAGCTGAAATTTGTGGCAATTATCTAGTTAAAGGAAAGTTGATATTTGTGGAAGGGCGGATTCAAACACGCTCCTGGGAAGATAAGGATGGTGTAAAACGCTTTACCACGGAAATTATAGCTTCCAATATGCAGATGCTTGATTCCAAAGCTCAGAGCAAAGCGGATGATTCATCTTCGGAGGCCTCATCTGTAAGTTCCAATAATGCTGGAACTCCGACAGACGATGTTCCCTTTTGAACGGCAACGTGCATTGCCAATTTTTTTAAAACTTGCCTATAAGATTAATGGAAATTACCTCTTTAAAATGAGGTTTTATCAAAATAATCGCCCCCTTAAAGCATAAATAGAAGGGATACAGTTTGCTTTAATAAAGCAACAATAATCGATACTGTGCCGTTTTTTCCATCAGAGTTTATTTTTTTCTTCTTCCTTTTTTTGTTTCTTTGTTGGCTATTTCGTTATTTTCGTTGACTGATTTCTTGAAGTTTTTAATTCCTTTGCCCAAAGCTGAACCGATTTCCGGCAGTTTTCCGACACCGAAAATAATCAAAATAATTACCAATATTATCAGTAATTCCGGCATTCCTATTCCAAACATATAGTACCTCATCCTTTTTTATTTTTTAAAATTATGGTAACCGCAAGCGGACTACCTGCCCTGATTTCCCCAGGTTTTCTATTTCTTTTCCCCTAAATTTTATTTTAATTCCGCCGGCATTGCCAATATCCATATCAAAACTTGCTGCTTTGTATTCGATTTTTTCTCCAGGCTTTAACAAGACTTGGAATGGAGGATTTTGATCGGTTTTAATCCTTATCCACGTTTCTTCAGTTGCTTTAATAATCAAGCGGCTGACTTCTTCATTAGCTGCTGGTTGCTCAACTTCCGCCGAAGGCTTGGCAGTAACATCCCCCCCGGAGGACGCAACTTGCGCTTGTTTATCAGGATCGTTTACGACAGGATTTAAATTGGCTGTCGTTTGTTCGTTTATGGAAGCAGCCGTATTAACTAGTGTAGTTACTATTTGTCCTTTATTTTCGACAGAAGCGGAAACTTTTCCAGTTGAGTCATTCATGGTGTCTGTTGCGGGTCGATATTGCATAGAAATCAACCATATTACGGAAGTAACAACTATTAAAATTGATGCAATTGCCCAAAAAGTGCCATAGTGAGTGATTCTTGTAAAAAGAAAAACTTTGTCTGGAACATCTTCAACCGGAATATTTTCTAAAATATTTAGAGAATTAATATAGTCTTCATATTGGGCAAGGATTAGTTTGCTGTCAATATCTAAAATGCGGGCGTAACTTTTAATAAAATTTTTTGCGTAGATGGACTCCGGCAGCAGATGAAAGTCGCCATTTTCTATGGCCTCTAAATAGGCAACGCTTACGCGTGTGCGCCGGAATACATCTTTAAGAGAAAGACCGCGAGCTTCTCTTTTAGCTTTTAAGCCTTTAAAATTATTATTTGAGTTTTCTGTAGCCATATAAATCACAAATAAGAATATGTTTATATATTGACTATCATTAATTTTACCACAGTGCAATCCTTTAAAAGGATAAGCAGTATTTATATTATTACTTTATATTTTTTGTAAATTTTACTACTAATATGTTTCGTTAAATATAGGAGGAGTTTTACACTATGTGGCAATGGAAAAATTTTGCTGAAGAGATTGCACGAAGGGCTGGGGCGCTCCTAAAAGAAAAATTCAGCCAAGAACATGAAATTCATTATAAGGGCGAAATTAATCTGGTTACCGAAGCAGATAAATTTTCCGAAGATTTAATCGTTACGGCGATCAGCCGTAACTTCCCCGACCATGGAATTTTATCGGAAGAATCGCCGGCTATCGTCGGTGCCGGAAAAATGCGCTGGATAATCGATCCCTTGGATGGAACAACAAATTATGCTCATGGGTATCCTGTTTTTTGTGTTTCTATTGCTCTGGAAAAAGACGAAATTATTATTCTGGGTGTAATTTATGATCCAATGCGGGAGGAAATGTTTATTGCTGTCCGCAGTGAAGGCGCTTATTTAAATGGTAAAAAACTGTCCGTTTCACCGACACATGATATTTCGCGAAGTCTTTTGGCTACCGGCTTTCCCTATGATATCCGCAACAGCAAAGAAAACAATCTCGGCTATTTTAATTCGATGGCTAAAGAGGCGCAAGCGATACGGCGGGCCGGAGCCGCCGCCTTGGATATCGCTTATGTTGCAGCGGGACGTTTTGACGGCTTTTGGGAATTAAAGCTCATGCCTTGGGATATGGCTGCTGGCTTGCTCATGGTGGAAGAAGCAGGCGGTGCAGTCTCCGATCTTTTTGGAGGCAACTGGAACATATCATCGCCGAATGTTCTTGCCTCCAACGGTTTGATCCAGGAACAAATGATAAAAATATTTAAAAATGCGGCTAAAGAGTGAAACAGTATTAAATTTCTGCTCAAATGAACAATCTAATCTCCGGAAATAATCGAAAGAAATATTTTCCTTGAGCGGGGGCCGTCAAATTCGCAAAAAAATATTGATTGCCAGACTCCTAAAACAATCCGTCCATCTTCAATCAAGACTAATTCTGACGCGCCGACTAGTGACGATTTGGCATGTGCCGGTGAATTCCCCTCAGCGTGCCGGTAATTGGCGGTTTGAGGAAAAGCCCTTTCCAAAGCAGAGATTATATCGATGGGGACATCAGGATCGGCATTTTCATTAATGGTAACTGCGGCTGTGGTGTGCGGCGTAAAAATAACACAAATGCCGCTTTTGACTTTTCTCTCTTCGACTGCCGCTTGGACTAAAGACGTTATATCAATCATCTCTGTCCGCGAATTCGTCCGAACATTGATTTCTTTCATAAAAATTTTACCGGAAAACTAATTTGAAGATTCTTTAATCGCCTGATAAACATCATTGATAATTTGTTGGGAAAGAATTTTCAACGCTTGACTCATAGCCTGGCAGTAGCCGCGCGGCGTTTGTTCGGTCAATAATTCTTCTTGGTGATACTTTTTTTGAAAAATTATCCGCTTATTCGCTTTCACTTGGTTGGAATTTTTCAATGTTATCTCCAAACTGATGACGGCAACCTTGCTATTTTTTTCTATACGCAAGAAAAATTCTCCAATACCGCCCTGGAGAAGAAAACCGGCTTCTTCCACAGTATAGCGAGAAAAAACGGCACGAAAAAGCCCGCTTGCCTGCATGTCTCTTAATAGGTTATCCGCTACCATATCGGCGGGGTTGACTGCCCAGCGGTTGTAATTAAAGAAATCGAGAGAATAATTATCGGTCCGAAAAATCATGTTTTGAGTATTATAGGCGGAATTAATGGTGAAACGGTCAAACCTTATTGTTCGATCAAATGGAGTTTGTTTTTCCCAGGTGGGAGCCTGATAATCCAGGAGAAAATATTCAATCTCATACTGAGGCTTTCCGCCAATTGAGCATGCTTGAATTACAAGAAAGAAAAAAATGAAGCAAATAATTCGACTGTAAATTTTCCTCGATGCTGGATATTTTCCCATTTTTTTTCCGTAATCATTCCATAATTTTTTTAGGCGGCGCCGGCCTTTTAAAAAACAATTCCGACGGATTATCATTTATGCTCTCTGAAAATGCTTGCAGGTTTTCCATGGTGACGCGAAGATTTTCCATTGATTTATCTATGTTAGCTGTTGTGGATTCCAGATTGGCCATAATATTGTTGGTATGTTTCCCCCCTAAAAAAGTTTCCACTGCCTTGGTAGTGTTCTTCAACTGATCGGCTAGTCCACTGAAGTCAACTGCTTTTATGTTTTTCATTATCTCGTTTGTATCGGCTAAAATGCGGCTGATCTCGGAACGACGCGAGGGTATAACGGGGTACTTTGTTTTAAAGCCAATAGCGGGAGAGCTTGATTTTTCACCCGGTTTAACTTGATCTAATTCGATGAAAACGATTCCGGTAATGCCTGCTGTCCTTAATTGAGTCTCCGTATGGCTTTGCAGGTCTTCAGCCAAATTGACTTTCATCACCACTTCAATCAACCGGTAATCCGGCGCGACATTAATGCTTTTGACCTTGCCAACTTCCACACCACGATATTTAACTGCGGAATCGGCCTGCAGACCTTGAACCGATTCGTCAAAATAGGTGACATAGGTAGAACCGGACATGAAAAAGTCAGCAGCACCTATCCAGATAATGATAATTACGGCAATCAGCGTACCGACGATTACAAAAAGACCGAGTAAAAATTTAGAAGCTCTACTTGCCATATGATGTACTCAGGGAATCAACCTCAGGCAGTTGCCTTAAAAAAAAGCTGCGTACTCTCGGATCCGTAGATTTTTCCTTCAAGTCCAGTGGACTACCTTCAGCAATAATTCCTTTAGCTGTTTTGTCCAACATTACTACTCTATGGGCAATTTTGCAAATAGATTCTAATTCATGGGTAACAATAACCATTGTCGTTCCCAGTGCTTCATTAGTTTTAATAATTAAGTCATCCAATTCGACTGCCGTGACCGGATCGAGCCCGGCAGATAGTTCATCAAAAAAAAGCACGATAGGGTCAAGAGCCATAGCCCGGGCTATGCCTGCTCTTTTTTTCATTCCGCCGGATAACTCCGACGGAAAATGATTTTCATACCCGGCCAGATTGACCATGCCTAATTTCATTTTGATAATCATATCTATCGTCGCGGAATCAAGGTTAGTATATTCCTGCAAAGGCAGGGCGATGTTGTCACTCAATCTCATCGAACTGAATAAAGCGCTGGATTGAAAAAGAACCCCGATATTTTGCCGATATTCGTTTAGCTCTTCTTCAGTAGCAGAAATAATATCTCTGCCGCGAAACATAACTCTGCCGGCGAAAGGTTTTTGCAGCCCAATCATAATCTTCAAAAGTGTCGATTTGCCGCAACCGCTTTCACCGACAACAACCAATATTTCGCCCTTATTTACCTGAAAACTTACCCCTTCAAATACAATATTACTGCCAAAGCGGGCAGCTAGATTTTCTACGACGAGTATTGGTTTGTTATCCGGCGACTGCAAAAATTGCTCCTTCACCTTATGTAATATAATGTAACCGCGAAAATTGAATCCACCACAACAATAAGAAAAATTGCAGAAACAACTGCGGAAGTAGTAAATTTCCCCACGTCCTGTGCCCCGGCGCGAACTTGAAATCCTCTCTGACAGCCAATCCCGGCGATAAGTCCGGCAAAAACAGCGGCTTTAGCCAGACTGGTTACTACGTCAAACACTTTAATGGTTTTTAGGGATTGCGTAAGATAGGTATTTGCAGTGAGATCTAGTCCGGTTACACCGACAATCAAACCGCCGAAAACACCGAAAAAATCAGCATAGATTGTTAAAACCGGAACCACTATTATCATCGCGAATACCTTGGGTACAGTCAGCAATCGAACGGCATCAAAGCCCATAGTGCTTAGAGCATCAACTTCTTCGTTGACCACCATGGTGCCGATTTCAGCGGCAAAGGCCGATCCGGAGCGGCCGGCGACCAAGATGGCCGTCATAATAGGGCCAAGTTCCTTGACCATCGCAAAACTAACAAGGGAAGGGACATAAATATTGGCGCCGACTTGTTTTAGCTGTAAAAAGGACATAAAAGCAATAATAAGCCCGATCAACACGCTGATTAGTCCGACAATCGGCAAACCATCTACGCCGGCTCGTTTCATGTAAAAAAGAACATCTTTGATTCTCAAGGATCGCGGATGTATAATGGTATAAAAAATGTCGGATAACAGTTCACCGACAAACGTTACAACGTTCTCAAAATCACGGATAAGATGCAAAAATAATTCTCCAACTTGGATCAAAAAGAGGTCTTGTCGCGTTTTAGCTTTAAATGGAGTTTTAGTCAGCGCCTGTTCATGAATAACACTGAAAATTCCTTTTGTTTCCTCATTTAAATTAACCAAAGAGCAATTGATGTTGGCAACGGCCGCATCCTTTTGGATTTGAATCACGGCTAAAGCCGCGGCACTATCCAAATAAGATATACCGGAAAAATCTATGCTGATTTCTTGCGGTTTTTGCTGATAGATCAGTTGTTTGATTTCTTCGGTAAAGACTTTTAAATTTTTTAGCCCAAAGTCTCCCGTCAGATAAATAACAAAGATCGAGTTCTTTTTTTCGGATGATATTTTGTAGAGTTTTAACCAATCCTGTTCGCTATGCATAAACATTAATTTGGGGGTTAAGTAGAAAAGATATTTTTTAAAGACAAATATTCAAAATATTTTAGGATAGTAAACGCGTTCACGGCAATTTTGTCAATGCCAAATTGAGCCATGCCATCTGTAATATTTTTCACATTTCGTTCAACGGCTTTAATATTTCATTTAAAAAGAGTGACAAAAAAGGGATATTAATTGATGAATGTTTTTGACGGTAGTTGATAAATAACTAGTATAATCATGTATTTAAAATTATATCTCAGCATTATTGATGTTTTGGCATGATCCTTCCATTAATATAAAGGCAAATAAGGTTACAAGGAGGTAACAGATCATGAAAAAGACATTAGGAACAATGATGGTAGCGGCGGCGGTTGTCCTTTTAACAGCAACTTTCTGCTTTGCCGAGTTTGCGGCAGGTTCAGCAGACACTTTCCCCTATTTCCAGCTGGGTTGCTTAATCATCGGTGGTTTGATTGTGGTTTCTTTAAAACGCAAATATGAAAAGATGTATACTACGGAAGCAGTCGGTGTCTTCGCTCTGTACACGATCTTGATGGCTCTTTTCACCAATCCGGTGATCGAAGCAGTGAAGACCATCGTCAGCTAAGAGGAACCAGATGAATCGAGTTGCCCCATGAAGGCGGCTCGCTCAGGGAAGGAAGGAGGAATAGACAATGCAGGCAACACACAAAACACAATTGGAGCAATATATGAGTTTCGGCGGAATCTTGATGCTCTCGGCCTGGGGATTCGCGATGGTGATTGCTTCTTTCCTGTTCCTTTACATAGGTCACCTGCTGGATGTCCTTTTGGGAACCGCACCTAACTTCATGCTGGGTTTATTTTTCTTAGCCATTTTCCTGTGTGTGATGAGGCTCTATCAGGAAGCCTGGAAAAAGAGAAAGGATGTTTAGCCTCCATCAGTAACATTAAATCATGATCTGCTAATATATACCCCCCTTAAAGCGAAATGCTTTAAGGGGGGTTTTTTATGTGGCTTGCTTGATCTTTTTTGAGAGCAAAAAATCCGGAAAATCTCTGTGGACAAATCAAAAATAACGCATATAATAATTAAATTTATTTTATCAAAGTCCAACAATACAAAAATAGCATTTAAAAAATAGGGGAATTTGAGGTGAAGATTAAAAAAAATATTATTTTAGCATTTCTTATTATTGCTGCTGTATTTTTAGTAGCGGGATGTGCGGATAGGTCGAAAGAATTGCTTACCGAGGATTTTAAGAAAATGGGGAATGAGGATCTCCTTCGCTACTTTTATCGCCTGAACGATGAAATCGAAAGCCAAGAAAAACAATCGGGACCGCAAGTAGGTATCGGAGTCGGTGGTTTTGGACGCGGAGTTGGCGGTGGTGCCGGCGTAGGTACGGGTGGCTCCGGATATACAGCCGAAGACTTGAGGGAACGCCGAATCGATGTTCGCATGGAACTAAAAAAACGGGGCCTCGTTCCATAAATTAACGAAAAAGATTTAGTCGTCTGTTTCGTTAATTGATTGACATCTAAAATCGTATCAGAATATTTATTAACACAGTTATTTTTTGTAATATTGTTTTATTGCGTTTATCTACCTATATGCGAGGGACACAATTTTGGCGGAGGTAAACAGGGACAGAACACCACGAGTGGTCGTTATCGGTGCTGGATTCGGCGGATTATGGGCAGCCCGGACTCTGGCGCAGGGAAACGTTGATGTCCTTCTTATCGATAGAAACAACTATCACACTTTTCTTGCCCTTCTATATCAGGTAGCCGCCGCCGAATTGGAGGCGGAGGATATTGCCTATCCCGTCCGCAGTATCTTCTGGAAGCATTCTAACATAGATTTTACTTTGGCTTACGCCTGGCGTGTTGATTTGCAAAACCGCATAGTCGTTACCAATGGCGAGTCTATATCCTACGATTATCTGATTTTGGCTACGGGAAGCATCACTTACTCCTTCGGCCTGCCGGGAGTGGCAGAAAATGCTTACTGCCTGAAGACACTGGAAGAAGCTGTCGCCCTGAAAAACCATATCATCTGCTGTTTTGAAGCTGCCGCGCGGGAGGAAGACAAGGCCAAACGCGAAAGCCTGCTTACATTTGTCATTGTCGGCGGCGGAGCCACGGGAGTGGAGTATTCCGGAGCACTGAGCGAACTAATTCATGGTCCTCTGGTCAAAGATTACCGGAGAGTCGATTTTCAATCCGTCCGGATTATTCTTCTGGAGGCGGCGGACGGATTGGCTGCTAATATGCCCCAGTCCGTGCGCACCTATACGCTGGAGAAGCTCCAGAAGATGGGAGTTGACGTGCGCTTAGGAGCAAAGGTCAGGGAAGTAACGCCCAATGCAGTGCTCTTGAGCGGTCAGGATAATATTACCACCCAAACAGTCGTCTGGACTGCCGGTGTAAAAGGAGAACCTCTGGCTGAGCTATCCGGTGTTTCCACAGGACGTGACGGACGGGTTCCCGTTCGGGAAACTTTACAGGCGTTGGAGCACCCGGAAATTTACGTCATTGGTGATTTGGCTTCCATCAAGGAAGATACCCGAGTTTTACCGATGGTCGCGCAGGTGGCTATCCAATCCGGTATTACCGCCGCGCAAAATATCCTGCGGCAAATCTCCGGACAAGCACTTCAGCCTTTTCATTACCACGACCGGGGCTCGATGATTACCATCGGCCGCAAAAGCGCCGGTGTGGCTATCGGCGCAAAAACTTATACAGGTTTTGTAGCCTGGCTTCTTTGGCTCGTTATTCATCTTTTCAATCTAATCGGTTTTCGTAATCGGATGATGGTTCTCATCAATTGGGCGTGGGATTATCTGCTCTACGAACGTGCCGTTCGCTTCGTCTTCCCCTCCGAGATGCCTTCACTTTCCAAATCGTCGTCCTGTGTCCGTGGGGGTGGGCTAGGCAATGAATCTATACCTAAGAGATAGTTAATTAGGGCGTTGTTCCTGTTTACTTCTAACTTTTTATAATCAAATATTTATCAAAATCCTGTTAAAATTAACTAATCAGTCAAAATTAATATTTATCTATCCCATTCCCTTTATAATAAAAATTTTTCTCAAGGCAATGACGCATAGTTTTATATCATAGCATTGTCCCTCGGCAGGTGACTTTCTCTGAAGGTTTCACCTACAAACAAACAATTATGGTAAATAAATATTTTAATGATTTGCATTTGAAATGTTTGATCACGAAAAAAAATTACCGGATGCGTCATTGATTCGGTGAAATGATTTGTAAACAATCGAGCGTACTTACAACTTATTCAAACTGTTGTCTATAACATTCAATTGATTATCCTACATGGGGTGGCTTTCATCTGTTTCTCAATATATAACTTGGGAAAGCTTCCCGAAGGGCATTGCGGACAAGGTTATGGGCTGGTTCGTTCCATCTTTCCGGGTGCTTTTCCAGGAACTTGGCAACGATACGGCACATCTGGTCGGCTGTTATATCTTTTGGCAAGGAGTAGTCGGAAGCCGTTGCTTCAACAACACCTTGAACATATCCCAGATAGTTTCCAACCAACAAAAAGTCGGCCTTTGTGTAATCCGTCTCTGATTTTAAGTATACTCTCATTCCAGGGATAAGATCGTTTCCGCTTATAGCAAATGCAGAATGAAAGCTGAAGACAAATACAGTAAACAACACTATTCCTAATAGTCTCTTCATAAGCAATCTCCTATTCCGGTCATTCTGTTCTCACAACAATTAATAGTCGAGTAGACCGGTTAATACAGGTTGATGTTTGTTTTCTTCTTTTACAGCCTGGTTCCCCGACGGGGTGTCACAATATTTCAACTATTTACGTTTGTAATGTTGCATAACTTTCAGAATTCGTCAATTAACTCTTACAGGAAGAAGTTCTTGCTGACTACACTTACTTAGTTTCAGTAGTGGACAGCTGTCATAATTGAGGATTATCATCTGTAATCAATGATACAGCATGCCTACTTAATCAGCGGCAGAATCCTCTGGAATTTGCGGCTTCCAATAATTTACAATTCCCCAATTCACATGCTTTTCGCGCGTCGCGACAACCGGAAATTTTATCGCCTTGATTTAGATAAACAAAAGCCCTGTTGTTGTAAGCGTCGGCATAATCAAGTTTTAACCGGATGGCTTCATTGAAATCCTCTAAGGCTTTTTGATAAATACCAATCTTCATATAGACGATTCCCCTGTTGTTGTAAGCTTGTAGATAATCAGGATTCAAGCCGATTGCCTTATTGTAATCCTCAATGGCCAGTTGATACTGACCATGTTGGCCATAAATAATTCCCCTGTCGTAGTAGGCTTGGTACAGATCAGCTTTCAGACGGATTGCCTCGGTATAGTCCTCTATCGCCTGCCTGTAATTACCAAGGCTTTTATAGACGATTCCCCTGTTGATGTAAGCCATCCAGCAGGCGGGATTTCTCGCGATAGTCATTTTCCAGAGCGTTTCGATATTGCTATAATTGCAGGTTTGTCTCCAGGTCAAAACGCCTAGAACTAGCAACAAAATCGCGCTGAAAGCCGGTACCAAGAAAACGTTTCTCTTCTTCAATCGGTCAGATGCCCATGTTATTCCAGCAGCCACGAGTCCGATGGGTCCCATGATTGAGAAATACTGCCAGTGGTCCGCTACCAGCGAGAAACGCATGAAATAAATGTCCCGAAATCCCAGAACTGGTAGCAGCATCGCCACAAAGTATCCCAGCCCAAATAACCACGCCTTGCCCCACCCCTTGCGAAAGCGCAAGAAAACTGCAGCCCACGCCAGCACTAGCAACCCAGGCACATATGACAGCAGCTTAGTCGCATCGATTTGCCACTTTGGATAAACGAATATGAGATTCACCGGAAGCAGCACCTTGTAGAGATAAAACCATACCGCCCAACCCGCTCCAGCCAGGCGCGACCAAAGGCTGTCCGCACGTACCATTTCTGCTCCTATGGCATGGGATTGGAACCAGACGGTGATCAAACCCAGCAGTACCGCAACGCCGAAAAACGGCAGCGTAAGCCTTACATCCCGGCTGCTAACCCGATCCCTCTGCCACCACGCTAATCCCAACAGCACAATTGGTAGCGGCACCACCGCTGTCTTGCTCAATAACGCGAGCACAAAAGACCCCAACGCCATTCCATACCAGCACCATCGATCTGTGTCCTCAAATCGCAGGTAGAAGAGAAGACTCGTGACATAGAACAACATTGCCAGCGTGTTCTTGCGCTCGGTGATCCACGCCACCGATTCCACATTGACCGGATGGACCGCAAACAAGGCCGCCGCCAGCCACGCTCCGGGCATTCTCAAGTGAGCGAGCACCCGCCATATCAACACTGTGCTCAGGGCATGCAGGAGCACATTTACTATGTGATAGCCCAACGGGTTCGTACCCCAGAGGCGCCATTCCAGCCAGAGGGTTGTGGCTGTCAGAGGAAAGAAATCCGGTGCTTTGGTGGTGAACCAGAATTGATATAAGCCATTGGACTGCTTGATTAGGGGATTGTTAACCAAAAACGTATCATCATCCCAGATGAACCCCGCGTGCCACACCGGCTGGTAAATCAGAAATACCGCCACAATCAGAGCGATGACAAAGAGCCAGTCCTTCAGCGCGAAAGAACTACAGGTAGACACCGTCTGTGCCAAACTCGGCTTGACACGCTCGCAACGACCTGATTTTGAACTGGTTTGGATTAACCTAGATTTACCTTTTTTCAATGTCACTACTTCTCTACTCTTGAGTTAGTACAAATATTCCCTATTTTTATATAAAAGCCTTTGAACTGCTCTAAATATTTATACTTCATATTAAGTTTGAATTCAAATTTTTCGTTTATTACGGATTGAAATGTTGTGTGAATTGGGAAAATAAGAAAACAACATTACAAGGAAGAAGTGTTTGCTGAAAACATGTACTTATCCATGTCCTTGATTCTACCAAAAGTTTATTCATTATTTTTTGTAAACAATTATTTTGACAATTATTTTATTGAACATAGTGGATGAATATAGCAGAAAGGCGGAAAATAAACCATAACCAGGCAAAAAAAAGAAGGGACAGGTTTTTGCCTATCCCTTCTTTAAGTTACATAAAGTCTTTGCAAACTTATTTTGCCGCGGG
>Ga0208189_1000328_pt1 | contig 27597 bp, 17 predicted proteins | sample June2015DPH_10_5_FD_184702 | JGI IMG/M metagenome (GOLD analysis project Ga0208189, IMG submission 184702) | Peatland microbial communities from SPRUCE experiment site at the Marcell Experimental Forest, Minnesota, USA - June2015DPH_10_40... | ecosystem: Environmental > Terrestrial > Soil >... | reverse complement strand
CCAGGACGAAGTCGGAGTCGCCAGCCGCGAAGAAGCCGCCACATGGAAGCGCAAGGAGTCCCCGCCCGCATACCGCAACCTCCTCATCGCCACCTTCATCCTCACCCCGCTGCTCATCCTCGCCCTGCTCCTCCTCCTCGTCGCCCGCCACCACTAGGGCTGAGGCCGTTTCGGGGCTCTATCGCGGCACAAACTCGTCGGCGTGAATCACGAACTCGGGATAAGCGCCCGCGGGTGCCCCATGTCTCGCCTCTGAGACACGGGCTTCCAGGAGCACCCAGGTTTATGATGAATCACTCAGGTGTGCGCCACCCGCAGTAAGGACCTCACGGGGCCAGAATTTGTCGATCCTCATATTTACCGTCGGGCGTGAAATAGATAAGTTCTTCACCTCCGCCGGACAAGGAATACACCCACTGCTCGCCCCCGCGTCCATAATCGTTGATTTTGTCAGGCGTTCCTCGTTCGCAACGTATGACTTCGCGATCGGATTTACCACCCAGTTGCCCGCAGGTAACTGGAACAGTAGTGAGTTGCCCCAGTATGGGATTGGTAACAGTCTCACTGCCTTCCATTGCAGACAATACCACAAAGAACTCACCGGTGGTAGATGAAAGCTTAAGGAGGGCAAGGGTTTTATTGCGACTGTTCCATGTCTTAGAGGCAGTTACGAGCATTGGTGTACCACGAGCAAGATATAACTTCTTGGCTGGCGGGAATTCGAGGTCGGCTAGGGTAGAGGTTATAGGGTACAGCACGGTGCTGTCGAGGGAGTAGAGGGTCTTCCCCATAAGGGCTTGAACCTTACTCTGAAAGCCGGTTTGCTCCGCTGGAGACAACGCATCGGGCGGGAGAAGAGCTGAGTTCACGAAGTGCTGCAAAACATCGAACTCCCCAATATGACCGTCAGGGCACCTTACGACAATATTGACCCGAGGGGCCTGTGAGGACGTAGGCACCTGCTCGCCGAGAGCGTTTGTTGTGGTAGGAACTGGCTCGTAAATGGCGGTAATCGAAACCACGTCTACAATGGTGTGCAAGCAGTTGATCGTGGAGAGATTCAGATACGCCTTATGTCCAACATATAGCTGCTGCAGATCGGAAACTGTGGGAGCAGTAATAGTTGGATTGACATTGCGCCACTGGGCGAGGACGCTGGCGGACAAGGTGAGCAGGAGAGTGAGTGTGAGTGCGAGGGAAATGGTAAAGCGGAGCATGGTGATCCCTTTCCGTGTACGCTGGTCTAAAGTATACCGCTATCTTCATTCTGCACAGTCAGCAGGGAATCGGGAAATTTTTCACTCAAGAAGCCCTAGATCGCAGTAACTCGGCGATGGTGTACAGGTCCAGCGTAGGCCAGCGTCAATCCAGATGGCGATACTTTTTGGGCAGAATCCGCGATTGCCCAAAAATTGGGCTGGAAACGGGGGTTAATGGTCATAGGGATATTTATTTGACACCAACAAAACCCGAACGGCCCTGCGTGACTATCTTTGGCGGATATAATGGGGCATGGCACCTTCCGCAAGCGACAAATTGATTTTGGTTAGGGTAAAGGTCGAACGGGCCAAAAAGCATCTCATCGATCTCGAAAAGGGTATCATCCCCTACCGGGGCAAGTCGATATGGATAGGAATCGGCGAGCCTAATTCGCAGACTGGACAGCCATCTGGCGGTAGAATACGACTTCCTGTTATTCCCTTTGATTCCCTTGCCGCAGCGGGAGATGTGATCCAAAACCTTAGGAGTGCCTTGGATCACTTGGCCTATCAGCTTTTCACGGTGGGCAGCCCAGGACAAGTCCCCAATAGACGGCTCTGTTTTCCGATCTCCGATAGTGCCAAGCGTTATGAAGCCGAAAAGGCTCTAAAAGTAGAGGGTATGAGGGAAGACGCGAAGAAATTCATTGATAGTCTCAAGCCTTACCAAGGCGGAAACGAGCCGCTGTGGACTCTCCATGAGTTCAACAACATTGACAAGCATAAATTCCTGCTCAGCCAAGGCCCCGTTGTCCTTTGCGAGGCAGCCTGGATGGGAACAGAGGCTGCCTATCCCTATTACATATTGCAGTCGGGCGATCCAAACTTCGCCGGAATCTTTGGAGTGGAAACGAATGATGAACTGGACCCAACCAGCGAGGAAGCTATCTGTAAGGCAGCATTTTCGCGGGTCAATGCGATGCTTCCAACACTCTCAGAACTCTGTGAATATGTCGAGATTTTGCTCCCGAAGTTTTTGCCCAATCTTGAGTGACATATTGATATACCACCCTGGGGGTGGCCAAGGTCTGATCTGAACAGAGTCACAAAATCGGGCGCCCCAGGTCTCGATTCTGAGACCTGGGTTTCGGCGGCAGCAATCCCCTCCCACTCCCGAAGATTTTTCCCCCGAATTTCCCCGTAAAATCGTGTGTCAAGCCCCTCGACCCACGAAAATCGCCTCAACCAACAGAAAACAAAAGAGAAATCACTTCCCAGCAAGTGGCATAGTAGTTATGCCCCACGGCGTATAATTAAAGCAGTAGTAAACAAACAGACCCGGCCAACCAGCCGGGCCTTCGCATTTAACGCACCACCAAAACCGTTCCGATCAACGCCTTATCAGAAAGCCAAACAGAATGAAGATTTTACAAACTCAACCCGAAAAACCCCAGTTTTCCGCCCATAACCCAAACGTTTAGAGGATTTTACCCGTAACCTGCTCGCAATGAATATTTTACAAGCCAAACCCGAAAATCCGCCAGTTTTTCATCCCTAACCCGAATGTTTAGAGGATTTTACCCGTAACGTATCTGCAATGAATATTTTGCCGTCCAGCACACCGCGCAGCCGCATGATTCCAAACCGCTTGCGTCTAAAATATCCATTATGAATATTATACCCATAACCACAACAGAACGATCCGCTTACAAGCCAATTCCATCGCAAGGGGGGGTGGCAGGGGGGGAGAACAAAACAGCGATCAAACGGCGAACAATCGGCAATTCCCGTCCGAATCAGCCTGAGCCAGCTCTATCTCGGCACAAACTCGTCGGCATGAATGACGAACTCGGGATAAGCGCCCGCGCCCAGCTCGCGAACGTCCATTCCTTGCCAGTGTCCATCGTCGTCCACGCGATAGGTCGAGAAGCGGTTGAGCAGCAGGTTTCCCGCGTGGATCAGCGGCAGCATGAAGCCAAGCAGCGCGCTGACGCCCACCACCTGCGCCAGCAGATGCTCCCCGCGCGTGCCTTGGGAGAAATGCCCGAAGAGTCCCAGCGCGATCAGCCCCCAGATGCCCGCCAGCGCATGGACCGAGACAGCGCCGCCCGGATCGTCCACGCGCAGATGCAGCTCGAAGATCTCGATCATGATTGTCACCAGCACGCCGGCGATCAGCCCGGTCCCGATCGCTGCCAGCGGAGAGATCATCGCGCACGACGCGCTGCCCGCCACCAGCCCCGCGATCCATCCATTGGCGCTCAGCGATGCGTCCGGCTTGTGGTAGCGCGAGCGGGTGACCGCAACCGCCGCAAGGCATCCGGCCGAGGCCGCAAGCATCGCGTTGATCGCCACGCCGACCACCTGCTGCGGTCCCGCTCCGTAGAACAGAATCGAGGCAGCCGAGTCGAGGCCGATCCAGCCCACCAGCGCCAGCAGGCAGCCGAAGAGCACCAGCACAATGTTGTGCCCGGGAATTGCAGCCGCCATGCCGTCGTCGGAGAACTTGCCGCGCCGCGGCCCCGCGATCCACGCCACAGAGAGCGCGGCCAGCCCGCCCACCACCTGCACCGCGCCCGCGCCGCCCGCGTCGGTGAAGTTCGGGATTCCGAAGTTTGCCGCAAGCTGCGCCAGCCATCCCCCGCCCCACGCCCAGTGCGCGAAGATGGGAAAGATGAAGCCGCCGAGCAGCGCGCTGCTGAGACAGATCGGCCCCAGCCGCCAGCGGTCGGTGCCCGCGCTCAACGGAATGATCGCAGCCAGTCCAGCGGCGAAGAGTTCGAGACACAGCACCAGCGACCGGCTCAACCCTGCCGCGTCCGATCCATCGAAGCTGATGCCGCGCGCGAAGAAAGGAGCAGCGCCGAGCCAGTCCCAATGCGCTCCGCCAACAGAAAAGGAGTGAGTTGCCGCACCAACAGAACCTGCCCACGCAGAGCCGAGGAGAACGAAGACAATCGCCGAAACCGCCAGCGCGCAGAGGCTCGCCAGCATGGCGTGGGCCGCACTGCGCGAGCGTCCCAGCCCCTGGTGGATCAGGGCCAGACCGGCCGCCGCAAACGGAACCAGCATGATGGAGAAAAGGCCCAGCTCCAGGTTCATCGGTGCTCCTTCTGCGTGGCTTTATATGCATGGGTCAGAAGGGACAGGCCGAGAATCTCCACGCCAAATCCAGCCGCAACAAAGGCAGACCGCTGCGCGAGGGAGGTCAGCATCACCAACGCGGTGAGCACTATAAAAAACCCGAAGAGAAGCAGCAGACAAGCACCCAGCTTCAAGGAGTCTCCTTTTATTTGTTCTCTTGATGGAATGAGTTCGGAAACTTCAGTCTATCAACTAAGGTTCGCAACAAAAAAGATAACCTTGTCGCAGCGCGGGAAACTTAGTACCGATAGTGCTCCGACTTATATGGCCCTTCCACGGGAACGCTCAGATACTCGGCCTGCTTGCTGGTCAGCGTCGTCAGCTTTACGCCGATCTTTTCCAGATGCAGCCGCGCAACCTCTTCGTCCAGCTTCTTGGGCAGAATGTAGATGCCGACCTTGTAGGTGTCCTTGTTCGCCCACAGGTCGAGCTGCGCCAGCGTCTGATTCGCAAAGCTGTTCGACATCACAAAGCTGGGATGGCCGGTCGCGCAGCCCAGGTTCACCAGCCGTCCCTCGGCGAGCACAAAGATGCTGTTGCCGCTGGGGAAGGTGTACTTGTCCACCTGCGGCTTGATGGTCAGTTTCTTGATTCCCGGAACGGCGGTCAGCTTCTCCATCTGGATCTCGTTGTCGAAGTGGCCGATGTTGCATACGATGGCCTGGTCCTTCATCCGCTTCATGTGCTCGACCGTGATGATGTCCACGTTGCCGGTGCATGTAACGTAGATGTCGCCGCGCCCCAGCGTCTCCTCGATGGTCGTCACCTCGTAACCTCCCATAGCGGCCTGCAGCGCGTTGATCGGGTCGATCTCGGTGACCACCACGCGCGCGCCCATTCCGCGCAGCGACGCCGCCGAGCCTTTGCCCACGTCGCCGAAGCCGCAGACCACCGCGACCTTGCCCGCGACCATCACGTCGGTGGCGCGCTTGATGCCGTCCACCAGCGACTCGCGGCAGCCGTACAGGTTGTCGAACTTCGACTTGGTCACCGAATCGTTGACGTTGATCGCCGGAACCAGCAGCTTGCCCTGCTCGAACATCTTGTAGAGGCGATGTACGCCGGTCGTCGTTTCCTCGCTGACGCCGCGCCACTGCTTCACTACATCTCTCCAGCGCGTGGGATGCTCTGCGTGGACCTTTTTCAGCAGCTCCTTGATGACGTCTTCCTCGGTCGAGCTGGACGGCGAATTCACCCACGGATCGCCATTCTCCATCTCATATCCCTTGTGGATGATCAGGGTCGCGTCGCCGCCATCGTCGATCACAAGCTGCGGCCCAAGCAGTCCGCCCTTGCCATCGGGAAAGCTCAGCGCCTCATTCGTACACCACCAAAACTCCTCCAGCGATTCGCCCTTCCACGCGAAGACGGGAACGCCCGCCGCGGCAATCGCCGCCGCCGCGTGGTCCTGCGTGGAGAAGATATTGCAGCTCGCCCAGCGCACCTTCGCGCCCAGCGCCACCATGGTCTCGATCAGCACCGCGGTCTGGATGGTCATGTGCAGCGACCCCATCACGCGCACGCCGGCCAGCGGCTTGCCCGCGGCGTATTTGTTGCGGATCGCCATCAGCCCCGGCATCTCCTGCTCGGCGATGTCCATCTCGCGCCGGCCAAACTCCGCCAGTCCGATGTCCGCAACCTTGTACTCCGCCGCACCAGCCAACACTGCCCTGTCGATCGTCGCCGTCGCCATCCAAACACCTCTTCAATGGTCTAAATGATTGTTCGCATAGGCCCCGCGAACCTTTACTAGAATAGCATCGCGCGCGACAGTTTGACTGGCGTGTGGCGTCGCACAGCGCAGCGCGATACTCTCAGATGCGATGCCTGCTTACTGCGACGTTGCGCTGCCCGTACCGCTGGACCGCTGCTTCACCTACGCGGTAAACGGGGCCGTGCCCGCAGTCGGCGCGCGCGTTCTGGTGCCCTTCGGCGGGCAGCGGTTGATGGGCGTCGTCGTCCGCGTGCATGACGATCGGCCCACGGACGCTGCGGCAATCAAGCCGGTGCAGCAGGTGCTCGACGACGAGCCACTGCTGCCCGATGAGTTGATGCATCTGGCAAAGTGGATCGCGCAGTACTACGTTGCGCCGCTGGGCGAGGTGCTGCGCGGCATGTTGCCGCTGGCCGCCGAGGTGCGCCGCCACTTCGTCTACCGCATCGCCGATGCTGGCCGCCGCGTGCTCCAGGAAGACGCCGCGCTGTTCGTTGGCGCGGCGAAGAGAAGTTCGCGGCGCGCGCATCTGTCCGCGGAAGACCAGGCCCGCGAGCTTGCGGTGCTCCATTATCTGTCCGACGGCACCGCAGCCCGGGCCTCCGCTGTGCGTTCAGCGACGAAGGCCAACAAGGCCCTGCTCGACGGCATGGTGCGTAAGAAGTGGCTCACCCGCGAATCGATTGCCGAGGAACGCGACGCGCGCCGCACCGAGCGCATCGCCGTGCTGGTTCCGGATGCGCGCATTCCGAAGTTTAATGCAAACCAGACAGCGATCCTTGCCGAGATCGCCGCCGCTGGCGGACGCATGCGCGTGGCCGATCTGCGCGAGTCCACAGCCCTGCGCGAACTTGGCGTTCCCGCCTCGACGCTGGCGACGCTGGTCAAGCGCGGCCTGGTCGCCATCGAAGAGTCACCGGAGGATTTTCATCTCGGCGGCCTTCCCGCCGACGGCAAGAAGAACGCGCACGAACACACGCTGAACGAGGCGCAGATGGAAGCGCTCTCGTCCATCACAGCCGCAATAGAGCAGGGCATATTCAAGCCTCTACTTCTCTACGGCATCACCAGCTCGGGCAAGACCACCGTCTACTTCGCCGCCATGCAGCGGGCGCTGGACGCGGGGCGCTCCGCGCTTCTTCTTGTACCAGAGATAGGCTTAACCCCAGCCATGGCGGGACAGATGTTCGCGGCCTTTGGCTCGCAGGTTGCGCTTCTGCACTCCGGCCTGACGCCGGACGAGCGCGCCGAGCAGTGGCATCGCATCCGTCGCGGCGACGCCCGAATCGTCGTCGGCACGCGCTCCGCTGTCTTCGCGCCCATGGTCAACCTCGGCCTCATCCTCGTCGACGAGGAGCAGGACGGCAGCTACAAGCAGGAGGAGACGCCGCGCTACCACGCACGCGATGTCGCGGTGATGCGCGCCAAGTTCAACTCAGCCGTCGTGGTGCTCGGCTCAGCCACGCCGTCGCTGGAGAGCTGGGCCAACTCCGAGCGCGGCCGCTACGCGCGCATCGAGCTGCTCTCCCGCGTGATGAGCCGTCCGCTGCCCACGGTCGAACTGGTAGACATGCGAATCGAATTCCGCGAAACCGGCCGCGAAGAGATCTTCTCCCGCCTGCTCGTCGCCGAGACGCAGACCACGCTCGACCGCGGCGAGCAGGTGATGATTCTGCTCAACCGGCGCGGCTACTCCTTCACCGTGCTCTGCCGAAGCTGCGGCGAAAAAATCGAGTGCGAGAACTGCGCCATCGCCCTGACCTACCACAAGCCGTCCGCGCAGACCGATCTGCACGCCCGCGCCGGCGACCGGATGGAGTGCCACTACTGCGGCTTTCGGCGGTCGGTCCCGAAGCTCTGCCCGAAGTGCGGGAGCGAGCACCTCTTCTACCTGGGCGCGGGTTCGCAGCAAGGCGAAGAGCGGCTACAGGAGCTCTTTCCCAACGCGCGCATCGGGCGCATGGACCGCGACACCGTGCGCGGGCGCGGCGACATGGAGCGCCTGCTGACGCGTTTCTACGCAGGCGAGATCAATCTGCTGGTCGGCACGCAGATGATCGCCAAGGGCCACGACGTTCACGGTGTCACGCTGGTGGGCGTAGTGGGCGCGGACTCCGCGCTCGGCCTGCCAGACTTCCGCGCTGCCGAGCGCGTCTTCCAACTGCTGACGCAGGTCTCCGGCCGCGCCGGCCGCGGAGAGCTTCCCGGCCGCGTGCTGGTGCAGACGTATCATCCCGAGCACTACGCCATCCAGTGCGCTGCCGCGCACGACTACGCCGGCTTTGTGGCGCGGGAGATGCAGTTCCGCCGCTGGATGCACTACCCGCCATCCAGCGCGCTTGCCAACGTCATCGTCCAGGGCGAGACGCTTGAGGAGGCTTCCGCATGGGCCGCCACGCTGGGCCGCTGGTTCGAGTCTGCGAACCTGGATAAAGTGCGCGTACTCGGTCCCGCCGTCGCGCCCATTGCGCGGCTGAAGCGCATCTACCGCTTCCACTTTGTGCTGAAGGCCGAGCGGCGCGATGCACTCGGCCGCGCGCTGCGGGCTCTGCTCGCCTACGTGGAAGCTAACGCCGTCCCACGCCGCAATCTCATCGTGGACGTGGACGCGATCCATCTGATGTAAGTCGCTCTCTGCTGTATGCTGAGGCTTGCCGGTCTCCGGCCAATCCGATCGAGGAGTGTCTCCATCCATGTCTGAGCCTGTAAAGATTACCGTTCGCCCCAATGGCCCGCTGCAGGTCGAGGGAGCGATCGAGTTATGCGACGCCAACGGCAAGCAATGGGACCTTGCCGGCAAGCCTGCTGCCTTCCTGTGCCGCTGCGGCGCCAGTGAGAACAAGCCATTCTGCGACGGCGCGCACAAGAAGGTCGGCTTCCAGAACGCTGCCAGCCCGGCAAAGATGCCGGCGTAGTCTTCCGCACCAGTTCGATCCAGGTGAGCCGTATTCCGATGAGTCCGATGCACGCGTGTTCGAAGAGCGCTCTCCCAGTCAATCTCTCGTGTGGGAGCGCGCTGCTGCGTTGTTGCGTCCGTCGTCTCTCCTCTGCTCTGCTGTCCACACTCTCGGCTGCTCTGTTGGTGCTGAGTCTTGCCGGCCGGCCTCTGTGCTCGCAGCAGCCTGTATTGCCTGCAAGCGCGGGGCCTGCGCAGACGGCGGCGTCGCGGACCACTCTGCCTCGCGAGTACACGCGCCAGGAGGCGATGCTGCCCATGCGCGACGGAGTGCGCCTGCACGCGGTGATTCTGCGCCCCGCCGATCTGCATGATGCGCCTCCCGCAGGCCTTCCCTTTCTGCTTGCCCGCACGCCCTACGGCGTGGACGACTTCGACTCCGAGAGTGTCAACCGCGACAAGCCCGAGCTGGCCGCCAGCGGCTACATCTTCGTCTATGAGGACATTCGCGGGCGCTACAAATCCGAGGGCAGCTTCGTGATGAACCGGCCCATCGTGCCCCACAACAGCAAGAACGATGTGGACGAGACCACCGACACCCGCGACACCATCGACTGGCTGCTGAAGAATGTCCCCGGCAACAATGGCCGCGTGGGCGTCTTCGGCCTCTCCTACGATGGATTTCTGGCCATCATGGCCGGCATCGACGCGCATCCCGCGGTCAAGGCAATCTCGCCCCAGGCCCCAATGACCGACGTCTGGATGGGCGACGACTTCTTCCACAACGGCGCCTTCCGCCAGAGCTACGGATTCGACTATGTGCAGCAGATGGAGGCGCAGAAGACCGACGCGCGCGTAGACCTGAAACAGGACATGTACGACTTTTTCCTGCTCCACGGCAACTTCGCCGGCGCGGTCGCAACAGTTCCTAAGATGAGCGATCTGCCTACGGTGAATGCCTTCCTAACCCAGCCTGCGTACACAAAGTTCTGGCGTGACATGGCAGTCCAAGACAAGCTGGCCAAAGTCGAAGTTCCCACGCTCGAAGTCGGCGGCTATTGGGACCAGGAGGACATGTGGGGCACGCAGGCCGAGTACGCCGCGCTGCAGAAGCACGGCGACCAGGTCTTCCTTGTGCTGGGCCCGTGGAACCACGGCGGATGGCAAGGCGCGGCGCGCCAGCTTGGATCGGAGTTTGGCAGACTGAACTTCGGAGAGCCGACCGGGACAGAGTTTCGCAAGAGGTTCGAGGCGCCGTTCTTTGAGAAGTTCCTGAAGGACAGGCCGGGATTCGACCTCGCCGATACGGCTAGCTTTCGCAGCGGCGTGAATCAGTGGGAGCGGTACCCTGTGTGGCCTCCAGTAGCTGGCTTCGGGCCGACTAAACTCTATTTGGAACCGGGCAAGCAGCTAAGCTTTACCGCTCCCGCGCCCAATCTGGACGCAGTCGCGGCGTCCTATCTCTCGGACCCAGCGGACCCGGTTCCCTACCGCCATCAGCCGATCCAATCCACCTACGCAAGAGGCTCGAGGTGGTACACATGGCTGGTCGAGGACCAGAGTTTTGTCACCGCGCGCAAGGACGTGGCCAGCTTCACCCTGCCCGCGCTCGACCACGATGTGACCGTCACCGGCGAGGTGACAGCCGACCTCTTTGCCGCAACCTCGGGAAGCGATGCGGACTGGATCGTCAAGCTGATCGACGTCTATCCCGACGACGCAGCATCAAATCCCGGCTATCAGCTGATGGTCGCGGAGGAGATCTTCCGTGGCCGCTATCTCAGGAGCTTCGAGCAAGCGGCGCCGCTCGTTCCCGGTGCGGTCAATGAATTCCGCTGGAGCCTGCACGGCGTGGACCACACATTTTTGAAGGGCCACAGGATCATGGTGGAGGTGCAGTCGAGCTGGTTTCCGCTCTACGACCGCAACCCGCAGACCTTTGTGCCCAACATCATGAGCGCGCCCAAGAGCGCGTACAAAACCGAGACGATGACCATCTACGGCTCAGCAAAGTACCCCTCGCACTTGGAGTTTGCAGTGGAGCGGTGAAGACGGTCGCCCAGGCGGATTCGCTGGCCTTCCAACAGGATTGCATCCCGCTTTATTTGCCTGCGGACGGTTCGGGGGTAGAATGGCTCGCGGCAGGAAACGCTGTTTGGCGACCCGGCCCAATCAACACCCAGAATCGATAGAACCAATTCCAAGGAACCGACAGAAGGTGGCATGTATGCGTGAAAGATGGACGTCCGTGTTTGGTGTACTCCTGTTTGTTGCCTCCCTGACCGTGGCCGGCGCGGCGCAGAACGCCGCTGGCACAACTCAGGCCGCAGGCGTTCCCCACCTGCAGCGGCAGGGCAACGCGACGCAGTTAATTGTGGATGGCAAGCCGTACCTGGCGATGGCCGGCGAGCTGAGCAATAACGCCGCCACCAGCCTGGAGAACATGGACACCATCTGGCCGAAGCTTGTGGCCGGAAACCTGAACACGGCGCTGATCGGTGTGACGTGGGCGCAGTTCGAGCCGGTGGAGGGCCAGTACAACTATGTGCAGTTGGATGGCGTAATCGCCAAGGCGCGCGAGAACCACATGCATGTGATTCTGATCTGGTTCGCGAGCTGGAAGAACGGCACGTCGAGCTTTGCGCCGTACTGGGTGAAGAAGGACTATCAACGATTCCCGCGCATTCAGATTAACGACGGCAAGACCGTCTCCATCTCCGGCCCGCTGGAGCTGCTGAGCACCTTCGGCGACGCCACGCGCGACGCCGACGCCAAGGCCTTCGGCGCGCTGATGAAGCACGTCGCCGAGGTGGACGGCACGCAGCACACCGTGTTGATGGTCCAGGTGGAGAACGAGGTGGGCGTTCTGCGCGATACGCGCGACCGCTCGCCAGCGGCCAACCGCGCCTACGCCGGGCCTGTGCCGGCCAAGCTGATGCAGTACCTGGAAGCGCACAAGGACTCGCTGATCCCGGAGTTCCGCGATGTGTGGGCGGCCAATGGATACAAGAAGTCCGGCACATGGGAGGAGGTCTTCGGGCCGGGCAAACCGGCCAGCGTGGAGATCCCCGTCCAGACCACCAGCCCGCCCATGAGCGCGCTGGAACACAGCAATAGCTGGCAGAGCCTGCACTGGCCGTCGGACGAGATCTTCATGGCGTGGAACTATGCTCTCTATCTCGAGAAGGTGGTGTCGACCGGCAAGGCCGCCTATAACATTCCCATGTTCGTCAACGCATGGCTGCAGCAGCCCAATCATGCGTGGCCTGGGACCTATCCCAGCGGCGGGCCGCTGCCCCAGGTGCATGACGTATGGCGGGCCGGTGCGCCGGATGTGGACATCCTTGCGCCCGACCTGTATCTCGAGTACTTCGACGAGGTGTGCGAACGCTTCACGCGCAACGGCAACCCGCTGTTCATTCCCGAGACCAGCACCACCCCGGCCAATGCAATCGTTGCCGTGGGCAAGTACAACACCATCGGCTTCTCGCCGTTTGGTATCGACGGCAACCGGCCGATTGGCGCGGACCTGGCAGGAACCTACAGCATGCTGGAGCAGCTTGCGCCGATGATTCTGGCGCGCCAGGGCACGGACGCCGTGACCGCGGTGCGCATGAGCCAGGGCGACGCGCCCAAGAGCATTAAGCTGGGCAATTACACCCTGACCTTCACCTACACGGGACGCAATACGCGGCTTCCGCCGCAGACGCGTGGGCAGGTGGCGGGTTCGCCGCCGCCGCCGGGCGCCGGTGTGGTCAACCCCAATGAGGGCCCGCCGGAGGCCGCGGCGGTGCTGATCTCAACCGGCCCAGACGAGTACTACTTCGGCGGCGGCGGAATGCGCGTGGACTTTGCCCCCACCACACCCGGCCCCGCCAACGTGGGACTGGGAGATGTGCAGGACGGCAAGTTCGTCGACGGCAAGTGGGTGGTCACACGCCAGATCGCCGGCGACGACGACGCACAGGGAGAGATCCTGGTGCTGCGTCCCAATAACATCGTGCGCGTCACGCTCTACCGCTATCCATAGACTGCGAGCAATCGTAAGGCGGTTGGCGCAATGGCCTCGCAGAGAATCCTCAGTGCAATCGCGCTGGGAAGATCTGCCGAGGCCATTGCTGTCTCTGCATGCGGCGGTGCTGCACAGAATCCCTGATGCTCTCGCTAAGTCCAAGCAAATTCAGGGGGCAGAGTTATGTTCAATTTTGCACATTGGAAATTATTTTGCTTTTCGATTTCCCTTTTCGGGACTGGACACTAGATTGGCACCATTAATGTTGCATCAATCTGTGGAAAAGTCGTCCCGCAAGGTGGATTCTACACATCAGACCGATCTGGATGGTTATTGGACGGTCGCAGAGAACCATCTTACAGCCCTGGGTCTGGTGAGTGTGGATTGCTGGACTGAGCTTGGGGGGATTTCAATGCGAGTTCTGGTTGTGGAAGACGATCGTTCTCTGGGTGCATTCCTAAAGACGGGAATGGAACTGGAGGGGCACCGGGTGGAGTGGGTGGAGGACGGAGAGGCTGCGCTGGCACATGCCGCAGCGAACCATCCGGAGCTGGTGCTGCTGGACCTGTGTCTGCCCAAGATGGATGGCATGGAGGTGCTGGCCGAGATGCGTGCGCGGCATGACGACGCATCGGTGCTGGTGCTGACGGGGCGCAGCGACCCTCATGTGCAGGTGCAGTGCCTGGATATGGGCGCCGACGATTGCCTGCTGAAGCCGTTCAGCTTCCATGAACTGACGGCGCGCTGCAGGGCGCTGCGGCGGCGGCGCGAGCAGTTTGCCGATTCGGTGCTTCGCCATGGCGACCTGGAGTTGCGCCGCATCGAGCACACGGTGGCTCGCGCGGGGCGGACGATCGAGTTGACGGCGAAGGAGTTTGCGCTACTGGAGTTTCTCATGCTGCATCGCGGCGAGTGCGTCTCGCGCGGCCAACTGCTGACCGAGACTTGGCAGATGCCGGCGGAGTCGTGCACGAATGTAGTGGATGTGTACATCAACTACCTGCGGCGCAAGCTGGCTGGAGGAAAAGCCCATGATGCACAAGCGGAGTTGATCGAGACGGTGCGCGGAATGGGATACAGACTGGGAGGCCTGAATCGCAATCCCGTGGCGCGGCCGACCGGCCAGTCGTGCCCTGTACACAGGCCCGCGTACGCCTAGACGCTGCGCGCGCCCAAAGAGAGCGCGGCATCCTTCTCCTTCAAACTCCTCCTTCCTCGAATTCTTGCTTTCGTTCGATCGCGGGCGAGCGGAGGCAGGATTGAGGGCGAGCGGAGGCGGAGACTACGGTGAATTGACTACGGCGAATTTGGCTGAGCAACCAGAGATTCCTGATGGATCGGAACAGAGAGCGGTAGCTGACTGGAAAGTTATATGGGGTACGGACTGGGCAGAGAAAATATCGGAAACAAGGCAGCGGTGAGGACAGTGTTGCTGGCCAGCGCGGATGCGGACCTGCGGGCGCGTCTGACGCAGGAACTGACGGCGATGCGCTGGCAGGTGCGTGAGGCGGCAGGCGGCGCGGAGGCGATTGCACTGCTGGAGGCCGAGGGCGCGGAGGCGATGGTGCTGGACAGCGTTCTGCCAGATCTGGAGGTGGATGAGTTTGCCTCAGAGATGCGCACCCGGCATCCGGTGATGGAGCTGCTGCGGATGGATGGAATCGTGGACGAGGCGGGAGCGCGCAGCCCTCGCAGAAACGAGCTGCTGCATGCCTTGCGCCAGGCGCTGGAGGACTCCCATCGCTCACGCGGCGCAGGCGAGAGCGCGGCGTGGGCGCTGTCACCGGTAGCAGTGCCACAGATCTCCGCCGCGGACCGGCTGGCCCCATGGGACAGGCGTGCGGCTGCCGCCGAGGACGTGGCGGCGTTGCTTCGGTCGCGTAACGCGGCGTGGATCGAGACGAGTTGGCGCACAACCGGGATGAAAGAGGACGCGCTGGGAACGGCCAAGCAGGAAGTGGTTAAGTCGGAAGAGGCTGGACTACAGACGTCTGGCCCGACTTCCATTCGGCCCGCAATGGTTGGACACAAGACGGTCGGCCCCGCATTGGTTGCTGCGAAACGGCCGATGCAGGTGTGCCTCCTCGACGAGGAGAGGCTGGAACTGTGGCCGCGCCCGCTGCCGCTGCCGGAGATGGTGGGCGGAAGTTCTTTGATGTTGGAGCTGGCGCGGCTGATTCGGCTGGTTGCGCTGCACTCGTCGACGGTGCTGATCGAGGGAGAGACGGGCACGGGCAAGGAGTTGGTCGCCCGCGCGGTGCATCAGTTGAGCACGCGCTCCGGCAAGCCGTTCGTAGTGCTGAACTGCGCGGCCATCCCCGAGTCCCTGCTGGAGGCTGAGCTCTTCGGGCACACACGCGGCGCATTCACCGGCGCGGTGCAGTCGCGCACCGGCAGGATTGAAGAGGCCCACGGAGGGACCCTGTTTCTCGACGAGATCGGCGAGATGCCGCTGGGCTTGCAGGCCAAAATGCTGCGCTTCCTGGAGTCGGGCGAGCTGCAACGCGTGGGCGACAACGAGCTGGTGCGCGTGGATGTGCGGGTAGTTGCGGCCACCCACGAGCCGCTGCAGCAGCGCGTCGACGAGCACGCATTCCGCCTGGACCTCTATCACCGCCTGGCGGTCTTTCCGGTCGCGGTGCCCGCGCTGCGCGAGCGTATGGAAGACGTGCTGCCGCTGGCGGCGCATCTGCTGGGCAAGATGGGCGAGGAGATGCCGGTGAAGCGGCTCTCGGCCGACGCGGCGGCGCGGCTGTTGCAGCACGATTGGCCCGGCAATGTGCGCGAACTAGCCCACGTGCTGGAGCGGGCAACCATTCTGGCGGAAGACCGGCGGGAGATCGCGCGCGAGGAGGTCCGGTTCTAGCAGAGGGCACACAAAGGCTTAACACCGATTTACACCGACAAGCACCGATCAAGTACAAGTACGGGTTAAAGACAAAGGACAAAAGCAGATTAACGACAAAGACCAGATTATTGAACCGCAAATTGCAATTGTGATTCATGCAGATGAATAGGAAGACGACTCGTCCTTGTTTTTTACCGTTGCTGTTTTCTATCGGTGCTTGCCGGTGTAAATCGGTGTTAAGCTTTTTCGTTTATCCTGTCTAAATGACCGACAAGCCCGCATTCTCCTGGCACGGCAAAAAAGTCTTCCTCACCGGCCACACCGGATTCAAGGGCGGATGGCTCGCGCTGTGGCTGGCCAAGCTCGGGGCCGAGGTCCGCGGCTACTCGCTTGAGCCGTCGACCGATCCCAACCTCTTCACCGTGGCCCGCGTCGGCGCAATCGTCGACGACATTCGCGGCGACATCCGCGACGCGGCCGCGCTGGAATCGGCAATGCAGTCGTTTGCGCCCGAGGTCGTCTTCCACCTCGCCGCGCAGCCGTTGGTGAGGCTCTCGTATGACGACCCAATCCTTACCTACGAGACCAATGTAATCGGCGCCGCGCGCGTTCTGGATGCAATCCGCCGCACGCCGACGGTGCGCTCCGTAGTGGTTATCACCACAGACAAGTGCTATGAGAACAAGGAGTGGATCTGGGGCTACCGCGAGAGCGACCCGCTGGGCGGATATGATCCCTACTCCAGCTCGAAGGCATGCGCGGAGCTGGTGGCTGCGGCTTATCGCCAGTCGTTCTTCCCGGTCGCAAAGCTCGCCGAACACGGCGTAGCGCTGGCCACTGCGCGCGCCGGCAACGTGATCGGCGGAGGCGACTGGTCGACTGACCGGCTCATTCCCGACCTGGTCCGCGGATTTCTGGCCGGTGAGCCGGTGCGCATCCGTTGCCCGCAGGCCATCCGCCCCTGGCAGCACGTCCTGGAGCCGCTGCACGGCTACATCCGCCTGGCCGAGCAACTTCTTGTGCCCAGGCGCGATCAGGCCGCGCGGTACGCGACGGCGTACAACTTCGCGCCATCGGACGACGACGCGCGGACGGTTGCGTGGATCGCCGAAGTCATGACCCTCTTCTGGGGCAACGGAGCAAAGTGGATTCTCGATCCCGTCCCCGGCGTCCACGAGGCGGGCACCCTGAAGCTGGATGCCAGCCGCGCGCGCGCCGACCTGGGATGGACTCCGCGCCTGCGCCTGGAAACCGCGATCGAGTGGATCGTCCAGTGGACCCGCGCATGGCAGGCCGGGGCCGACATGCACGCCTTCACGCTGGCCCAGATCGAAGCCTACGAATCGCTCCTACAACCCGACAAGGAATAGGCAACCCATCCCCATGCAAACCCTCCGCCGCAGCCTGCTCAGCCTGCTCGCCGCCTGCACTCTGACCGCGCAGGTTGTTCTCATCGCTCAGTCGCCTGCCCCGGGCAAAGCCGCAGCCGCTGCGCCCGCGAAGATTCCTGCACTCTTCCTCTCCGACATTCACCTCGACCCCTTCGCCGACCCGGCGAAGGCCGCCAGGCTGAACGCCGCGTCCGCCGCCGAATGGCCCGCGATCCTCTCCGCGCCCAACTCGCCCACGCAGGCGAAGGAGTTTGCCGCGCTGCAAGAGGCCTGCCCCACGCGCGGCCTCGATACCAACTATGTCCTGTGGCAGTCCAGCCTGCGCGCCATCCACGCCGACGCCGCGCGCGCCCGGTTCATCACGCTCAGCGGCGACCTGCTCGCCCACTCCTTCGACTGCAAGTTTCAGACGCTGCTCCCCGCCGCCACCCACGAGGACTATCTCGCCTTTACCGTAAAGACAGTCCGCACCATCGTTGCGACCCTGCGCGCGGCGCTGCCCGGCGTTCCGCTCTACATTGCGATGGGCAACAATGACTCCGGCTGCGGCGACTACCAACTGGACGCAACGCACGACGCGTTCCTCGCGCTGGTAGCCCAGGTTGTCGCAGAAGCGCTGCCAGCCGATCTCTCCGCAGTCGACCGCGCCGCTGTGCTGCGAGACTTCGCCGGCGGCGGATCCTACAACGTGCCACTGGCCGCCGTACCGCACACGCGGCTGCTGGTTCTCGACGACCTATTCTTCTCCGGCAAGTACGCAACCTGTTCGGGCCAGCCCAACACTGCGCCCGCCTCCGCGCAACTGGCATGGCTCGCCGAGCAGCTCGACGCCGCACGCGAGCACGGCGAGCGCGTCTGGGTCATGGGCCACATCCCTCCCGGCGTCAATCTCTACGCCACCGCGCGCAACTCCGCCAACGTCTGCGCCGGGGCCAGGCCGCAGATGTTTCTCGCCAACGAATCACTCGCCGAGCTGCTGGCGCGCAACGCCGACGTGGTCCGGCTGGCAATCTTCGGCCATACTCACGCCGACGAGATGCGCCTGCTTGCGCCGGAGCCCCGCGCCTTGAACGCGCACGCGCAAAACGCCCCTGGCGTCCCGGTCAAGATTGTCGCGTCCATTACGCCAATCAACGGCAACCGGCCGACGTTCACGCTGGCCTCAATCGACCCGGCGAGCGCGACCCTGGTCGACTACACCGTCTTCATGGCCTCAAATCTCACCGGCGTCGCCGCCAAATGGGTACCGGAGTACACCTACTCGACGACCTACCACAAGCGGGCCTTCGACGCGCTGGCCCTGATACAGCTGATTGGAAGCTTCCAGGCGGACCCCGCAGCCAAATCCCCGGCCAGCCAGGCAACCCTGCGCAACTACTTCCCCGGCGACATCTCGCGGGCAATCCAGTTCGCGTGGCCGCAGTACGCCTGCTCGCTGGACCACGACTCCGCACGCAGCTTCAGCGACTGCGCCTGCGCCGCCAGCAAGTAGACGCGCGACTGCGCGACGTGCGTCCACTCGACCACGCTGCACAACAGGTGCTACGATTCACCCGGTTGAAACAGATTCACTCCACACCATAAGGAAACCTCATGCGCAGCTTGCCCGGCTCTCTGCTCGCCTTAGCCCTCATCCTCACGCTTTCAATGGTCCACGCCCAGACAGCGCCACCAGCAGCCACGCCCGCAGCACCGGCAGCACCAGCCGCGCCGGCAGTCCAAACAACGCCACCGGGAGCACCAGCCGGGCCGGCAGCGCCAGCCGCACCGCGGCGTCCGGCCCCGGTACAACCCACGTTTCCGGTCCCGCCGGCACTCAAGGGGACCGTGTCCTTCGCCTGCGGCCCGGCGAAGATGGGCGCAACCTCCCTCTTCGCCAACACCTTGTACTCCGAGAGCTCGGCCGGCTGGGACCTTAAGACCGCCCCGAAGGTGGAGAACGGGACCTGCTCGTCGGACAAACCATTCTTCTTCTCCATCCCGGTCCCCGAGGGCAACTACCGCGTTCAAATCCTGTTCGGCGGTTCCGCGGACACGGTCGTCACCGTGCGCGCCGAGGCGCGCCGCCTGATGCTGGAAAAAGTTGCCGTCAAGGCGCATGACAACCTGCAAAAAGCCTTTGATGTCAACGTTCGCGTCCCTGAGTTTCTCAATCCCGACGGCACACCCAATCGCGTCCGCCTCAAGCAGCGCGAGTTCGGCAATCTCAACTGGGACAATAAGCTCACCCTCGAGTTCAACGGCGCCAACCCCAGCTTCCACGCCTTCTCCATCACGCCTCTCACCGGCTCCCATGTCGATACCGTCGTTTATCTCGCCGGCGACTCCACCATGGTCGATCAGGACACCGATCCCTGGGCCTCCTGGGGCCAGCAGCTACCGCGCTTCTTCCGCCCCGGCGTGGTCATCGCCAACAACGCTGAGTCCGGCGAGACCTCCGCCTCCTTCCAGGGCGAGCTGCGCTTCCCCAAGATCATGTCCGTCATCAAGCCGGGCGACTATTTCTTCATGCAGTTCAACCACAACGACCAGAAACCCGGCGCCGTGCCTCTGGACCGCTACAAGGAGATCCTGACCAGCTTCGTCACCCAGGTGCGCGCCAAGGGGGCCATCCCCGTCATCGTCACCGCGCAGCACCGCAGAAGCTTCGACGCCAGCGGCCATATCACCAACTCGCTGGGCGATTATCCCGCGGCCGCGCGCCAGGTGGCAGCCGACAACAAGGTTGCGCTGATCGACCTGACCGCCATGAGCGAGGTCCTGTTCAATGCCCTGGGCGACGAGGGCAGCAAGCACGCCTTCATGTACTTCCCCGCCAACAGCCTCCCCGGACAGACCAGGGAATACGCCGACAACACCCACTTCAACAGCTACGGCGCGTACGAGCTGGCGCGCTGCATTGTCAAAGGCATCCGCGAGAACAAGATGGGCATCGCCGCTTTTCTCGATCCCGCGGTGCCTGACTTCGACCCCGCCAAGCCAGACCCGTTCGACAAGTTCTACCTGCCGCCAACGCCCATGCAGAGGCAGGAAGACCCGACGCAGATTCCGCAGGCCAACCTGCAGTAATTGTCAGCGATTCGCTTCAGTGTCATTCAGCCCTGTTGTTTGTCATTCCGCAGCGATGCGGAGGAATCTGCTTCTGGTAAACCCCAAAAGGAGGTGGCCCACATCTCTAACGTCTGAGATGTGGGCTTTTTCATCCACAAACATCGCTCCAACTTTCCAGTTCCCTACTCTCTGCCCGTTGTTGCCTGTTTCCTGTTGCCTGTTCCCCGTTTGAGCAGACCCCGATACAGCTCCACCGTCTGCGCGGCGATTGCCTGCCAAGCAAAGGTCTCTTCGACGCGCTTGCGGCCGGCTGCGCCCATCTGCGCGCAGAGGGATGGGTCGGCCATCAGCTCGGCGATGCGCGCGGCCAGGTCGCGGGCGAAGCGGTCGGCATCGAGTGGAAAACCAGTGACCGGGTCGGCGTCGAACGGCACCAGCCGCCCGGTCACTCCATCCACCACCACCTCCGGAATCCCCCCCACCGCGCTGGCCACCACCGGCGCGCCGCAGGCCATCGCTTCGAGGTTGATGATCCCGAAGGGCTCATAGACCGACGGACAGCAGAAGACGCGGCAGTTGGAATAGAGTTCGATGGCCTCGGGCTTGCTGACCATCTTCTCGATCCAGATGACATTTCCCCCCGCAGCGCGCGCGGCCTTCACATGCACGCGCATCTCCTCCTCGATCTCCGGCGTGTCGGGCGCGCCTGCGCAGAGCACCACCTGCGTCCCGGCGGGCAGATGCCTCACCGCGTCCACCAGATGCACCACTCCCTTCTGGCGCGTGATGCGCCCAACGAACAAAACGTATGGCACGGACGGGTCGACGCCGTACTTCAGCAGCGCAGCGGTCGCCGAGGTCTTGCGGTACTGGGCCACGTCGATGCCGTTGTAGATGACATGCACGCGGGCCGCATCCACATCGGGGTAGGCGCGCAGAATATCGTCCCTGGTGCCACGCGAAACGGCGATGATCGCGTCCGCGTCCAGGATCGCGGTGCGCTCCATCCAGGAGCTCATCGCGAAGCCGGAGCCAAGCTGCTCCTCCTTCCACGCGCGCAGCGGCTCCAGCGAGTGGGTCGTCATCACAAACGGAATCCCGTATAGTTTCCTGGCCAGAAAGCCAGCCATCGCCGCATACCAGGTGTGCGTATGCACGATGTCAATCTGCGCCAGCTCCTTCATCTGCGTCAGGTTCAGCGCCAGCGCGTCCACGGCGGCGGTGAACTTCGCGTCGCATCCGGCGGTGATCTCGGGTGCAGGCTCATCGCCGCGCACATGCAGGTTGCCCGCGTCGGCGCGCTGCGTGCCCCAGCAGTGCACTTCGACCTCGATCAGCCGGGCCAGCTCGCGGCTCAGGTACTCCACATGCACGCCCGCCCCGCCATACACCTCCGGCGGATACTCCCGTGTCATCAAGCCAACCCGCATTCCTCACCCCACTCTGAAAATCTCGTTTTCCTCGCAACAGCATACGCCATGAAAGATTCCAGCCCCATGAAGCCCATGATTCGGCGGAAGAATGGCCTTCCGCTGCCATGCATCCAATCCACTATGCGAATCTTCCTCGACGGGCCCGTCCGCGACAAAACCATCGCCAATCGTGAATAATAGGTCGCGCCGAAACTCACGACGCGGGCCAGTCGTCTCTCAATCAACCCAGCAGCACAGGAACCGATGTTCCACTCTTCAACCGTCCCAACCGCCAGCCCGGAGAACCCCATGAACCAGCATTCGCTGCGCACTCTCGCCACTCGCACGCTTCGCGCCTCTCTGCTTACTTCTACCGTATTCGCGCTCGCTCTGGCCACCGCGTCCAGCGCCCAGACCCCGGCCAGGCCCGCCGTCGCGCCCAAGCCCTCGGCCGCCGTCGCGCAGACGGGCGCGGCATCCGTCGCGGGGCCTCTGGACTCTTCCGTCGCAGCGCTGCACGCCCACTTTCTCAATCCGCCCAGCCAGGCGCGCCCCATGGTCCGCTGGTGGTGGTTTGGCCCGGCCGTCGTCAAGCCGGAGATCCTGCGCGAATTGCAGCAGATGAAGGCCGACGGCATCCAGGGCGCCGAGATCGCCTTTGAGTATGCCGAGGTCCTCGACGATCCGGCTAAGGGACTTAAGAACCTTCCCTTCCTCTCGCCCGAGATGCTCGACGACGTGAACTACGCGCAGTCCGAGGGCCGCAAGCTGGGCCTGCGTATCGACCTGACGCTCTGCTCCGGCTGGCCCTACGGTGGCCCCAACACGCCGCTCGCCGAGGCCATCACTAACATCCGCGTCGCGCAGGTTCCTGTGCCCGCCGGCGCCATTACAGTCGCCATGCCGGCCCTGCGAGAGGGCGAATCGCTCATCGCGTCCGACATCGCCGACGTCCTCGCAACCCCGCCTACGGCTGCGACTGCCCCTGAGCCAGCCGGTCAGTTTCCGGATCGCGGTGCCCGTAACCCCGGCGCACCAGCCGGTGGCCCCGGCGGTGGATTTGGCGGACCTGGAGGACCGGGCGGAGGATTTGCGGGTCGCGGCGGACGCGGCGGAGGCCCGGCAGCGGCCGCGTTTGACGCAACCAGCGCCAAGCCCATCACTGGCGGCGGCAGCGGCCTGGTCGCATTTGATGCCTCCGACAAGCCCCGCACCGCGCTCTTCTTCATCATGGGCCACACCCGGATGCAGGTGAAGCGCGCCGCTGTCGGCGCCGAGGGCTTCGTCCTCGATCATTTCTCCCACGATGCCGTCTCCCACTACCTCGATAAGGTCGGTACTCCCCTCATCAATGCATTCGGTTCCACTCCGCCCACCTCCATCTTCTCCGACTCACTGGAGGCAGGTGGCTCCGACTGGACCCCCAATATGCCCGCCGAGTTCCTGAAGCGGCGCGGCTACGACCTCATCCCCCACCTGCCTGAGCTTGCCGCCGGAGGCAGCGTCGCCGCCGACACCGTCCGCCACGACTACGGCGAGACCCTCACCGATCTGGTCGACGATAACTACCTCACCCAACTCACCAACTTCGCCATCGCCCATCACACGTTGTTTCGCTCGCAAACCTATGGAGAACCTGGAGTTGACTTCTCCAGCCAGAACATCGCCTCGCTCGCCGAAGGCGAGAATCCCTCCTGGCGCGCCTTCTCCACCCTGCGCTGGTCCACCTCCGCCAACCACGTCTTCAACCACGTCGTCAGCTCCGGCGAGACGTTTACCTGGCTGCACTCGCCGGTCTTCCGCGCCATCCCGCTGGACATGAAGGTCGAGGCCGACCTCGACTTCATCATGGGCGAAAACCAGATCTTCTGCCACGGCTGGCCCTACTCGCCGCCGCCGGGCGAAGTAACCGAGCCGGGATGGAGCCTCTACGCCGCCGCCGTCTTCAACGACCACAACCCGTGGCACCCGGTGATGCCCGCCGTCACCGCCTACATCGGCCGCATGAGCTACCTGCTGCGCCAGGGCAAGCCCGCCAACCAGGTCGCCATCCTGCTGCCCACCGACGACGCGTGGGCCACCTTCGCGCCGGGACGCACCTCGGTCACCGCGGACATGGGCCGCTACGTCACTCCGGCGCTGATGTCGGCCATCCTCTCCGCCGGCTATAACATCGACTACATCGACGCCAAGGCCATCAACAAGGTCGGCGTCGGCGACCACCAGATACTCATCCTGCCGAACATGCAGCGCATCCCGGTGGAGACGCTGAAGAAGATCGCCGCGTACGTCCACGCCGGCAACAGTGCGATCGCCGTCGGCCACCTGCCCACGCTTACCCCCGAAGGCAAGCCGCTCGGCGATGCGGGCGCGGACACCTCCGAGATCGTTCTGGTGCCCGATGAGGCCAGCCTGGCGCAGGCCCTGCACAACGCCGCCCGGCCCGACTTCCAGATCAGTGCCACAGACGACGCAACCCTTACTCATCTCGGCTTCATCCGGCGCAAGCTCGCCACCGCCGACATCTACCTGGTGGTCAACACATCGAACCAGCCCATCGACACCTCCGCGACCTTCGCCACCACGCATAAGTACGCCGAAGAGTGGGATGTCGACACCGCCGTCGCATCGGCCGCCACGGCAACGGCGCAGCCCATCCAACTGGTTGCCTACGGATCGCGCGTCTTCGTCTTCAGCGATACTCCCTCTGCCGCAAAGCCCGCGCCCACCCCGGCGAAACAACTCGCCGACCTCAGCAACGACTGGAAGATCAACTTCACGGGCCTCAACAAGAGCGTCGATGAAGCCACTCCCACCGACTGGACAGCCGATCCATCCACGATCCACTACTCCGGCGAAGGCATCTACTCGCGCGACTTCACCCTGGCCGCCGCGCCCGCCGGCCCGGTCTTCCTCGAACTCGACGGAGGCAAGGCGATCTCCCCGCCCGCCCGCGCCTCGCACATCGCCGCCTACTACGATCCGCCCATTCAGGCGGCCGGACTGGTCACCATCAATGGCAAGTCCGCCGGGGCGCTGTGGCACCCGCCCTACCGGCTCGACGTCTCCAAGCTGCTTAAGCCCGGCGTTAACCACATTGAGATCCGCGTCTACAACACCGCGCTCAACGCATGGTCTGCCCTGCCGCCGCGCGATTACGCGCCGCTGATCGCAAAGTACGGGGACAAGTTCCAGATGCAGGACCTCAACTTGGTCGCGCCTGTCTCCTCCGGCCTGCTCGGCCCCGTTCAGCTGGTCACCACGGAGGGCAAATGAGTCGCTGCACCATGAAGTTCCGCGCCACGATCTTTGCCTGCGCGGTCGCATTTACATCCACATCCTTTGCCGCACCGAAGATACTATTGGTCAACGACTTCGGGGCTAAAGGTGACAGCACTACTTTAGATACGGCGGCCATCCAAAAGGCCATCGACAAAGCCGCGCCCAAGAAGCAGACCGTCAGCTTCAAGCCGGGGAGCTACCTAACCGGGGCGATCTTCCTCAAGTCCGGCGTCACGCTGGACGTTCCCGACGGCGTCACCCTCACCGGCTCGCAGCACATCGAGGACTATCCGGAGCACGCCACGCGCATCGCCGGAATCGAGATGACGTGGCCCACGGCGCTAATCAACATCCGCGACGCGCACGACGTCACCCTCACCGGCAAGGGCATCATTGACGGCAATGGCGCCGTGTGGTGGAAGGTCTACAACGATCTGCGCGCCGTGTACACGCCCAAGGGCCTGCGCTGGGCCTCGGACTACGACGCGAAACGGGTTCGCCTCAGCCTGATCCAGAACTCGTATAACGTCCACTTCGGCGGCGGAATCACGCTCAAGCGCTCCGGCTTCTGGACCGTGCAGGTGCTCTACTCGCACGATGTCGTCATCGACGGCGTCACCATCCGCAACAACGAGGGCGGGCGTGGGCCATCCACCGACGGCATCGACATCGACTCGTCGCGCGCGATCGACGTCTCGCACGCCGACATCGACGCCAACGACGACGCGCTGTGCCTGAAGTCCGGTCGCGACTCGGATGGACTGCGCGTCAACCGCCCCACCGAAGACATCAAAATCCACGACTCCATCATCCGTCGCGGCGCCGCGGCCATCACCATCGGCAGCGAGACATCCGGCGGATTCCACAACATCGAGGTCTGGAACCTCACCGCCGAGGCAGGCGCGGGCAATGGAGTCCTCTTCAAATCCGCACACACACGCGGCGGAACGGCCACGGACATCCGCATCCACGACCTCACGTTCACCGGCGTCGCCACACCCATCAGCATGACGATGAACTGGAACCCCGCATACAGCTACGCCGTGCTGCCGCCGGGCACCGACACCAAGTCCATGCCGCCCTACTGGGTTCCGCTGACCACTCCCGTCCCGGACGCGCAGGGCCGGCCCCACTTCTCCGGCGTGCACATCTGGAACATCAAAGCCACCGGCGCGCGGCGGGCCTTCTCGGTGGAGGCCTACAAGGATGCCCCGCTCAGCAACTTCAAGTTCGACCACCTCGACATCCAGGCCGCCAGCGCGGGCTCCATCGCCGACGCCAAGGACTGGAGCTTCGCCGATATCAAGCTCACCATCGCCGACGGCAGCGCGGTGCGTGTCACCGACTCCACCAACGTCACGGGCCTGCCCGCCGCCGCAGCCCCAGCGCCCGCTGCTGCTCCAGCACACTAGCCGCGCTACGAGACGCCCGCGTCGATTATTCTGAGCACAGACCGGAAGATGACGCGCAAGCCAAAACTCGGCCAGAACTTCCTCGTCGATGAGGCGGCGCGACAGTCCATTGCCGACGCGCTAGGCGACATCTCCGCCCGCACGGTGATCGAGATCGGCCCGGGACATGGTGCAATTACAGCAATTCTGGCCGCGCGCTGCCGGCGGCTGATCGCCATCGAGCTCGACCCCGCGCTGGCCACCGAACTGCGCTTCCGCTTCCGCGAACAGCCGCAAGTCGAAATTCTGGAGGCGGACATTCTCGAAGTGGACCTCGCCGCGCTCATTCCTTCGGGCGTGTGCGCGGATGTAGCCGGCAATCTGCCCTACTACATTACCTCGCCGATTCTGCTGCGGCTGTTTGCGGCCGGTGCACGCGGCCTGCTGGCGCGCGCCGTGGTGATGATGCAGCGCGAGGTCGCGGAGCGGTTGAGCGCCGCGCCCGGATGCCGCGAGTACGGGCTGCTCTCCGCCACCACGCAAATGAACGCCCGCGTGGAGACTCTGTTTACGCTGCCGCCCACGGCCTTCTCGCCGCCACCGGATGTTTTTTCGACTGTGCTGCGGCTGGAGTTTGCGCCGCGCTTCGAGGAACTCGGCGTGGACGCAGCGGGCTTCGACGCCTTCCTGCGCATATGCTTCGCGCAGAAGCGGAAGACGCTGGCGAATAATCTTCGCGCCTCCAGCCACACGAGCGCGCGCGGCTATTCAACAGACGAGCTTCGCGCCGCATGGCCCGACGAAATTCCACCGCTGGCACGCGCCGAGTCACTTGCCCTGGAGCCGCTGGCCGCGCTCTACCGCGCGCTCGGTCCTCTTCGCCGAGACGCAGAATAAGTAACTCGCAGCACATTGCCGCAGCACCATTCCGGCCTAGCGCGCTTGCGCGGGAACCAGCGTAAGCAGCGCACTGGCGCGGGTGCGTACCCGCTGCATTACGTCTGGGTCGTCCGCAATCGAGCGCAACGTCGGCGCAATCGTTCCCAGCTCCAGCGCGCGGCCTTCGGCAACCTCGCGGCTGAAGCTCTCCAACTCGGCGTCCAGGCCGAGCCGGTCATAGCGATGCAGATAGTCGAGCTTCCGCCCCTCGTCCATGGTCTCGGCGATGCCCTCAAGGATGTCGGTAAGGGTCTGGACGTCCTTGTTCTCCGTGTAGTTGTACTCGCAGAAACCGATGACACCGCCGTTCGCGACGGT
>Ga0208189_1000327_pt1 | contig 27637 bp, 25 predicted proteins | sample June2015DPH_10_5_FD_184702 | JGI IMG/M metagenome (GOLD analysis project Ga0208189, IMG submission 184702) | Peatland microbial communities from SPRUCE experiment site at the Marcell Experimental Forest, Minnesota, USA - June2015DPH_10_40... | ecosystem: Environmental > Terrestrial > Soil >... | reverse complement strand
GGACTCGGAACCAAGCACAAGTCCACGACCTACAAGGAGATGCGAACTAGACGGACCGTTCCAAGCCACCCAGCCAAGACTGACCACAACATATTGTGGCTTGCTGAAACAACCGGATAAGCATGAGCTTGCTAGTCTTATGGAAATGACTGGTATACTCACGCGAGCACATCAAAAAGCAGACTTGTTTTGAGCACCCGCCCATATCGTGAATGAGTTTGGAATCAAATTGCCCAGGTCGCGTAAGGCAATTGACTCGGATTCGGCTGCGCGGGGTCAACCGCAGGCTGCTCTATGAAAAAGTGAAGCAAGAGGAAGTCTCGAGGCTGGCATTTCAGAGTCGCAATGTTCAATTCACTGACGCTTCGCAAGTTCCATGATCCAGTTGCGATAATTTCTGCCATCCCACTCACCGTTGTCGTGATCGCGGGGTCGGCTTTGTCGTACCGTTCGCATGCACTCCTGGAACAGAATACAAGTCTCGTCGTGCATACCTATCAGGTCATGGACGCGACCCGAGACTTGCTTTTGGCCGGCGATGATGCCGAGACAGGGCAACGCGGTTTCGTGATTACAGGGGACGACTCCTTCCTCAGCTCGTATCTTCAGGCGTCAGAGCGGACGATTCCAGAACGGCTGAGAGCTATGGAAACAATGCTAGGAGACGACCCACCGCAACTCCAACGTGTAAGCATTCTTAGGCAGCTACTTAAAGACAAATTCGAGGAGCTGAGCCTGACTATCCAAGAACGTCGAATGCACGGTTTCGAAGCGAGCCGGGTCATGGTCGAAAATCAATCAGGTAAGAAAATCATGGATGAAATCCGCAAATCGGTATCTGAAATCGATCAAGCCGAACAAAGGTTACTTTCAGAACGGACGCTGCAACTGAAGATAAGGCAGCGCCGAATCATTCTCTTAGGTGTCTCCACAGCAATTCTATCCATTGTCATGCGTCTTCTTGTGGCTGTGTGGCGGCAGCGAGTTCTAAGAGGCGGCTAAATCGAGGCCTTGGTCAGCCAATCATCAGAACACCTGCGAAACTCGGTATTCGTGATCTCAAGAAAGTGGCCTAGTGGTATGAGCCGCGGCTGATGATCCTATTTCACGAGGATGCGTAGTCGGGTTACTAGACATGTGGCCCTCACGGTCCAGAAACGGCCTTCGAGGAGATCGGAATGCGAGCAGCGCTCCGTAGTGCCGCATTTCCTCCAACGGGACTTGGACTAAGCCGTCCGGCGGCGGACGCTTCGCGGGAGGCGGGCGAAACAGTGGTTGCTAAGTGTCTTTAATTGGCGGCCTTCCGCAGCGCCTTTCGCGTAACGAAGCTCTTGCGCTCATCGCTTGCGGTTCGCCCGTAGCCGTGTCACGATAATTTGAGGAGGGCTTGAGGACCGCAACCGGGGTCATGACGACGCCGACTGATCATCCGGCCATTTTGATACCCCCAGAGCTGCTGGCTCCCGTTCAGCGTCCCTCACGCAAACGGCAGGCCGTTGCTTTCCTGATCGCTGCCATCTCGGACTTTCTATCCTTCTGGTTCGTTCTTGCCCTACCCATCCAATGGATGATTGACCTGGGAACGGCTTTACTCCTGTTTCTAATCCTCGGCCGTCGATGGGCGATTTTGCCGGGCTTGATTGCGGAAGCCATCCCTGGAATGGGTGTATTCCCCGTGTGGGTCCTCGTCGTCCTCTCTATCATCCTTTACGACGACATCAAAGTCCGCAAACACTAGTCTGCAACTCGGAAACCGGGTTCAAGGAGATCTCAGCGCGAGCGCCAGGAAGCCGCGGCATGTTTCCCCCAGCGGAACTTCTGGCTCGTTTCGCCGGATTCACATCCACGAGAAGCGCGTTAGACGTCCATTGAGGCTTACTGGCGTAGCGAAATACCTTGCTACCCACGGGTAAACAGAGATGTTCCTGAGGGACTGGTTTATAGTCGAACGTTAGACGCTTTGATGTTATTTAGGGCATCTTCGGCGAACGGACAGAGGGCTTCCAGTGGGCGTGGGCTTCGGGAGCGGCGGCTGGGTGGCGTTATGAACGAATGCGGGCAATGATTTTTGGCTTGGTCTACACTGAAGTTGTTGGTCAAACAGATGACGATTGACAATGCACCTGTCGCTAACGAACCGGCAACTCGCGGAACGCGAGGAAACTCGCGGAACGTGTACTCCTGGGTTCTGGGGACTTTCTTGGGCGCGGTTCTTACTATTGTTTTGGTGGGGGCGCTTGTGTCGTTGTCGACCGGGCTCGGGTTATTGCACCTGATGAGCATTTTGCGCGGGGGACGCACGCAGATCAATGTGGATCAGCCGACCGTGGTTCGTCAGATTCAGCAACTCCAGCGGCTGGAAACCGTGAGCTATACGATGGATAAGATTATTTCGGGTGAGCACGCCAATGCTTACCTGCCGAAATTTCTGGTGGGTGACCGCCTGCTGCTGGTGGTGCACGGAGAAGTGGTTGGGGGGATCAATCTCGCGGGTTTGCAGCCCGGCGATGTCCTAATACAAGGGCAGAAAGTGTTGATTCACCTGCCCGCCGCGGAAGTCTTCAGCACGCGCATAGATAATGCGAGGACGAAAGTATATTCCCGTGACACCGGCCTATTCTCTTCCCCCGACCCCAACCTCGAAAGCGCAGTCCGCCAAGAAGCTGAGCGCCAGCTCCAGCAGGCCGCGCTGCAAGATGGCATCCTCAAGACCGCTGCCGACAACGCGCGAAGCACAATCTCGGGTATGTTAAAGGGCTTCGGCTTCCACGAAGTGGATATTCGGTAGGTTCGTCGCAAGAACTTTACTAACAGCGTCCGCGCTTGAAACGCATAACGGTAGTGGCCGGTGCCTGACAAGTCTTAGTGCTGTATCTGAAGCGCGAGTGGGCAAGCGTCTGAGGACTTTGAAATCTATTTCGGACTGACCGCGCTAGTTTATGTCGGAGCCTCGGTATCAGCCGGATAGACAATGATCTCGACGGTGCCCCAACCGGAATCAGGGTTCACGCTCTTCCCCTTCCCGAGTCCCAGGGTCTTGAGTTGCGTATCATCAAAAGAGAAATTGCTGACGAGGTAGTCTCGCACCACCATGGCGCGAGCCTGTGTAAGCACCAAGTCCTTTTGCGCATCGCCCGTCGTGCCCGTTGAAACCACGACAACGGCGACCCCAAACTCCGTGTCGGCCAGAAACTGGCCGGCAGCACGCAATGATTTCTGGTTCTTCGGTTTGGCGGTGTCCACTTTATCGAAGAGCTGCTTCGCGTCGAAAGTGAAGGTTTTCAGAGGCGCCGTCTCGGGAAGCTGCGGGATTTCGTTTTTCGCCAGCTCGGAGGAGCTTTCATAGCCGCGATTCTTAAAATACCCGCGCAACAGGAAATTCTGCTTCATCGCTTCCATGTTTTCCTGGAAGGCAGCCACTCCTACTTGGGCATGGTTGACCGTGTCACGCAACCCCACGGTCGTCTGGTCCAGTTGAGTATAAATCTTCTTATCGTTCACCAGAGCCCCTATGGTTCCCTGACCATGGTTGATCTTGCCGCTGATGGAACTCAGGTTCGCGGTGACCACGGTGACGTTGTCCAGGGCTTCCTGGCTGCTGTCCAGAATGCCGTCGGCCTTCTTCATGAGGTCGGCAATGACAAGGGGAGGTTCGCTGACGATAGTGTCGTCGTCCTTTACGTTCGGGGCCTGGGCGGAGCCAAAGGAGATCGAGACATATTCGTTCCCCAGGAGGCCCTCGGTTTCGATGGCAGCCACGGAGTCTTGTTTGATGATGTCGTGTGTCGATCGCTGGAGATCCATCAGCACGGTAATCTTACCGTCCGGCTTGTCCGGCAGCTCGATCCCACGCACGCTGCCGCTGTGCACGCCACCCACGCGCACTTCGGCGCCAGGATCGAGGCCAACTACCGTAGCGAACTGCGCCTTCAATCGATAGGTGGTAGTGAAGAGGTACTTTTTGCTCCCGATGATAAAGATTCCTGCCGCTAGAATCACCAGCGTTGCAATGATGAATGCTCCGAGTCTCGCTGCTCTTGACATATGCGCTCCCTAGGAATCCCGCTTCAAAAATTCCGCGACAAATTCGTTATCGCTCTTCTCCAGCTCCTTGAAACTGCCTTCGATCTGCACCTTCCCCTCGTGCAGCAGTGCCAGGCGATCCGCGATGGTTTTTGCGCTATGCAAGTCATGAGTGACCACAATGGAGGCCATATCGTGCTCCGCTTGCAACTTGAGAATCAACTCATCGATCTCACCGGAGGTGATGGGATCGAGTCCCGCGGTCGGTTCATCGAGCAAAAGGATGCCGGGATCGAGAGCTAGCGCGCGCGCCAGGCCTACTCGCTTCTGCATGCCACCGGAAAGATCGCTGGGCATTTTTTTGAGATCGCCTTCCATACCCACGCTGGCCAGCAGTTCTTTGACACGATCTCCCCGCTCCGATTTCGTCATTTTGGTATGGCGCTTCAAGGGGAAGGCCACGTTCTGCTCCACCGTCAGGGAGTCGTACAGGGCCGCTTGCTGGAATAAGAACCCCATCTTTTTCCTGATCTCATTCATGGCATCGAGGTGGAGAAGGGTGATCTCCTGCCCGTGAATGCAAATCGAACCGGAGTCGGGCTTTTGCAGTCCAATGATCAGTTTGAGCAGCACGCTCTTTCCGGTACCGCTGCGACCCAACACGGCTAAAGTTTCGCCATCCTCCACGGTCAGATCAATGCCGTCCAAGACAATCTGACTATCAAAGGACTTATGTAAGCCGCGCAGGATCACGGCTGGTCCATCACTCTTTCCGCCAGCGCTTTCTATCGCCGGGGTGGCGGCGCTCTCCTCCCCAGCAAGCAAGGTTTTTTGTTCAGGATGCCTCATGGAAAAAACACCAGGATGAATTTCACTAGGATGACGTCGGCCAGAATGACGAAGAGCGAAGATAGGACGACTGAACTAGTCGCCGAAAAGCCCACACCCGCGGTGCCGCCCTTGGTGCGCATTCCCTGAAAGCACCCGATCATCCCGATGATCAGGCCGAAGACAGCGGTCCGAAAGGTCGGCGCCAGAAAGTCGCTAAAGCTAGCGCCGACAAAGCCCTTGTTGATGAATCTGAGGAAGGAAACCGGCTCGACCAAAGTCTCCGCGATCCAACCGAACAGCACACCGCAAAAATCGGCGGCCAGTGTCAGCAGCGGGAGCATTAGGATGCAAGCCACAATGCGGGTGAAGGCCAAAAACTTGAAGGGATTTACGCCGGAGGCCTCGATGGCATCGATCTGTTCGGTTACCTTCATCGACCCCAATTCAGCGCCGATGCCAGCACCCACCCTGCCGCTGACGACCAAGCCGGTCACGATAGGACCTGTTTCGCGGATGATCGAATACACCAGGGCGGCGGGAAGCATGGACTTGGCTCCGAATCGAACCAGGCTGTCACGGCTTTCCAAGGAGAGGACGGCGCCGATGGCGGCACCCGCCAGCGCGACCAGCGGCAACGATCTGGAGCCTATTTCGTCGAGCTGACGAATCAGTTCGCGACCTTCATAGGGCCGTCGCACCGCGGACCGCGCCACCTCCCACGCAAAAAACGCCAGATCCCCGAACCACTCGAGGAAGTGGTTGATCAGGCTCCAGACGGAAGTAAGAGTTGATGGCATGAGTGATGGGGCCTGGCCTACTTTCGGGCTTCTCCAGCGGCGGGAACTCCTGGCGTCGTGGCTCACCGTTCTGGCTTAGTGGTTCGCGGCGCTGGCTGCGTCCGTTCCCGAAAATGCCGGGCGATGAACATGACTGAATAGTGTGTGCGGTCCTCCGTAGATGAATTCTAGGGCGACGTTTTCTCCCATGAACGCAAGGAGGTTGTAGTTGCCCATGCGCAGGGCGTCTTTGGCACCATAGCGGCTCGGATACCATCCGTATACGGCCGTCATCGTGCCTGCATAGGGCGCAACGAGCGCGGGGAATGATATGCGGCCATGACCATCTTCGCCACGGCGTGCCGTCACCGTCGAAATCATGGCGTGCCTTAACCGCCGGAAGACGCCTGTGCACGCGCAGCGGTAATACACGGTGTCTTCCCGGAAGGCTTCCGCCAAACCGTAGCGCGTTGTCGTCGTTACGGCCGCAATGGCAAGATTGGATGCAAATCGTTGGCCGTAGCCTCTGGCCCCCTGCCCCCACTCTGGCGGGGTTCCTTCTGATTGATTGACGCCCGCCACCACGGCGGCCCCGAAGATTGGATAAGGACCGAAGGCATCGAATAAGTAGGTCCGGAGCTTAGTTTTCTCCGTCGGACGCCTGTATTGCAGGTCCGGCTGCGGGTATTTGATGGCGGGTGAGGGTGAGTCACCCATGATAGAAGAGGAGGTACTCGAACCGACCGCGGATTGTGCTCTTTGGACGGGCGCCAGAACTCCCAGGCCTAGGATCGCGAACAGCAAAGGGATAAACCGGAACATCTTCATGTGAAATTCTCTCCTTGCCTGGGACTTCCATTTTGAGATCGAGGATGGCTGCAGCAGCAGGCCCGAGAGGAACCAAGATCCTTAGAGTTATGGGTACCACTTTGAGAGTTCAGCTGTCTGTTCCGAAAGGGACACAGACCGCCCGGCACCTTAACGGTCGCTACGCTCCAAAAAGCACCGACAAATCAAGAATTGGGTTTTCGGTGTCATCTGTGTGACGGCGATCATATCTCTCTGTTGGCTATGTTCGTGATGTCGAATTTGCGCTCGGACTCACTCGCTTTCTCCAGTGAAAAGCTGGCAAGCGGCGTTGTATCTCAGCGAGAGAGCTGCCATAAACGTTCGTTGACTGCCTGTCGTCACTGTAAACACACCGTGGAACAAGTCCTGTCTGTTATCGCTTCTGGCGTGTGGTAACGCCCGATTGGTCGGAAAACCGGACATGCGCTTCTTGCGGTCCACAAACGGCGTTCTGAGATGTTGAGATTGTAGCCACCAACTTCACTTGGACGTGTAACGCGCTGACCGGAAACGGACTCATGACGGTTATCGGACTCCCGTGGAGCGTCTGTCCAGCGGTTTCTTCCATGTACAAGGCGTTTCACAACATTGTCGCAGGGGCCATGCTTCTGCCTGGCTCGCCACGTGGCGGATTTCTTCTGTACAATCAAGGTGGCTAAACGATTGTCCGATGTACGCTCGCCGCCATTCTCGCGCCGCTGCGCAATCTGGAGGCATTTCCCATGGACTATACCTACAGCGACGTTGCGAAGATGATTGATCACTCGCTTTTGAATCCGACGCTTACGCGCGATGATCTGGAAGCTGGATGCGGGGTGGCGCTGGCTTACGGTACTGCCAGCGTGTGCACCATGCCGTTTTACCTGAAGCGCTGCGCGGGAGCAGCGTGAAGGCCAGCACGACCATAGGTTTTCCGCATGGCGTGAATACCACCGCGATCAAAGCAGCCGAGGCGCGTCAGGCCATCGTGGATGGCGGCGAGGAACTGGATATGGTCGCCAACATCAGCAAAGTTTTGAGCGGCGATTGGGGTTACGTGCGTGACGAGATCAAGGCCGTCATTGATATTGCCCATGCAGCCGGGGCGAAGGTGAAGGTAATCTTCGAGAATTGTTATTTGCAGGACGCGCACAAGATTCGCTTGTGCGAGATTTGCGGGGAGCTGAGGGCCGATTGGGTGAAGACTTCGACGGGTTACGGCTCCGGCGGCGCGACACACGCGGACCTCATCCTGATGCGTCAGCACTCTCCCGCGCATGTGCAGGTGAAGGCGGCGGGCGGCGTGCGGGATTTGGATGCGCTGCTGGCTGTGCGGGCGCTCGGCGTTTCGCGGTGCGGGGCCACGCGTTCGGCGGGCATGCTGGATGAGGCGCGGCGGAGGCTGGGGCTTTCGGCGATCAAAGTTGGGGAAGCGGCGGCGCAGCCTGCGGAGTATTAGCGCGGAGTTTTCGGCGTGGTGCGGGGAAAGGAATGGCTTGGACTCCCGCCTAGAGGGGACGGGGCGGATGAATTATAGTTTGGTTGCGGGGCGGGCAACCGTAAAAGCGGCGGCGAGCCGCTGCACTCCAAAATGGCCGAGGCGCCCTGCGAGGGGACTACACCGGCTGCAGGTGGGCGTAGCGTTCGATAAACTTTTTTGTGCCGCGACCGGGGAAAGTCACGGAGATGCGACGGTCGTCGTCTTCGCCTTCCACGCCGACCACTGTTCCCACGCCGTACTCCGGATGGCGCACCTTCTGGCCCAGGAGCGGGTCCGCCTTTCCGCCGCGCATGATGGCCGGGCGGCTGAACGGATTCGTGGACGCGGCACGCCGCTGCGGCCCGCGCTGCTTTGGCGCGGGCGTTCCGCGAGCCCGGCGCAGAAATTCCTCGGAGGAATAGGAATACTCGGGATCGGGCTCGTAGCGGCGCGATTCTCCGATTTCGGCCATTGACCCGCGCACGGTATCCACCAGTTCGCTGGGAATTTCTCCCAGGAAGCGCGAGGGCAGGGAAGCGCGCATCTGCTGCTCGTTGCCGAAAATGCGGCGGTAGAGCGCGCGAGTAAGCGTCAATGATTTTCGCGCGCGCGTCATTCCCACATACACCAGCCGGCGTTCTTCCTCGATTCCTTTTTCTTCGTTCATCGAGCGGCTGTGCGGGCAGATGCCATCTTCCAGCCCGGTCAGAAAGACGTGGTCGAACTCCAGCCCCTTGGTGCTGTGCAGCGTGATGAGCGTTACGCCCGGCTTGCCCTCGTAAGAATCGGCGTCGCTGACCAGCGCGGCGGCGTCCAGGAAATCGGTGAAGGATTCGCCGGCCTCGATGCTTTCGGCCACCGCGCGCACCAGTTCTTCCAGGTTTTCGGTGCGCGCCACGTCTTCCGGCGTGTTGCGATCCTTTAGCGCGCTCATATAACCGGTTTCCTCGAGAACGTAGCGCAGGAATTCCGCGGGCTCCTTCGCCGAAAACGCTTCCCTTAAGCGCAAGACAAGCTCGCGGAAAACGCGCAACGGCGCGACCGAGCGGCTAGCATTGGGGCTGGTGATCAGCGATTCCATGGCATCCCAGAAGGAAAGGTTCTCGCGCTGCGCGATGTCGCGCAGGGTGTCCACGGTGGTCTTGCCGATGCCGCGCGCGGGCACATTCAAAACGCGCAGGAGGGAAATGTCGTCCTCGGGATGCAGCGCCAGGCGCACATACGCGAGCGCATCTTTTACTTCCGCGCGGTTGTAAAAGCTAAACCCGCCCACCAGCTTGTAGCGCAAGCCGCGGCGGCGAAACACCTCTTCAAAGGAGCGCGATTGAAAATTGGTGCGGTATTCGACGGCGCAGGTCTGGTCCGGATCGCCGGCAAGAATGCGGTCGAGTTCCTCCGCGACATATTCGGCCTCGGCTTGGGCGTCGCGAGCCTCGAAATAACGGAGATTGTCGCCCAGGTCTTTTTCCGCGGTGAGCGTTTTCCCCAGGCGATCCGGATTATTGGCGACCACCGCCGCGGCAGCATCCAGAATTTTCTGCGTGGAGCGGTAATTGCGTTCCAGGCGCACGACCCTGGCGCCGGTAAAGTCCTTCGCAAAACTGAGCAAAATGGAGACATCGGCGCCGCGCCAACGGTAGATGGACTGGTCCTCGTCGCCCACTACGCAGACATTCTGGCGTTCGTTGGTCAGGAGTCGCAGCAAATCGTATTGCACGCGATTGGTATCCTGATACTCGTCCACGTGCAGATACTGGAAGCGATTCTGCCAGCGTTGGCGGACCTGCGGGACTTCCCGCAGCAGCCGCGCCGAGCGCAACAGCAGGTCGTCGAAATCGAGGGCATTGCTTTGCTTCAGGAGCGCCTCGTACGCGGCGAAAATGTCCGCCACTTTGCGCATATCCGGGCCAAACGCCTGGGCGCGCATCTGGTCGGGCGTTTGCGCCTGATTCTTGGCGTAACTGATACGGGCAAGTACATTGCGCGGCGTGAGCGAGTCGTCCTCGATGCGCAGCTTGGCCATGACCAGCTTCACGGCGGCGAGTTGGTCATCATCGTCATAGATCGCGAAATCCTTTGGCAGTCCGGCCGAGGCCGCTTCCCGCCGCAGCAGCCTGGCGCAGAGCGAATGGAAGGTGGAAATCCACGGACGCTCCGGAGGAACGCCCGCGCGCAAGAGCAGATTGGTGACGCGAGTTTGCATCTCTTCGGCGGCCTTGTTCGTGAACGTGACCGCCAGAATCGACTCGGCGGGAACGCCCTTGGCGATCAGGTTGGCCATGCGAAAGGTGATGGCGCGCGTCTTGCCTGTGCCCGCGCCGGCAAGAATCAGCACGGGCCCTTCCGTGGTTTCCGCGGCAAGGCGCTGCTCCGGATTGAGTTGCTCGAGAAAAGTCTGCATGGGTCCTGGGGAAGCGGGAAATTGTCAGCCCAATCATGGTAGCTGAGGGTTGGAGTCACGGCAAATCAGGGAAAAGTTCGGTAGTGGGTCAGTTTCCGGTTAGGGCTAATCAGGCACTAAGGGTAATTGGGATGCGGGAGGTTTACTTGCGAAAGGCTTCCATCAATAGCCAGTTGAGCTTCGTCATCGTATAATCTGCTCAAATGGGGCAATCAGAAATCAAGCCTCGACTCATCCACACCAAGCGCGGAGCGGTATTTGCACTCTGCTGTACCGGCTATTTCGCGATCTTGAGTGTTCGGGATGTGCTCTGGCATTCCCAACGCCAACACCATTGGCTTCTCGACTTTGATTGGCTCGTTTTATGGCATATTTCGCTGCCAGCCTGGGTCGTAGCGGGAGTTAATCTGGCGTTCTACGCAGGCCTATTCTGGGGTGGGGTGCTGCTTTACCGGATTGCCCAGGGCAAGGAGCGCGTTTTAGTAGTTGGCTGGGCCGCAGTTATCTTTCTTGGTTTAATCCAATTTCTAATTTCAGCGTCTGCGGCTACCGAAATTGACCCCCTAAAAGCCTTTATGGCGGCAGCGGCATTCCTTGCGGCTGTGGATATCTTCTTAAAGATGCCCGCAAGCGGCTACCCTCGGGTCGATAATCAAACATCTCGGAATACTTGAGAATAGGTCGCCATGTCACCACTTCACCATGCCGGTCGCCCACTTACGCCGGTCCTTGAATTGCGTAAGTCCCGGTGAGTCGCGTAACCGTACAAGTGCCTTTGGGTCGATTCCACTTCTCCGGTAACCGGAGACCGGCCCATTAGCGAGTCGCCTAATCGGAAACTGACGCACTACCAAAAGTCCTGCAGTGTGTGCGCCTTGGCGAGATGGGGTCGAGCCCTTCGCCGCTCAGGGTAAACAGTGCTCGACCCCTACGGGAGAAAACTGGGCAAGCTCAGTTCGCGGCAGAAGTGCCGAGGGGGATATCAAAATAGGAGAGGGGCTGTTTCGTGCCCATGGTGGTGAGGTTTGGCACGTACAGGCGGGCCGATTGCAGCAACTCCACCTCGCCGCGCAAATCGAAATAGAGCAGCCCTTCGACGGTGCCGTGTGCCGCCACCACGGAAGAGGGCACCGCGGCGTTCTGGCAATCATCACGGAAGTCGGTCCAATTCTTGTCCCTTGAAGGCTTGGCACCCCCCAGGGGAATCGGCAAAGGGATGCGCTTCGCCGTGGGATCCTTGCCATTGTTCTTCAAGAGAACCGTGTCCGCTACTTCATCCGCGGTCAGCGGCTCGAGTTCCTGACGCTCGTCTTCGTTCAATTGCAGGAGCAGGCGGATGTGCGGCAAGTCGATCTTGATGCTCTCATCGGAGTCATTGCGGAAAGAAATCCGCAGGGCGACGACGCCTTTTGAGAACGGGGACTTCTTCGGGAACCTCTCCTTGTAGCGGGATGCCTGCGTCCAGGGGTCAACGCCAATGGTCATGCTCTCGTGGGAGTCTTGGATTGTCGCGCGCAGCGGTGCGGCTTGCTGCGCCTGCATTGGCGGCGCCAGGAAGACCGTCAACAGGGGCAGAAGAACGGAAGGAGAGAGTTTTCGCATGAAGATATAATAAACTGTTTGCATCCTGTGGCCTTCGATTCCTTAGGGAGAAGCAGGGTTGCCCTGCTTGCGGAGTAGCGGGCCGTCGCAAATCCGTGACAGACCGGAGTCAGATCGCGTGTATTTCTTGTATAGCGTCTTAACGGGCTTGGCCGCCATCATCACTGCGCCCTATTGGCTGATTCAGGGCCTGCGCCACGGCAAGTATCTCTCGAATCTGGGCGAGCGGCTGGGATTTTCTGTCCCCGGCGTCGCGCGGCTCCCTGCGGATCACCCCGGCGCCATCTGGATTCACGCAGTTTCCGTGGGCGAAGCGCTGGCGGCTGTGGCGTTGGCCAAGAGGCTGAAGGAAGCAAATCCGCGGCGGCCGCTGGTCATTTCCACGACGACAATCACAGGCCAACAAGTGGCGCGAGAGCGCATGCCCTTTGCGGATGCCGTGGTGTATTTTCCGTTTGATTGGGCGTTCTGCGTGCGCAAGGTGATGGATGCCATGAAGCCGGCGGTTGTTGCCGTTCTCGAAACGGAGATTTGGCCTAATTTCCTGCACGAAGCCGGGCGCCGCAAGGTTCCGGTGATTTTCACCAGCGGGCGTATCTCCGACCGTTCTTTTGCGCGCTTTCAGAGGTGGTTCGGCATCTTGGGCTTTTACCTCCGGCCGCTGCTGGCCTCGGCCCTCTCCAATGCCGCGATGTTCCTGATGCAGACGGAGACCGACGCGGAACGCCTGCGCGCACTGGGCGCCCCGGCGGAGCGCGTGAAAATCAGCGGTAATTTGAAGTACGACCAGGAATTGCCCGCGGCCACGCCGCTTTCCACCTGGCTGGAAGCGGAGTGCAAGGAGCAGGGGCGCTGGCCGGTGATTGTTGCGGGGAGCGTGGTGGCCAACGAGGAGCCGCTGGCGCTGATTGCCTTTGGCGTGGTGCAGGGAGACTACCCCAAGGCGCTGCTGGTTCTGGCGCCGCGCAAACCGGAGCGCTTTGCCGCTGCCGCAGAATTCATCGAGGAAGCGCATCACACGTTTGTTCGCCGCTCCGAACTGGCCGTGGCGGGGCCCGTCGCGCCGTCCAGCAGCAACGGCAAGAGCTTGACGGCAAACACCACGGTGCTGCTGCTCGATAGCATTGGCGAACTGGCGTCGCTGTATCGCCTAGCCGACGGCGTGTTTGTCGGCGGATCGCTGGTGCCATCCGGCGGCCACAACATTCTGGAGCCTGCCGCATTTGGCAAGGTACCGGTCTTCGGGCCTTCCATGGAAAATTTCGCGGCCATTGCTTCGCGATTTGTGGAGGCCGGAGCCGCGATTCAGGTGACCAGCCCCGAGGATGCGGGCGTCGAATGGATTCACCTGCTGAAGAGTCCCGAGAAAATGCAGAAAATGGGGGAGAGGGCGCGGCGGTTGGTGGAAACGAGCCGCGGCGCCCTGGAGCGCGCGTTGGCTGAGATTTCGCGGCAACTCGGTGGCACGCCGCGATGATCCTGCCGCCAATCCTGCGGTGGCTGATGTGGCCATTGTCGTTGGTGTACGGAATCGCTGTGCGGCTAAGGTTGTGGCTGTATGCCCGGGGCACTTTCGAGACGAAACGTCTGCGCACTCCGGTGATCAGCGTGGGCAATTTGACTGTTGGGGGAACGGGCAAGACGCCCATGGTCATCTGGCTGGCGGAACGATTTCTGGCGGCCGGCAAGCGCGTGGCGATTTTGAGCCGCGGCTACAAGGGAAGCGGCGAGACGAGCGATGAGATCGAAATGATAAGGTACCGTTTGCACGATCGCGTTTTGTTCGGCGTTGGCGTAAATCGTTACGAACAGGGCAGCCGCTTGGAACAACAGGGTGTGGATGTGTTTTTGCTCGACGATGGCTACCAGCACTTGCCGCTTGCGCGCGACGTCAATCTGCTGTTGCTGGATGCCGCGCAACCCCTGGGCAGGGAAATGCTTTTGCCGGCCGGCCGCTTGCGCGAGCCCGTTTCCGCGATGAGCCGCGCAAGCTTGCTTGTCTTTACGCGCTCAGAAACATCAGCGGGGGCCAGTGCGGCCATTGGCAAGATGCAGGGCTATCCGGTTTTTGCGGCTGCGACGCGTTTGCTGGGCTTCCGCAGACTTGGCGGCGGCGTGCCAGTGCTGACGCGAGCGGAAATCGGCGCGGGACCGTTCATGGTGTTTTGCGGGATCGGCAATCCGCGCGCGTTTTTTCTCGATCTGCAGAACTGGCAAATCCCGGTGGCCGGCACTAAGGCTTTTCCCGATCACCATCGTTATACAGCCGGCGAAGTGGAGGCGCTCGCGCAAGCGGCAGGGGCGGCGGGCGCGCGTGCTTTTGTTACGACGGAAAAAGACGCGCAAAACCTTGGGGAAGCGCGATTCGGGGAGATGCCCGTCTTCGTTGCGGTGATTGATCTGGAGATTTCTCCGGAGGCGGTATTCTGGGAAGCGATTCAGGCGCAAATCGTGGCCCAGGCTCCGTCCCGGATGGTGGATTGAAACTTTTGGGATCGTGCCAAGAGTTTCGGATCGTTTAGAGGTTCGTCAGAAATGGAATTCGTTGTCATCCCGAGCGAAGCGAGGGATCTGCTTTTCGCAGAAGACGAGAGGAAAAGCAGGTTCCTCGCCCCGTTCAAAAAGCGAACGGGACTCGGAATGACATTTGCTTGGATTCTTCGGCAGCAACTGGGAACACGCTCCCGCTTTTGGGGGACTCGTAAAGATTTTGCAGGCAGCAGGTGCGCAGCGGCATGAACATTATGATTCGCGCGACGAACTGGGTCGGCGACGCCATCCTGGCGCTGCCCGCGATTCGCGCTGTTCGCAGGAAGTTTCCCGAGGCGCGCATCAGCATCGTGGCGCGGCCGTATGTGGCGGAGATTTACCGCGACCAGTCGATCGGCGACGATTTGGTCGCGTATGACCCCAAAGGAGCGCAACGTGGCTGGAGCGGACGCGCCGCCCTCGCGTCTGAGTTGCGCGCAAGGAAATTCGACGTTGCCCTGCTCCTGCAGAATGCCTTTGGCGCTGCGTGGCTTGCCTGGCGCGCCGGGATTCCGGAGCGCATCGGCTACGCGCGCGACGGACGGCGCCTGCTGCTGACAAATGCGATCGCGGTTCCCAAGCCCGGCGAGATCCCCGCGCACGAGAAGTTCTATTATCTTGAGTTGCTACGCCGCGCCGGCTGGATCGATCAGTTGCAGGACGAGGCGCATATCGCGTTGCACGTTCCCGAGGCACGCCGCGTGAAAGCCGCGGAAACATTGCTCGAAGCTGGAGCGCGGCCACACGCCGTTCGCGTGGCCATTGGCGCGGGCGCGTCCTACGGTTCGGCAAAGTGCTGGCCGCCCGAGCGCTTTGCAGAATGGGCCAATCGCTATCAGGCGGAAACCGATGGCGATGTGATCCTGTTCGGCACGGCGGCGGAAGCCAGCGTTTCCAATGCCATCATCGCGGGCATGAAGAAAAAGCCCATTGATCTGACCGGGAGAACCACAATCGGCGACTTGCCTGCGCTCCTCTCGCAATGCCAATTGTTCCTGGGCAATGATTCCGGGGCGATGCACGTCGCCGCTGCAGTAGGAGTGCCAGTGGTTGCAGTCTTTGGTCCGACCGATCCGTTTGGCACCGCGCCCGTTACCCCGTGTTCCAGCATCGTGCAGGATCGGCCGTACTGCAGCCCGTGTTTCCTGCGGCGCTGCCCCACCGATCATCGCTGCATGAAAAGCATCACGCCGGAGATGGTCGCGGCTGCCGTGAAACCCTGGCTGGTTAAATTGGGGGTGGGTCCTGCCTGAACAGACGCCACGCCGCCGAGCGGTTTTTCTCGATCGCGACGGAACCATTGCCGAGGAAGTCGGTTACTTGAACCATTCCGCGCGATTTCGTATGTTTCCCTTTGCGCCGCCGGCCATCCGGCGCCTGAATGAAGCAGGTCTGGCCGTGGTGGTGGTCAGCAATCAATCGGGAGTCGCTCGCGGCTATTTTCCGGAATCGCTGGTGTTGGAAGTGAATGAATTGATGAAATCGGCGCTGGCGAAGGAAGGCGCGCACTTGGACGGCATTTACTATTGCCCGCATGGCTCCGCGGACGGCTGCGACTGCCGCAAGCCGAATATCGGGATGATGCAGCGGGCGGAACGCGATCTGGGTCTGCAGGCGAGCGGCTCGTATGTGGTGGGCGACCGTTACGGCGATATGGAGATGGCGTTTCGGGCCGGCGCGCATGCCATACTCGTGCGCAGCGGTTACGGACTGGGCGAGTGGATGTGGCACCGCCAGGAATGGCCGAGACAGCCTGCGTTTGTTGCGGAAGACCTGGCGGGTGCGGTGGACTGGATCCTGGAGCAGAAGCAATGAAGCGTGCAAAGAAAAGCTTGAGTTCTTCTCCATCCGTGGATCTCGTGGCGCTCGCGGACATCGTGGAGCGCTTCGCATGGAAGCGAGTGGTCGTTCTCGGCGATTTTGTGGCGGACGCGTTTCAATTCGGGGACATCACGCGCGTCTCCCGCGAAGCCCCCGTGCTGATCCTGAAGCATCGCGAGACGCAGATTGTGCCGGGCGGCGGAGCCAACGCGGCGAACAACTTTGCGGCTCTTGGCGCAAAAGTTTCACCGGTCACCGCCGTGGGAGATGACGCCGCCGGCGACCGCCTTATCACCGCCTTCCGGGAGAAGAAAGTCGACGTGTCCGGTATTGTCCGCGTGAAGGGCTGGACCACTCCCACGAAAACGCGATTCCTGGCGGGCTGGGCGCACACGGTTGGCCAGCAAGTTCTCCGCGTGGATTACGAGCCGGAGAAACCTCTGGGCGAAGCGCCGCGCAAAAGGTTGGCGCAATTGCTTGCGGCGAAAATTCGCGGCGCCGATGCCTTGGCCGTATCGGATTATGGTTTTGGTGTGGCCACTCCCGAAGAGGTCCGCGGCGCCACCCGCCGCGCGAAGCGGGAGATTCCCGTGACGCTCGACTCCCGCTACCAACTGAACAGGTACAAAAACGCAGGGATTACGTCGGCGACTCCCAACGAGGCGGAGATGGAAGCTTTGCATCACACTTCGATTGGGAGCAATCTGAAGGAACTCGAGCGCTGTGGCAAATCCACGCGCGAAGGCTTGAAACTGAAATCGCTGCTGGTGACCCGCGGGCGCGATGGCATGGCCCTTTTCCAGCCCGGAAAGAAGCCGCTGCACATTGCGGTTCACGGAAGCAATCAAGCGGTGGACGTCACCGGAGCGGGCGACACCGTGCTTGCGGCGTACACCCTGGGATTGGCCAGCGGCGCTTCGGCTCTGGAGGCGGCGCACATCGCGAATATCGCCGGCAGCCTGGTGGTGATGAAGCGCGGCACGGCCACAGTTTCCCGCGGAGAGCTTCTCGAGGCCATTCGCCGGGCAGCGGTCACTGGATCAGGGGCTTAGGTGAACGCAAGTTTGCAGAGCAGGAAAACGCGCCGAGGCAATCCGTCCAGCAGGAAGGGCATGCGCAAAGCCGAATCGAAAATAAAGTCGCGCGAGGAGCTGCAGCTTCTCCTCGCCGGTGCCAAGCGGCATGGCAAGCGCATTGTGTTTGCCAATGGCTGCTTTGACACGCTGCACGTCGGCCACGTGCGCTATCTTTCCGGCGCAAAAGAGCAAGGCGACATCCTGGTCGTGGGCGTGAATGCGGATTCCAGCGCCGGCCGGCTGAAAGGCCCCGGGCGGCCCATCCTGGACGAACATGCGCGCGCCGAATTGGTGGCGGCCTTGCGCGATGTGGATTACGTTGTTCTCTTCGAGGAACTGAACGTCGAGAAGTTGCTGGAGGAGCTGCGCCCCGATGTTCACGCGAAGGGCACGGATTACACCGTAAAAAGCGTTCCGGAGCGCGCCGTCGCCCATCGTCTGGGCATACGAGTTGCGATTGTCGGCGATCCCAAAGACCATTCGACGCGCGCGCTGTTCGAATCCATCCGCAAGGCGCCGCATGGCTGAGCAACGCTTCCTCGTCGTGCGCCTGGGTTCGCTCGGCGACATCGTGCACACATTCCCCGCCGTGGCCGGGTTGCGCGAATCGTTTCCCTCCGCGGAGATTATTTGGCTCACGCACCCGCGCTGGGTCGAACTCGTCGCCAGCAGCCGGCTGGCCACGGAAATCTGGCCGGTGGACTCGCGCGATCTGGGCTGCGTCAGGCAAGTTCTCCGCAGAATCCGCGGCGGCCATTGGACGGCGGCGATTGACTATCAGGGGCTCTGGAAGTCCGCCACGCTGCCTTTTCTGGGCGGCGTTGCCAAGCGCATCGGTTTTTCTGCGGCGACCATCCGCGAATTCGGCGTTCCTATCCTCTATACCGAGCGCGTGGCTTGCCGGACCACGCATATTGCCGATCAGAATGGCGAGCTTACGTTGCGCACAGGCGCTGCGAAAGCTGTCGGCGAAGTGACTCTGGAAGTTGCGGAGGCCGACTGTGAGCTGGTGCGCAAGCAACTGCAGGAACAAGGGGCAACGCGCTACGTCGTGCTGAGTCCCGGCGGCGGGTGGCGCTCCAAGTGCTGGCCTACCGAGCGATTCGGCGCGCTTTGCCAGAGAATTCGCGGCGAGCTGGGGATCCCGTGCGTCGTTAATTATGGCCCCGGAGAAGAATCACTCGTGGCGGCCGTTAAGGCCGCCAGTGGTGATGCGCGTCCACTCGCCTATGATGGAAAGATGGGACCCTTGATGGCGCTTCTGCGCGGGGCGCAATGCATCGTGGGCGGGGATACGGGGCCTCTGCATCTCGGCATCGCTCTCGGCGCGCGCGGCGTCGCGCTGTTCGGCCCGACCGACCCTGCGCGCAACGGCCCTTACCCGCGGCAGCAAATCGTTCTTCGCAGTCCTGATGCGCACACGACCTATGGCCGTGGCGACGCGCCGGATGCGTCCTTGTTGGCCCTCTCTGTGGAAGAAGTTTTCGATGCCGTGCGGAAGTCCTTGGGCAAGAACGCATGACGGCGCTCGACTTTTTCTCCCGCTGGCGCGTGCGCCTGGGCTATCTCCTCGCGGTGGTGGTCTTGCTTTTGGCGCGGCCGACCCCGCGTTCCATTCTTCTTGGCGCTGCGGCGGGAGTGGTTGGGCTGGCCATCCGCGCTTATTCCGCCGGTTATTTGCATAAACAGGAGGTCCTGACGACGACCGGCCCGTACGCCTACACGCGCAACCCGCTCTATTTCGGCAGCAGCATTCTGGCGGTAGGAGCGGCGGTGGCGATGCGTTCGTGGCTCGCGGCGGCGGTGATACTGTTTTATTTCGCGGTGGTTTACGCCTTTGTCATGCGCCGGGAAGAGATGGAGCTTCGCGGAAAGCATGGCGCGGCGTTCGATACGTATGCGGCAGGCGTGCCGCTCTTTTTTCCGAGGCTCACGCGGAGCTCCCCGCCGGGCGGGGCCAGCGGCGCTTTTTCCTGGACGCAATACAAACGAAACCACGAATACGAAGCTACGGTTGGTTTTCTGCTTTTCTTACTCCTGCTGGCGGTGATCTGGCGCTGGCGCGTTCTGTGATGGCGCCACGGCTTCCGGGCAGGCCACGAAGCAACTCACTCGCAACGAGTGCCCGTCGGTGAGCACGCGCACCGCGCCGTCGCGATCGGTACGTAGGAGCCGCGTTCCACTCTCCTCCAGTCGCTGTATCAGTTCCGGATGCGGGTGTCCGTAAGGGTTCTCTTCTCCCGCCGAAATGACGCTGATCTGCGGCGATACGCCGGCTAGAAAGTCCGGCATGGTGGAGTTCTTGCTCCCGTGATGCCCCACTTTCAGCACATCCGCGTGCAAGGCCGTGGCATCGTTTTCCGCAAGCATCGCGGCTTCTGCCTGCTTCTCCGCATCGCCCGGCAGCAGCATCGTTCGATCCAGGTAGCGTAGCCGGACAACGAGCGAATCGTTGTTTTTTGCCAGGGGCGCAACTTCCTCCGGCGGAATTTCCGGCCACAGAAAATCCACCTGCACGGCGTCCCAGACAAAGTGTTGGCCGCGCAGTTCGTGTTCGATGGGCACATGAAGGCGCGCGGCCTCTTCTTTCAATCGCGCGAAGGCCGGCGCGGCCGTTTCCCGCCCCAGCCACAACTGGCCGACCTTGAAATTTTGCAGGATGGCCGTGAGGCCGCCGATATGGTCCTGGTGGGCATGCGTCAACGCCACTGCATCCAGTTTTTGAATGCCGCGCGACCACAGGTACGGGGAGACGGCGTCCTCGCCGGGATCGGGGCCGAGATGCTCTTCGCGGCCTTGGAATCCCTGAAAGGTTCCACCGCCGTCAATCAGCAGGGTGCTGCCTTTGGGAGAAATTACCAGTATCGAATCGCCCTGCGCGACGTCGAGCACCGTCATCTCCAGCGCGTTCGGCACAACCGACGGCCGGAAGGGATAGGTGGCAATCAAAACCGCTGCGAAGAGGGCAGCGGTTGCGGCGGCCCACCGCAGGAAGCGGCTTCGGGCCTTCTGAAATCGCAGGCCTGCCGCCAGTGCAAGGATGGCTGCAAAAAATAGCAGCATCACCCATTGCGGCGGGCCGGGAATGCGATAGCTGCCGCGCGGGATGCTCGCAAACAGATGCACGATTCCGCCCTGCAAATGGACAAGCCAGGCCAGCGGCATTGCCAGCACGCGCCCCAATCCCCGCCACACCAGCGCCAGTGCCAGACTGGAGAAGCCCAGCGGAACGATCAGCCCGGTCAGCGGGACGACGAGCAGGTTGGCCAGCGGCCCGAGCAGCGTGATGCGATGGAAGTCTCGCGCCATGAGCGGCAGCATGCCGAATTGCAGCACCAGGGAAAGTGCGAAGAGTTCCACAAGACGGAATGTCCAGCGCAATCCGGTCACACCGGTGTTTTGTGTCCACATCGCCGTGCGCGTGGAAAGACTTGCAGTCAAGACACGTGCAGCGTCTCGCAGGTCCAGGCGGTATTGCACTTGCCGCGGCGCATAGGCTGCATCGCGCGTCACATCGCGCCAGTTCTTCAACGCGCGGACAAACGGCTGAAGGTGGCTTTGCATCCAGGGCAGCGCAATTCCTGCGATGCACCCGATCGCGAGGAACGAAAGCTGGAAGCTGGTATCCAGCACGGCTTTCGGTTTTGCCAGCAGCAAGATGAGCGCGGCCAACGCCGCAGAGTTCAGCAATTCCATTCGCCGGTAAAAAAAAGTGCCCAGCACGACGATGCCGGTCATCAACCCCGCGCGCAGCACAGGCGGGCGCTGCTCGACAATCGCAATGTAGGCAAAGAGAGCCAGAAGGATGACCAGCGTCGCGAGCGAGTGCGGGAGCCGCAGGCGCCGCGTCAGCCAAAAGAGAAAGAAGGCCAGCGCCCCAACGTGCAGCCCGGCAACGACGAGCACGTGGAAGACGCCGGTCTTCTGGAAGTCCAGCGATTCCGTCCGGTCGATGAACGCGCGATCTCCCAGAAGCATGGCGCGCAGAATTCCGGCGACGTCCGGTGAAGCGGGGAAAAGAGCGTCCAACTCGTCGCGCAGCTCGCCGCGCCACCGTGCCAGACGCGTCTCGAGCGAAGCCGGGGGCGTCCCGATTTTCTGAAGGAGTGTGCTTGCGCGAAGATTTGCCTGCACGTGGATGTTTTGCTGGGCCAGGAATTGGCGCCGGTCGAACGCACCCGCATCCTTATATACAAGAGGCAGGCGCGCCGCCGTGAGCACCGCGAGCTCATCTCCGGCGTGAAGCTCCGGCAAGGGCGGTTCCCCATCCCTCGGCGTGAAAGTAATGCGCATTCCGCCGCGCAGCGGGAGCGCTCCGTTCGCCGATTCCACGCGGTCGAGGTCCAGCTCCAGGCCATAGCCCCAGGGCAGGCGCGAGCCTTCATTCCGCAATTGACCCACGTAGCGCAGCGGAACCTTGCTGCTGATTTGCCCCGCGGCCATGCGGCTCAATACATGTTCGGGAGACAAGGGCTGTTCGGCGACGCAGGCCACAAAGACGCCGAGAACAACCCACGCTGCAAGAGAACAGGATGCGGCTGGCCACTGCTTTTCGCGCCGCGTGAGCAGTATTGCGGCAAACAAGCTGACGAGCAGGAAAACGATGAGGACCACCAGGAAATTTGGTGAGGTAGCATGCCGCGCCACAACAGAATGGAGGCCGAGCAAAATGCCTCCGGAGAAGGAAGCGGCAAGTGCTACGGCTGGAAGCTTCATGTAACTCTTCGCAACCTCACGAGAGTTTCGATGTGAAACGTCTGGGGAAACAGATCGAACAGATGAACTTGCGTGATTTCGTAGCGGTGCGCCGGAGCCACTTCGGTGGCTGGGCGACGGTCCGAAGCGGTGAGTACCGCAAGGTCGCGCGCGAGGGTAGAAGGATCGCAGGAAAGATAGGCAATCTCTGGCGCGCCGAGATTCGCAAGCCGCGCCGCCACTTCGGCGCCCAATCCGAAGCGCGGCGGATCCAGCACCACAAAGTCGGGCTGTTCCTGCTCCTTTTTCAGAAAGTCTTCCGCATGCTCGTTGTGGGAGACGACTTGCATGCCCGCGGCTTCCGCGTTTACACGCAGGTCGCGTGTTGCTGAAAGATTGGCATCCACGCTTACCACCCGGGTAAACGATTTGGCGAGCGGCAATGTGAAAAAGCCCACGCCCGCGTAGAGATCGAGCGCGTAGCCGCCCTTCGCCCCTTCCAGCACGCTCTTCAACATCTCTTCAATCAGAAAGCGGTTGACCTGGAAAAACGAAAGGTGACTGACGCGGAACGAAAAGCCTCCGGCTTGATGTGTCAGGTAGCCCGGACCGGAAAGCTCAAAGCGGTTCTTGCTCTGGTCCAGCAGGAGCAAGCTGTCGAGTTGCGGCAGCGCGGTCTTGAAGTCAGCGATCAGATCCTTAGCGGGCTTGGAAAACCGCTCGAAGGCGATGTTGAGAGCCAGCTTGGCATCCTCCGAATCCACGAACGCTTCAATCTCCAGGATTCCCGGGGGCAGGGAATTGGCGCGCGCCAGCTCCTGTAATTGCCCGAATGTTTTCGACAGGCCCGGAGAGAGCACCGGACAGCGGTCGATCGGGACAATGTGCGCGCTCTCCGGCAGAAAATAGCCGAAGGCGCGCGGCAGCGCGTCACGAAACGCCCATTGCGCGCGGTTGCGGTAAGCGTAAGGCTCGGCGGTATGCGCGTGGATTTCTCCAGTCCACGGCACGCCGCCGAGCCGCGCGAGCGTCTCGCGGAGAATTTCGGCCTTCAGGCGTCCCTGCTCAGCAAATGCAATGTGCTGATAATGACAGCCGCCGCAGACGCCGAAATGCGGGCATTCCGGTGCGATGCGCGCCGCCGCCGCCCTGGTGACCTCCAGCAGCTTCGCGTGGACCAGCTTTTTCTTTCTTGTGCGCACGGCGGCGCGCACATGTTCGCCGGGGAGCACGTAGGGGACGAACACGGTGTTGCCTTCGGCGTGGGCCAAACCGTCACCCCCGTACAAGAGCTTCTCAATCGATAATAGTAACTCATCAGCCATAAGTGTCCAGTCCTATCTTACGCCTTGCCTGTTCAAATGTCCGCTGGCGCAGCCCATCTCCCGGTCTTCAGCGGAGTCAGGGAGCGCTGGGGTTATCACATCTTTGCTTGTAGGCGCGGCGTTTCATCTCGCGCGTAGTACAAAACAGCCGCCCCCCGTCCGTTCACGAAAAATAGTACAGGCTCAGCCGCGGCAGTTGATATTCGTCCAGCAAGCGCTTCTGGAGATACTGCTTTTCCACCAGGGCCAACTGCGCGGCTTTCATTTTCCTCCGGTAGGCCGACAATTGCGAATCGACTTCCCTGCGGATCTTGAGCATCAACTCTTCGCTGGCGTTGCTGAGCAAGGTCGCGTGGACCTTGTCGTCCAGGATGGTCATGCGCCGTTCAAAATCCTCGAGGTCCAGGTTCCCCGGCGCGTCGAGGAGTGTGAGCGATTCTGCCAGGGATTCGGCCACGCGCAGCAAGGCAGCCGCGACGGTGGCTTGCGACTGCGCGAAACGTTCCGCCGCTTTTACCAGCAGGGCCGCGTTGTTTTCCATGTACTGGCGCAGCTCGCTGCGCGCGAAGGGCTCCGCTGCTTTTGCGCCGTTTGGAGAGTGTGAGCCAGCGGCCGCTTCCTGGGCTTCTTCCGCGGCATCCAGCACGGCATCGGTGCAATAGGCCAGGCTCTTCAGCGGCTTTCCCGCGCCCCGCCGCGAGCGCTGGTAGGCCTCAAAGGCGCGGTCAATCCCCTTGAGCGCGGCTTCCAGCGGCACGCCTGCCTTTTGCCAAGTCTCCATTATGGCCCAGTCGAGCGGGGAGACCAGCAGGTGCGCGCCGCGCTTCTTCCAGAAGTACTCCTCAATTTCGGTGAAGTAGTTGAAGTAGTTCCAGTTGTCCATAATTTGAGGATGCTTTCAGGCAGCACGAACTAACAGTCTGCTGAACAATCCGAGAAAATGTGATTCCGAGTGCCGTTCGCCATTTGTGCGCGACGACAAAATTCTTTACGCCTTGCCGAGATGGCGTCGAGCAGTGGTCGACCCCTACAAGGGCAAACCCAAGAGCACAGTCCCTTCGCGACTCAGGGTAAACCCTTCGCGACTCAGGGTAAACCCTTCGCGACTCAGGGTAAACCCTTCGCAGCTCAGGGCAAGCAGGAGTGACTGTGCCACTAGGCAAACCCAAGAGCGGACCGTCTCTAACGTGGAACTCTTTTCGATGCTGCCTGCGGGGCGGCGACCGGCGGCTCCGCATGGTGCCCATGTCCCTCAGGGTGCTGGTTCTTCTCCCAGATCAGGCGCAAACCCGTCAGCGTCAAAAACTCCTCGACATGCTGAATGTGCTTCGAGCCGCGCGCCACGAGACGCGCCTGGCCACCCGTGGCCACGACGGCAGCCTCCTCCTTCAACTCCGCCTTGATGCGCGTGAGCATGCCGTCCACCAAGTCCACCCAGCCGTAGTACAAACCGGCCTGCATGTGCGTCACGGTGTTCGTGCCGATCACCTTGCCGGGATCCTTGATCTCCACGCGCGGCAAGCGCGCCGCCCGCGTAAAGAGCGCCTCCGACGAAATTCCGAGCCCCGGCGCAATCACGCCGCCCACATATTCGCACTTCGCTGAAATCACATCGAAGGTGATGGCCGTGCCGAAATCCACCACGATGCACGGCCCGCCAAACTGATGAAACGCCGCCACGCCGTTGACGATGCGGTCCGCGCCCACTTCCATGGGATTGTCCACCAGCACCGCCATGCCCGTCTTCACGCCGGGTTCCACGAACAGCGCCTTCTTGCCGAGGTAGACGCGCGACATCTCCGCCAGCGTCCAATTCATCGGCGGCACGACCGAACTGATCATCACCCCGGTAATCATTTCCTGGTTGAGCCCGGCCAGGCTGAAGAGGTTGCGAGTCAGCACGCCGTATTCGTCCACGGTCTGCGCGCGCGCCGTGGTCAGCCGCCAGTTGGCGATCAGCTCTTCGCCGCGAAAGACGCCCAACACCGTGTTGCTGTTGCCAATGTCAATCGTCAGCAGCATCTAGCGAACCTCGGTCACATCGCCTGCGATCACGGTATGCACTTGCCCGTCGTCCTTCTCTACGCGCAACAATCCCTCCGGGCTGAGGCCATCGGTCTTCCCGAAATAAGTTTCCCTTCCGGATTCCACTTTCACACGCTTGCCCTGGGCGAAATCCGATTCCCGCTGGAAGCGCTCCACAACATACGATGGTCCCTCGCGCAGGAAACGATTGTAATCGGTCTCGAATTGCGTGAGCAACCGCACCAGCAACTCCAGCCGCGAATGGGCCTTGCCGGATTCCTTGCGCAGGGAAGTGGCCAGCCCCGTGATGTCCGGCGGAAACTTCTGCTGATTGACGTTGATGCCCAGGCCAACCACCACAAAGCGCACCAGAGTTGGTTCCGCATGCATCTCCGTCAGGATGCCGCCCAATTTCGCGCCATTCAGGAGCAGGTCATTCGGCCATTTCAACTCGGCAGTTAATCCTGTTTGCGCCTGAATCGCGGCGCGCGACGACAACCCCGCCAACATTGTGAGCAGGGGAGCCAGTACCGGCGAAAGCTTGGGCCGGAGCAGCAGCGTCGCATAGATTCCCGTGCCGCGCTCGGAATGCCAACTGCGCCCCGCGCGGCCTCTCCCGGCGGTCTGTTCTTCCGCCAGCACCACCGCGCCTTCCGGTTCGCCCGCGTAGCCCAGTTCCATGGCCACGCGATTCGTCGAATCGGTCTTGAAGAAATGATAGAGGTGTTTGCCGAACAAACTTCCTTTCATCCGTTTGCGCAGCAAATCGGGCGTCAGGATATCGGGAACTTCCTCCAGGAAATAGCCGTTGCCCTGCTGGCCCTTCACACGTACACCCAGCTCGCGCAGGCGTTGTACCCAGTGCCACACCGCGGAACGCGATACGCCTATCTCCCGCGCGATGCGCACGCCGCTGATGACGATGGTGGCGTTTTCTGCGAGCAGCGTCAGCAACGCTGCGATTCGACGGTCGGTTGTTCCTGGTAAAGAGGTGGCTTGCGGCATCAGGCCCCGGTTTTGTGCTTCTGTTGCCCTAGCTTACTTTTCTTGGATGCTGTCCACAAGCAAACTTACATCGGCTGACGGAGCCGAATGGGTGAGCGCCCCCGACGAAAGAAAGTCTGCGCCGGTTTCCGCGTACTCGCGCGCATTCTGGAGCGTGATACCGCCGGAGATTTCCACGATGCAGTCGGCCCGCAGCCCGCGCGCGATCTCCACGCAGTGGCGCGCCTCTTCCGGTGTCATGTTGTCCAGCAGCACGGACGCCGCGCCGGCTCCCAGCGCCTCGCGCAATTCGGCTCCATTGCGAACTTCGATTTGGATGGGAAGGGAAGCGGCCTCGGCGAAGGAAGGCGTGATGCCCACCGCTTCATAAGCCGTCATCGCGCGCGGTTGCATCTGCGCGGCCGCGAAGGCATGGGCCTGGTCCAGGGCGGCTTTCGCGCCTCCCGCCAGGGCGATATGATTTTCCTTCAGCAGAATGGCATCGAAGAGCCCGATGCGGTGATTCGTGCCGCCGCCCATCTTCACAGCGTATTTTTCCAGGAGGCGCAGCCCGGGGGTGGTTTTTCGCGTGTCGCGGATTTTGGCGCGCGTTCCGGGAAGCTGCTCGACGAAGCGCCGCGTCAGCGTGGCGATGCCGCTTAGCCGCCCCAGAAAATTCAGCGCGGTGCGTTCGCCGGTCAGAATCGCCGCGGCCTTGCCGGAAAGGTGCAGCAGCGCCTCGCCCTTTTTGACGAGTTGACCGTCCTTGGCGCGCAGGTCCACGATCATTCGCGGGTCGAGCGTTTTGAAAATTACTTCCGCCAGGGGCAGTCCCGCGCAAACGAGATCCTGCTTCGCCAGGATACGCGCCTGGGCCGTGGCATTTGGCGGAATCGTGGCTGCAACGGTTGTGTCGCCCGTGCCGACGTCCTCGGCCAAGGCCCGCTCGATCAGTTCCGTGATGTAGGTTGAATTCCAGTCCATGAGTAGAGGCTATCGCATAAATGTTTCGAGATACCAGCCTGTGGACCTCAGGGGCTAAAGCCCGGCTTATTGGCGTGCTTTACGGCACGACTGAAGTCGTACCCCCTTGAAAACTATTCATGAGACGGATTCTAGCAGGCTGCGGAAAAAAGCTCCGCATGAGTTAGTTTTTGCCTTTTAGTTGAGTGAATCATGGTTTTTCTTCTTGTTTTTTCTCTACTCGGGAGAGTTGTTGGGCCCCGCAGCGGTGCGGATCG
>Ga0208189_1000321_pt1 | contig 28232 bp, 22 predicted proteins | sample June2015DPH_10_5_FD_184702 | JGI IMG/M metagenome (GOLD analysis project Ga0208189, IMG submission 184702) | Peatland microbial communities from SPRUCE experiment site at the Marcell Experimental Forest, Minnesota, USA - June2015DPH_10_40... | ecosystem: Environmental > Terrestrial > Soil >... | reverse complement strand
TTCAATAGCGACGGGCGCCTCTATCGAGTGGCTGTCACCGGAGGTGAGCCGGAAATCATCGACACCGGGTTTGCTACGCGCTGTAACAACGATCACGGCATTTCGCCCGACGGCTCATGGCTCGCCATCAGCGACAGCTCGCAAGAGAAGGGCGCTTCCGTCATTTATGTCTTGCCGCTTGCCGGAGGCATGCCCCGTCGCGTCACGCAGCAGTCGCCCTCTTACTGGCACGGCTGCTCGCCGGACGGGAAGACTCTCTGCTTCTGCGGCGAGCGGAATGGCGCGTTCGACGTCTACACGATTCCCGTGGCGGGCGGCGAAGAAATCCAACTGACGCGGGGCGCGGGCCACAACGATGGCCCCGAATATTCTCCCGACGGTAAGTACATCTACTTTAATTCCGATCGCAGCGGCAGCATGCAGATCTGGCGCATGCGTTCCGACGGATCCGAGCAAGTGCAGGTAACCGCTGACGAATTCAACAATTGGTTCCCGCACATTTCGCCCGATGGAAAGCAGATGGTGTTTCTCACCTATGAAAAAGGCGTTACGGGCCATCCGCCGGACAAAAACGTGATGCTGCGCCTGATGTCGATGAGTGACAGAAATGTCAGCGTGCTTGCCAAACTCCTCGGCGGCCAAGGCACCATCAACGTTCCCTCGTGGTCTCCTGACAGCCGACAGTTGGCGTTCGTGAGCTACCAGTATTTCTGAGTTGCCTTGATGACCGCGAATTCTTCAGCAGCCTTCTGGTACACCAAAAATGATTTTCTCAAGCGTGTCCCAGCGTTAACTTGAGCGACCGCCCGCGACGCGGCTATCATAGAAGCGATGAAGCCTACCCTCGTGAAAGGCATTCAACTCGTCCTCTTAACTGCCCTAGCTTCTCTGCCGCTCTATGCGCAAGGCAACTATGAGATTCAGGTCTATGGATCCGACACGGTGGCGCCCGGCCGCACTATGATCGAGTTGCACAGTAACTTCACGTTTGAAGGTTTCAAGACCGTTGACCTGGGTGTTCTTCCTGATGAACATCAAACCCACGAAACGGTTGAGATTACCCAGGGTTGGAATGACTGGTTTGAAACGGGATTGTACATCTTCACGAGCTACGGTCCCCACCAGGGCTACAAGTGGGTTGGTGATCACATCCGTCCCCGGGTTCGCGTTCCGGAGAAATGGCATTGGCCGGTCGGGGTGAGCCTTTCGACGGAATTCGGCTACCAGCGGGCCATCTTTTCCGCAGATACCTGGACCTGGGAAATTCGCCCCATCGTTGACAAACAGTGGAAGTCTTGGTATCTGGCCTTCAATCCCGCTCTCGAGCGGTCGTTTCACGGGCCCAGTGTCTCTCGAGGCGTCGAGTTTTCTCCGAACTTCAAGGCCGCTTATTCCGTCACGCGGAAACTCAGTGCGGGGCTCGAATACTACGGCTCGTTGGGACCTGTGACGGGTTTTGACCCCCTATATCTGCAGCAACAACAGATCATTCCCACGATCGATTATGACTTCGGTCCGAACTGGGAATTCAACCTCGGCGTGGGCATGGGCGTAACGCGCAGCACCGATCATCTGCTGGTCAAGATGATCATCGGCCGGCGCTTCCGGTTCATCACGCCGCGCCTTCCCCACTTCTTGAAACCGAATCCGGCAGGCGGGGAGGGGTGATTGCCGCCGTTATTGAGTTTCGCGAGTAGGGCAGCGCTTCTGGCACTTATCCTCCTCCCCGCCTCCGTGCCCCCAGAAAGCGTTCAACCCAAATCAGCGGATTTCCCAGTTCCTTTAGGTCTCCCGCCCATTCCCTGGCCGGAAGATAATCCTTACTCACCCGCGCGCGCCGAGCTTGGCAAGCTTCTGTTTTTCGATGGCCGTCTCTCTGCCAATGGCGTGGTGTCTTGCGCCTTCTGTCATGAGCCGGCGCATGCCTTCGCAGCCAGCACGCCGCTTTCAAGGGGCGTGAATGGAAAGCCGGGAGCGCGCCATGCACCCACGCTCGTCAATCGCGCCTGGGGCAAATCGCAATTCTGGGATGGCCGGGCGCCCACGCTGGAGGCACAAGTTATTACTCCCGTGACCAATCCCGATGAGATGGGCATGACTGCGGACCAAGTAGTCCAACGGCTTCGCGGCATCGAAGGCTACGCTCCACTTTTTGCTGCCGCCTTCGGCGACGGCGCGATCACCTTCGCGCGAATCGCCAAAGCCATTGCGACCTTCGAGCGCACGATCCTGTCAGGTAATTCCGCCTACGACCGCTACCTTGCCGGGGACAAGTCGGCGCTGACCAAACAGCAGAAGGATGGTCTGGATTTCTTCAACAAGAAAGGTGAATGCGCCGAATGCCACTCCGGCCCGAATTTCACCACGGAGAAATTTGCGAACCTGGGAATCGGCATGGATGAAGTCAACCCCGATCCGGGCCGCAAAATCGTTACAAAAAAGCGCGGCGATTTCGGGAAATTCAAAGTGCCGACTCTGCGCGACCTTGCCTATCGCGCCCCCTACATGCACGACGGCAGCATCAAGACTCTCGGGGAGGTCCTGGATTTATACGCGAAGGGAGGGTTGCCTAACCCCCACCTGGACACTCGCCTCACACCTTTTTATATGGATGAGCAAACCAAGCAGGATCTGCTGGCTTTTCTCGCTGCACTCAACGGAGAAGGCTGGCAGAAAATCACCCCGCCTACGGCGTTCCCGCAATAGCGAGTAGCCCTGCGCGGCTTTTAGCCACGGCGCTCGCCGGAGGTCTAAGGTCTCTTCCTGGTGCAACCTTGACCCAGCCGGGAGTGGTATTTGCCCAACGATGGACGTGAGGGACCTTCAAATATGGGCTGGGGATTTCGTCATTCATTTAAGAGCAAGTATTCTTTATCAGGAATGTCCCACCCCAAAACGCGCAAGCGCAGCGCGGGCGGGCGGGGACACCCGTTCCTACATCACTGTTGCAGCACGAAGTAGCCGAGGGTCAATTGGATGTTGTCTGTCTCGATGAACACGGCCCGAGTCTTGTCCACCAGGTAATAGGTGAAATTGTCCGGCGTCGAGGGGGACAAGAGTTTCAGGCCGCTGATTTGGCCGGTGAACACTCCATTCGCGTTGGCGACGAGGTTGCCGGAGAGCGAAAGATCGTTCCCTCCGATTCCGGAGATGGGGTTGAAATCGGCGAACCCCGTGAGATCGCCAGCCCCGTCCGCAGCAATCGGACCGGCAGCATGCTGCTCAGACTCGCCGCCGGCCGATGGCAGAACTTGTGCAACGTTCATCCCGTAGGATCCGCTGAACGAGTCAAGCCCAAATGAGCCGGGCCCGGTTTGCTGGAATCCCAGGCCAGCGATGACTTCGGCCTTGTCCATGGAGATGAGAACCCCGTGTCCGTCGCCGGTCAAATAGAGTTGCAGGTTGTAGTTGAACGTGGGGCTGGTGGAGCCGTCCGTCAGCCCTGTCAGAGTCACTCGGCCGGTTGCGTCTACAGTGTAGCTTCCGGCGGACAGCGTGCTCCCGCCTTGCGGGCTTTGCGCGGTAAGGTCATTGAAGTTGAGGATGCCGCTTACGCTCCCGCTCGAGCCTGCGCTCAGCAACCCGGCGACCTGAAGCGCGCCATTGGCATCCGTGCCCGCCGCGCCGAAGACATAGCTGGAACCGGAGATGGAGCTAGCGTTGAAGGTTCCGGTGCTGCTCCCTTGGCCCAGAGCCGTTCCGCCGGTGAAGCCGCCATAGGCGTCGGTGGTCTCAACCAGGCAGATGTGGCTCGCGTCCACGATGTAACCCACCAGATTGATTTGTCCGATCGATGGACCGGCGCCTGTGACTGGAACCAGGTTAAACACAACCCGTCCCATGGAGTCCGGAGCGGAAACTGTGCTGGCCGCGAAAGCTTGTTTCGGCAAAGGCGCAGGCAGGCCGGAGTCATTGATGTCGAAAGCGCTGCCGGTGCCCGAGATGGTGCCCGAGCCGTCAATGTTGATCACGCCTCCGATCGCAGTGGGGGACTTGCCCGAGTCTTCGCCAGCGGTGAAAAATGCGTACCCGCCCGAGGGCGCGGCTTTGCCGGTTTGCAAATCCAATGTGCCGCTGGAAGTTGCTGAAGAGTCGAACTCGATCAGTTGGGCCTTCGAACTGGAGACCAGGGTGGCATCCAGGGTTTCAACCCCGCTTACGCCGATGCTGGTGTCCGCGGTTTTGAGTGTGATCCACAGGTTACCGTCGTCGACGGCGTAGTAGCTGCCGCTGGTAATGCTGTCTTTCTTGGTCACGGCGGAATCGATGAAGTCCTGCTCGCCGCTGGTGATGGCACCATTGCTGAGGACGAAGGCCCCTGCGACCGAGTAAGGCCCGTTCTTGCCGGTTCCCGCCAACGAAAAGACGTAGGTACCGTTGGCCAGCGTAGTGGGTTCAGCGGAGATGAAAACCGGGATCGAGCAGGAATCGCCGGGATTGGTCACTGAGGAGGCCATCACGGTCACGGTCCTGCCGGAAGGCAAGAGCCCCGGCGCGGTGTAGGTGGTGGAGACCCCGCTGGGCGTGGTAGCAGGATTAAATGAGCCGCAGTCGCCCGCCGGTGAGCACGACCAGCTGACGCCCTGATTGGTTGTATCGCCGGCCACAATCGCGGCGATGGCAGCCGATCCGCCCACCTCCACGGCATTGGGCGGATAGGCGGTCTTACTGAATGCGACGCTAATGCCCGGCGTAATGATGGTGATCGCTGGCGAGGAGACGGATATGGTGGAATCGGCCACCGAGGTCGCGGTCACGGTCACCGTATTGCCGGTGGGAAGGGCTAAGGGTGCGGTGTAGGTGGTTGCAAACCCGCTGACGGTGGTGGCCCGGCTGAACGAACCGCAAGCGCCCGTGCCCGTGCTGCCGCAGGTCACCGACCAGGCTACGCCCTCGTTCGTGGCGTCGTTGGAAACGACTGCGGTGAGGGACAACGTGGCGCCGACCATCAGAGAACCGGGCGGCGTGCCGATGAACGTAATAGAAATTGGAAGCACTGGGATCGTCTGGTAGCTGGGGCCGCCGCACGCGACCAGCGCGGCCATCATGCCTGTAGAGATGAGTAGGAGAATGCCTTGGCGAAGCGTCATAGGGTTCTTTTCCCGGACGCTCGCATGTCTTGTGAGAATCTAACACGGATTTCCGTTCTCATTTTCCGACTCACCGGTAATGTACACCCGACCGCCTCTGAATGCAATGTCCGGTCGAGTTTTCAGCGCTGGGTACTTACACGGACCACGGAAGGGGTCAGTTTTACGTCTCCGGAGAATCCCAAAGCCCGGAAGTGGCGCTTCCCGGAAAATGGCCCCCGGCTAAGATAGATCTCGCAAAACGCCGCAGCGTTTAGCTGGAGTGATTGCTCGAGCTGATCCACTACCTCCGGCTAAATCCCATTCTGCAAGGCGAAATGGACGGAATAACAAGCTGGAGCTACGCGAGCTGTGGGGGAGAGACAGGGGCAGGGCACGGCCAAGATGACCGTGCCCGATGACGGGGACGTCGCGATGCAGCGATGTAGAATTACCCCTACAAAGAGGGCGCATCGCGGTTCGCCTGTGTGCCGGCAAGATGCCGGCGCTACACGGCGATTTGAAATCGCCGCTACAGCTTGTATCCGATCTTGCGCAGGAAATCTTTGCGGAATTTGATGTCGGCTTCGGTTTCGATGCCTTTAGTTTTCAAGCCGTCGATCACGCCGAGGATACCGCGCCCCTGCTCGGTCTCGGCGACAACGACCTCGACGGGATTCGCCGTGGCGCAGAAAACCCGGCACACTTCCGGGACGTTCTTGATGGTGTTCAGGATGTTGATAGGAAAGCCGCTGTCCATAAAGATGATGAAGCAATGGCCGCACGCGAGCGTCAGGGCGTTCTTCTGCGCGAGTTCGATCAGCCGCTGGTCATTGCCGGAGTAGCGCACCAGTGCAGGGCCAGACGATTCGCAGAATCCAATCCCGAATTTCATTCCGGGAACGGTTTGGACAATAGCCTCATGCAGGTCCTCGACGGTCTTGATGAAATGCGACTGGCCGAGGATGAAATTCATGTCGGCAGGCTTTTCAATGGTGACGGTTTTAAGTTCCATGTGTGCCTCCATCCACAGATTACGCAGATCACGCAGATCTTAATCTTCAGACACTTTGAGGACAGCCAGGAAAGCTTCCTGGGGGATATCGACGCGCCCCACGCGCTTCATGCGCTTCTTGCCTTCCTTCTGCTTTTCGAGCAGCTTGCGTTTGCGCGTGATGTCGCCTCCGTAACACTTGGCCAAAACGTTCTTCCGCATGGGCGGGACGTTTTCGCGGGCAATCACCCTTGATCCGATGGAAGCCTGAAGCGCGACTTCGAAGAGCTGGCGTGGAATGAGCTTCCTCATTTTTGCGCACAGGACGCGGCCGCGCCCAAATGCCTGATCGCGGTGGCTGATGAACGAAAGGGCATCCACAGGCTCTCCGGCCACCAGGAAGTCCACCTTCACCAAGTCCGAGTCCCGGAAGCCTGCAAAGTGATAGTCGAGCGAGGCATAGCCACGCGAGACGGACTTCAGCCGGTCGTAAAAATCCAGCACGATTTCGTTAAGCGGAAGCTCGTAAGTGAGCAGCACGCGCTTTTGCGAGACGTATTCGAAGCCCTTCTGCACGCCCCGCTTCTCTTCCAGCAGTTTCAGGATGCCGCCCAGGTATTCATCCTGGGTGAAGATTCGCGCAAGAATAATGGGTTCTTCAACTTTCTCAATGTCACCCGCAGGCGGAAACTTGGTGGGCGTGTGCACCTCCAGAACCTCACCCGACTTCGCGGTGACGCGGTAGCGGACGCTGGGGGCGGTGGTGATCAGGTCGAGATTGAATTCGCGCTCCAGGCGCTCTTGGACGATTTCCATGTGCAGCAGGCCGAGGAAACCGCAGCGGAAGCCGAAGCCCAAAGCCTGGGAGTTCTCCGGCTCGTAGAAAAGCGAGGAGTCATTGAGGCGCAGCTTCTCGAGCGCGTCGCGCAGGGGTTCGTAACCGCTGGCGTCCACGGGATAAAGCCCCGCGAAAACCATGGACTTGATTTCCTCGAAGCCGGGAAACGGCGCGGCGGCGGGTCGCATGTCGTCCGTGATGGTATCGCCGATGCGCGTGTCCGAGATGCGCTTGATATTGGCGATGACGAAACCGACTTCTCCCGCCTCGAGGCGTTCCACGCGAACGGGCTTCGGCGTTAGCACGCCCAGTTCCTCAACCGTGTAGACTTGGTTGTTGGACCAAAGGCGAATCCGCATACCCACCGTCAAAGCGCCCTCGAAGATGCGGCTGAGCACTACCACGCCGCGATAGCTATCGAACCAGGAATCAAAGATCAGCGCCCGGAGAGGCTCTTCCGGCAAACCGCGCGGCGCCGGGACGCGCGCCACGATTGCCTCCAGCACCTCATCCACGCCCAGGCCCTGTTTGGCGCTGATCAGCAGTGACTCGCTCGGATCGAGCGCCAGAGCGTGTTCGATTTGCTGTTTGGTGGCCTCAACGTCCGCGCCCGGAAGGTCGATCTTGTTGATGACGGGAATGATCGCAAGGTTGTTGTTCAGGGCAAGCTGGGCATTAGCAAGGGTCTGCGCCTCGACTCCCTGTGAGGCATCGATCACCAGGACTGCGCCCTCGCAGGCGGAAAGGCTCCGCGAAACCTCGTAAGAGAAATCGACATGGCCGGGAGTATCGATCAGGTTCAACTGGTACTGGTTCCCATCGCGAGCGCGGTAGTGAAGGCGGACGGCGTGCGCCTTGATCGTAATACCCCGCTCGCGCTCCAGGTCCATGGAGTCGAGCACCTGGTCGGCCATTTCCCGTTTCGAAAGCGCACCCGTGATTTCCAGCACACGGTCGGCCAGGGTGGACTTGCCGTGGTCAATATGGGCGACAATCGAAAAGTTGCGAACGTAACGCGCGTCCGTCATAAGCAAACCACTTCCGTGGTCCGAGGTAGGTTCCGAACCAAGGCGAGACTCGCCGTGCAGCGACAGCGGGGCTGATTTTGGATTTTAGATTTTAGATTAAAAACCCTGTGTGGCCCCCTCTCTCTTCAATCCAAAATCCAAAATCTAAAATCCAAAATGTTTTGCCCTTTGAAAATCTAACAAAAGGGCGGTACCCTGTCAAACTTGGAGTTGGCGCCGGCGTTGGTGACGTTGGCATGGAATCCCTTTCGAAACGCCGACGCGACTTGCAACGCGCGTGTCACGTAAATGACACCAGTTCGATGTGGCCGGTCGGGCTGCCGCCTACAATCACGCACAAGGGTTTCGAGTTTGAGATTCTGATTGCTGGACTTTGTGGGGATTGAGACCACATACTATATCGCAGGGTCAGACTCCTCAAGATCACAGGAGGATGACCTTTCTCCGGATCGCGTCACGGGGGATCAATATGGCGTTCGAGACCTTACTCTATGAAAAGCGGAATGGCATCGCTCATGTAACCATCAACCGTCCCGACAAGCTAAACGCCCTGAACCAGAAAGTAATGCAAGAGTTGCAGGAGTGTTTCCAGGACATCGAAAAGGACAATGAGGTCCGCGTTGTCATCCTCACGGGGGCGGGTGAAAGAGCCTTTGTGGGAGGCGCGGACATCAACGAACTGGCGGTTCAAACGCCTGTGGAAGGCAAAGAGACGTCGGTTCGCGGCCAGGAGATTCTGGACTTTATCGAGCACCTGGGCAAGCCGGTGATTGCGGCCATCAACGGATTTGCTCTGGGTGGAGGCTGCGAACTCGCTATGGCGTGCACATTAAGAATCGCTTCCGAGAATGCGCGCCTCGGACAACCGGAAGTGAAGCTGGGACTTATCCCGGGCTATGCCGGAACGCAACGCTTGCCGCGCCTGGTAGGCAAAGGACGCGCCCTCGAGATGCTGCTGAGCGGCGACCCCATCAGCGCCTCCGAGGCCTATGGCATGGGGTTGGTAAACCAAGTGGTCCCAGCGCAAGACCTCATCGCCACCGCAGAAAAGCTTGCGCAAAGAATCATGGCCAATGCGCCGCTGGCCGTGAAGTTCGCGCTCGAAGCCGTAAACCACGGCTTGGAAATACCCGAAGCCGAGGGCCAGTTCCTGGAGGCCACGCTTTTCGGTCTATGCTGTACGACGGCCGACATGAAGGAAGGCACTCGAGCGTTCTTGGAGAAGCGGCCGGCAAAATTCACCGGCAAGTAGTCCCGCTTCGGCACTCGAAATTCGAAACTCGAAAAGCGAAAATCTAACTCGATAGTCACGGCGGTTTTCGAATTTCGAAGCTCGCTCGTCACTTGTCACTGGAAATGGGTTCACGCAGAAAATCCCGCGAATTTGCAATGCAGATGCTCTATCAATGGGAGATCTGCGGGTACACTCCCGCCCAGGTGGAGGCGACCTTCTTCGCCAACAATAGGGCGGATGCCGACGTGGAGGGTTTTGCCCGCGACCTCTTCGAAGGCGCAGTAAACGATATTGACCGGCTCGACCGACTGGTTCGCGAACAAGCTGACAACTGGCGTCTGGAGCGCATGGCAGCCGTAGACCGCAACATCCTGCGCGTGGCTCTGTACGAACTCCTCCGCCACCCGGAAACTCCCGCCGCTGCCGTGATCAACGAGGCGCTGGAGATCGCGGGGCGCTTTTCGGGAGAGGGTTCTGTCCAGTTCGTCAACGGCGTGCTCGATGGCATTCGCAAGACCCTTCTACCGCAGGACCCGCCGTCCAAGTGAGCCTGACCGATACGGCTACAACTGTTTCCGCGAAAACACTTCTATTTCGGCGAGCAGAGCTTTCACCTGCTCGGCGGAGGGGGCCTCAGCATAGAGACGCAGGATGTTCTCGGTGCCGGAAGCGCGCACCAGGAGCCATGCGGAGTTACTGAAGCGCATCTTGGCTCCGTCCAGGCCGTCAACGGAAGTCACCTTCAGTCCAGCAATGCGTTTGATCTTCTTCTGCCCCACCAAGCGAACAATGCGCTGGGCGACGTCCTTATCAATTTCCAGGTCGACACGCCCGTAAAAGTGGGGACCGAACTCCTGAGTCAGCTCCTGGACCAACTCCCCGAGAGTGCGGCCTCGGTCCGCCATCACCTCCGCCAGGAGCAAGGAGTTCAAGACTCCATCGCGCTCAGGCAAGTGCCCCTTGATGCCGATTCCTCCGCTTTCTTCGCCGCCGATCAGCACGTCGCGGGTGAGCATCAACTCGCAGATGTACTTGAATCCGATGGGCGTGACGTGCAAAGGAAGACCGTATTTCTGGGCGAGCTTGGTTACCATCTCGGTGGTAGAAAACGTTTTCACCACCTCTCCGCGCAGCCCCAGGTCTCCTGCCAGGTGCTTTAGCAGGATGGAAAAGATCTTGTGGGAATCAATAAAAGCACCACTGCGGTCCACGGCTCCCAGCCGGTCGGCGTCACCGTCAGTGGCGAAACCGGCATCGTAGCCGCCCTCCAGCACAGCCTGCCGAAGCTGCTCGACGTGAGGTTCGATGGGCTCCGGATTCATGCCTGGGAAAAGCGGGTTGTGCTCTCCGTGGATCTCGCGATAAGAAATTCCCGCCTCGTCAAAAAGCCGGGCCAGGCAGCCGCGAGCGGCCCCATACATCGGGTCGATCACAAACCGCCGGCCCGAGGATCGGATTCGATCGAGATGAACAAAGCTTTTGAGCCGCTCCAGGTAAGGGCCTACCAAGCCCACGGTCTGGATGGAGGCCGGGCGCCGTTTCCGTGGCTGTGTCCCTGAACGATCCAGGCGGTGAAGATGGATTTCAATCCTTCGCATGATGGAGGGAGCCGCAGAACCTCCATAGGGCGCCTTGAACTTTACCCCATTCCAGCGATAGGGATTGTGGCTGGCCGTGAGCATGATGGCGCCCGCCGTCTGCCGCGCCACCACAGCATAGCTTACTGCGGGCGTAGGCGTGGCGCTGTCAGCCAGGGTCACCGGAATGCCGGCAGCCGCCACCACTTCACTCGCGTGCTTGGCAAACTCTGGGGAAAGAAAGCGAGTGTCGTAACCCACCACGAGGCCCTTTGCCGGGTCACCCTCCTCGCGGACGTACTGCGCGATGGCTTCGGCCACGCGTTGCACGTTCGCAAAGGTAAAATCTTCCGCGATTACACCGCGCCATCCATCGGTACCGAACTTAATCTTATCCAACATACGCTACAACAGATCGTGCCGACCCAGCCGATCAAGTTCCTGGACTGCTTTTCCAACTTCCTGAGACCGCGCACGCGCGCAAACCAGCAACGCGTCGTCGGTCTCGACGACGATCAGGTCTTGTACCCCAACCGTAATCACATACTTCTTGGGCGAAACCACCATATTGCCGTGCGAATCAAGGCTCAAGCTGGCGCTGGGCCGGACGTTCTTCTCCGAGTCCTGATTGCCCAGCTCGTACACGACGGCCCAACTACCCACGTCGTTCCATCCGATGTCAGCGGGCAGCGCATAGATATTCGAGATTTTCTCCATGAGCGCGTAGTCAATGGATATCTTCTGGAACTTGGCGTAAAGGCGGCGAAAAGCGCGCGCCCGGACTCCGCCTGCGTCAGCGATTTGCCCCATCTGACTCGCCATTTCTGGCTGGAAGCGCTGCAAGTTCTCAATCAGCGTTGAAGCCTTCCAGATAAACATACCGCCGTTCCAGAGATATCGTCCCGAAGATACGTAACGACGCGCGACAGCCATCGTCGGTTTCTCTTTGAAACTGTCTACGTGAAACACTTCATGCCCCGCCAATTTCCCTTCGCGGCGGCCCAGGCGAATATATCCGAAGCCGGTATCGGGTCGCGTGGGCTTCAGCCCCAGAACCACGGAACGCCCAGGCGTAGAAGCCACTCGGCACGCCGCACCCAGGACCTGCCGAAAAACCACAGGCTTTGCGATGATATGATCGGAGGGCAACACCACCATGAGTCCTTGGGGGTCACGCCGGGCGATTTCATGTGCGGCGACTCCCAGGGTGGGGGCGGTGTTCCGCGATGCCGGCTCGCCCACAATCTGATGGGAAGGAATACGCGGCAGAAGCCGGCGAACCTTCCTCAATATCACCTCGCTGGTGAAGATGTAGATGTGGCCCAACGGGATGACAGGCTGGATGCGCGCTACGGTTTGTTCCAGCAACGAGTCCTGGCCGAACAATGTCAACAGTTGTTTTGGGTGTTTGCGGCGGCTAAGGGGCCAAAAACGTGTCCCGCTGCCACCGGCCATGATTACGGCGTAGGTATGTTTGAATACGGGATCTGTAGCCATGCTTATAAATCAAACACAACTTTCTCCACGTGTTCGGGGGGAACGTTGCGAGCCGCCAGCGGTCGCCGGAAGTCCTCAAGGAGGTTGGGAACATAGAACTTCAGCAAGCGGGTTTCCTGTTGGGGAACCAACCTATAGGCTCCCGCCGCCGGGGGTATTATCCAGGTCTCTCCGGTCCGATAGCCCAGCCAGCCCGATGTGTTCTCAACGCGACCCTCGCCTTTAAGAACGGAATAAACCTCCACGCGCTGCGGCGAACTCTTGAAGGTGGCCATCTTGCGCAGGAATATCTCCTCGACCGCGAAGTAACGGCAAGCCATAATATACCGCCTTGTGCCGAAGGGCTCCTGAAATTCCCACCGCGGGAGGCGGCGGCGAGGGAGCAAGTCTTCCTGGATAACGTCCAATCCTTTCGCCAAATGGAGGGGGCGGGGTTTCCCGTCCAGTCCGACTCTGCCAAAGTCATCCAGGCGATAGGTCAGGTCGGAATTTTGCTCGACCTCGAACAGAACCAGCCCTGGGCCTAGCGCATGTACCGTGCCGGGCGGAACGAAGATGGCCTCGCCGGCCTTGGGGTAATGGCGCTCGAGGAGTTCCTTCGACGTTCCATTTTCGAAAGCTGCTTTTAGCGCCTCCGTTGTGACCCCCGGCTTTATGCCCAGAAGGAATTCCGCATTTGTGTCGGCCTGGAGGATATACCACATTTCGCACTTGCCGACATTGCCCGGGTCGTGGACGCGCGCGTACTCATCGTCCGGATGAACCTGGACTGATAGCCAGTCGCCCGTGAAGATGTATTTGGCGAGCAGGGGGAAACGAGTACCATGCCACGACCGCCCATGGAGCGCGGGCCCGTATTTTTCCGATGCCTCGCCCAGAGTAAGACCTGCTACGGGGCCGTTCAGAAACCGGGAAGTATCGTCTGTCACCCAGACTTCTCCGATCAATTCGCCAGGTTTCGTCGCGCTCCCCGAGATCTCAGCTTTCCTGGAGGCCGGGGAGTCAGTTTCCTCCGGGGCCGAGTATATGGGTGAGAGATCCTCCCGGCCCCAGATTTTTGGTTTGAAGGCAGTTGAAAGTTGAAGAGGAATGTTCAAAGTGGACATAATTCAGTCATAACTTGGAGAAGAACGCTGCCATACGTCGTAACCCCTCATTTATATGTTCAAGAGAGGTTGCGTATGAAATGCGGATGTGTTCTTGAGTTCCAAAGGCGGACCCGGGCACTACGGCAACGTGCGCTTCCTCCAATAGCCGCTGCGCTAGCGTGGATGTATCCCCCAATCCGTCTTTCTTCAAGTAATACCCGACATTCGGGTAGGCGTAAAAGGCGCCATGCGGAGGAACGCACCGTATGCCGGGTATAGATTGCAATCCTTCGATGACACGATCCCGGCGCCGCCGGTACTCGGCCAGCATCATTTGCACGGGGGCCTGCGGCCCATGAACTGCTGCCAGCGCAGCCTTCTGGGCGATGGAATTGGGGTTGGAGGTCGAGTGGCTCTGGAGCTTCAGCATGTTTGCCAGAAGTCTTGTCGAACCAAGGGCAAATCCAACTCGCCATCCCGTCATGGCATATGTTTTGGAAAAAGAGTCGACAATCAGCAGGTGCTCCCGCTCTTTCGAGGCACCAAGCGAAAAAGGTTTGCGGCCGTCATACAAGAAATGGGAATAGCATTCGTCGGACAGCAGAAGCAGATTGTGCCGGACCGCCAGCGCCAGGAGTTTTTCCATTTCCCCCGGGGGAACCACTGCGCCGGTGGGGTTGTGCGGAGAGTTAACAACCACGAGCTTGGTCTTCGGAGTGATCAGTTTTTCGACGCCCTTGGCGTGCACCGCGAAATTCTCGCTCTCGAGCGTCTCGAGCAGGACGGGCTTGCCCCCTGCGTATTTGATGATCTCCAGGAAGGTAACCCAGTAGGGGGTAGGCAGGATCACCTCGTCGCCATCGTTCAGGGCGGCGGACATCGCCTCAAAGATGGCCTGCTTCCCTCCCACGGTCACCAGGCACTCCTCGACCGTGTAGTTCGATCCATGGTCCTTCGCGTGCTTCTCCACCAGGGCGTGCCTCAGCTCCCTGATCCCGCCCGTGGCTGTGTACTTGGTGAAATCTTCCTCAATTGCTTGGATGGCAGCTTTCTTGATGTGGTCAGGAGTGGGGAAATCCGGCTCACCGGCGCCAAAGTCCGCCAGCTTCGTATCCCTAACCTTCAGCTTTTCCGCCTTTTGCAGGACGGTCGCGATAGTGGAAACCGAAATCCGTGAAATGCGCTCCGAAAGCTGCACTCCAACCTCCTTTAAACTTTATTCTGAAAAACCTTTTGATGAAGTCGATCCTCGACCAAAGGGGGAACCAAGCCCTTCACTGATCCCCCGTTCTGGAAAATCTCTCTGACCAGGCGTGAACTGAGGTAGGTGTAGGACTCTGCGGGAACCAGGAAGACAGTTTCAAGGCTGGGCTCGAGTTTGCGGTTCATGATCGCCATTTGGAGTTCGTACTCGTAGTCTGTGAATGCGCGTATGCCGCGCAGGATGATCGCCGCCCCTTTTTGCTTGGCGTATTCAACCAGCAGCCCGCCAAACGTGTCCACGGCGACGTTGGGCATTCCCCGCGTGGCTTCCTGCAGCATCTCCACGCGCTCCATAACGGTGAAAAGTGGGAGCTTGTCGGGGTTCGTCAAAACCGCAACAATCAAACGCCCAAAGATCCACCGGGCCCGCTCGATGAGATCGAGATGACCGTTGGTGATCGGATCGAAAGACCCGGGATAAATGGCTAGACTTTCAGACATAAACTGTCTGCTAAACCGCGCCCGCAAGGATTGGACCCGGGAACGAATATTCTAACGTTCGCCGTGGAATTTTGTAAACGACAATTTGGAGACAAAGGCGATTGCGCCTCCCAGCGAGGAAGTGCTTGAAGGATCGGATCTGAAATCCCCGGGGATGTTGAAGAACCACTTAAGATTCGGGCGCAGGGGTGAGCCCCAAGCGTTCCTCTCCACAGTAGCAAACAAATCGTCTGCCACGCAGGAAGCCGACCAGTGTAAGTCCGCACTCGCGAGCCAATTGGACCGCCAGATCGGAGGCAGCGGAGACCGAAGCCAGCAGCGGAACTCCGGCTACCAGCGATTTTTGAATGATCTCGAAGCCCCCGCGGCCACTCGCCAACAACGCGCAGTCCGCTAAAGGAATGCGACCTCGTAGCAAAGCCCAGCCGATGAGCTTATCCACCGCGTTATGCCGCCCCACGTCTTCTTTTACAGCAATCAGCTTTCCGGAGGCTTCGAATAACGCGGCGGCATGTAGCCCTCCGGTTTGGCCAAACAGTACTTGGGCAGACCGGAGAGTTTCGGGAAAACTACAAAGGATTTCGGGATCAAGTCGGAAGCGGGGATTGGGCCGCTTGATCCCTTGCAGGCGACACCCCTCAATAAATGCCTTGCCACATAATCCACAACTGGAGTTTGCGGGGAAATTACGTTTCGTCCGAATCGAATTGAGAGTTTTGCCGTGGTTGAGCTCAACATGAACAGTATTCCGATCAGACCCTGATCCGTTGCCATATTGGATGCTGGCGAGCTCTTTCGCCGAACGGATGATCCCCTCAGTGAAAAGGAAGCCCGCCGCTAATTCAAAGTCGTCCCCGGGAGTTCGCATCGTCACACTAAGGGGACGCTTCCCAAGTCGGATTTGGAGTGGCTCCTCACCCACCAGCGAATCGCGTAGACGCCGGACCTTCCTGTCGTTCCATTCCGACACGGTGGAGAAGTTCACCGAACGCGGACCAGACTCCATTCCTTCGCGCTCCTTTAGTTGACAGCCGAGACTTCCATTGTAGGCTCCCCAGCAGCGCCGAGTCTACTTGGTTGCGGTACGGGATGGCCGAATCCTCGCGCGGTATCAATCCACTTGTCGTTGTTACCCGTCACGTTCGTCCCCGCACACGCACAACAATCTCCTGGAGATCAGTCGCTTCAAATCACCTGCGATTGGCACCGCAGCTGTCGAGACCGAGCATCGGAACGCAGGCGGATCAGCGAAAGTTACTGATCAGGATGACGTCGCTGTTTTCGCTGCCTCGGGTAAGCGCGAGTTGCTTGCCATCCCGCGACCAATCAAAGTCGAAGATCAGTCCCGACTTGAAATGGGTGATCTGTTTCGGCGGTCCACCCGTCAGTTTCTGCTGCCAGATGTTGGAGACGCCCTCGCGGGTCAAAACGTATTCAACGGCCTTGCCGTCCGGCGCCCAATGGGGACTACCTGCTACCGCCGGCCAGTCGAATTGGTAGATGGGTGTACCGCCACCGAATGGAATAACCTTCAATTGATTCGGTTTAGGAATGTCGCTGGGCACCGCGAGATAAACGATCAGCTTGCCGTCTGGAGAGATCCAGAGGGGGGAGTAAGAACAGTCCTGCGTGACTACTTGTGGAGGCTTCTCACCCGTGACGGGCACTTGTACCATGGTACTGGAAGCGCCCTGCCGATAAACCACCCACTTGCCATCCGGAGAACATTGCGGGGACGACGCAAAGCTCTCGTCGGCCAAGCGGACGGGGTTTGAGCCATCGGCATCCATGCGCCATACCCCGACCTTTTGTTCCCGGTTGGAGAGGAAGACGATGTAGCGCCCATCGCCACAAGCCGAGGGCTCCCAGTTTTGCCGTTCGCTGGGAGTCAGCAGGGTGCGGCTACTTCCATCCGGGTTTACGGCGAAGAGGTTGCCATCCTCATTGGCAAAAACAATGCTGCCGTTGGGCATCCAGGAAAACTGGCCAATAATGGGGTCCTTCGAGGTGGTTTGCCTTGCTCGTGCGGCATCTCCCGCTGGGGCTACCCATAGATCGGAGACCGTTGTCGTCTCGGTATCGACGAGAGTTGTGCCATCGTGAGAAAGGTCAAGCCAGCCGAATTGGTAAGCAATCAGATCGTTGGTGAGGCGGCGTACCTCTCCCTTTGGAAACGGGATGTACCAAAGTTGCCCCCGAAAGGCCGGGGGGTCTCCCCTCGCCACGAATAGACCACTCCCATCGGGCAGCCAGCGCGGACGGCCAATGGCGTGCGGAGCGGAATAGACTTCGCGGACCGATCCATCCGCGACAGATATGGCCCACAGCACAGCGCGCAGTCCCTTCGCCGTCTCATAAGTTGTAAGCGCCACCGTCTTTCCGTCGGGAGACCAGGCCGGACCGAGCAGGGTGCCGATGGCAGAACGTGTCACGAGCACCCGTTCGCCACTCCCGTCGGCTTTGGCAATCAGAACACGAACCTCACCCTTTTCGGGGACTCCCCGTCCAAAAGCGAACTGTGTACCATCGGGAGAGAAACTAATGGGCGTGTCGATATCGCGGATCAGTAGACGCGGCGTTCCGCCGAGCACGGGCATCTGGTAGAGATAGCTGTAAGCAGGGCTGTTCTTGTCGGAGCGAACGAAGTCAATGTAGTTTGCGTCCGGAGAGAATGTCAGACCCCTGAACCCGACTTCGTCCGGCGGCAGAATCTGCACGTCGCTGGCGGTGGCCACCTGGCGAACGTTGAGGCTCTGTTTTTCCCCCTCACGCAGAACGTAGACTACATAGTGCCCGTCCGGGGAAATCGCCACGTTCGCGGCGTTTCCGCTCTGTGTAACACGGGTGATCTTCATAGCCTGTACATTCCATTCGCTCCTGCGTGCATTGAGCTTGAACAGATAGATTCCCAGTACAACCAGCAAAAGCACCAGCCCAAGCAGCATCAATGCCAGCACGCCCTTGTGGCGTCGGGCTTCATTGAGTATGATTGCGCTACTGGAGGGGGGCCCTGCCGCTGGACCGACGGATGCTATGGAACCGGCCGAGGTGACCTCACTCACCACGCCCGAGTGGCCGGAATCCGTGTCGCGCTTTAGCCGCTTCAGGTCGCTGCGGATGTCTGAAGCGTGCTGATAGCGCAACTCACGGTCTTTCTCCAGGCACTTGTTGATGATTCGCTCCAGCTCTGGGGGCAACTCGGGATTCAGTCGCACCGGAGCGGTCGGGGCCTTGTGCAGAATCGCGCCAAAAATGACTGCGGAAGTACTGCCGAAAAAAGCCTGGCGGCTCGTCGCCATCTCGTAGAGCACTAACCCAAAACTGAACAGATCCGTCCGTGCGTCCAGCTCTTCACCGCGCGCTTGCTCCGGGGACATGTAGGCGACTGTGCCCATCGCGGTGCCAGGGCTGGTCAAAGGCTCCTCGGACGCTCCCGCCGTAAGCTGGATACTAACGCCAACCGCCTCGGCTAGCCTCTTCGGTTGAGGCGCTAGCTTGGCTAAGCCGAAGTCGAGAATCTTCACTTGACCCCGTGTGGTCACGAAGATGTTCGCCGGCTTGATGTCGCGGTGGATGATGCCCTTGGCGTGCGCGGCATCCAGCGCATCTGCGATCTGGATCGCCCGATCCAGCGTTTCCTCGGTCCTGAATGGCCGGGTGGCAATGCGATGCTTCAGCGTTTGGCCTTCCAGCAACTCCATCGCAATAAAGGGCTGGCCGTCGTGCTCGCCGATTTCGTAGATCGTGCAGATGTTGGGGTGATTGAGTGCTGCCGCCGCCCGCGCCTCGCGCCTGAGGCGCTCGAGTCCCTGGGGGTCGCGGGCCAGTGCTTCCGGCAGGAACTTCAGGGCAACAGGTCGGCCGAGGGACATGTCTTCGGCCTTGTACACCACACCCATGCCGCCGCCCCCGAGCGTCTCCAGAATGCGATAGTGGGAAACAGTCTGACCGATCATGTCGAGACGCCCTCGGAATGCCTGGAATCAGAACTTCGAATACCGCCATCATAAGCCGTGCCCACAGGCAAGTCAACGCTCGGGATTGACGGTGTCGTCATTGAAGGACTGGCTGATGTCTCTGGTGGACCACTAAGACGCAACTTGGCGCTACACCAGGTCTTTGACTGTCAACTGTTGACGGTGAACTGTTAACTGGTTTTCTGGCGGAGAGGGTGGGATTCGAACCCCTTAGCATATTGATGGCGTGTAACTTACAGATTTCATTCGAGGTAAATACGATAAATAAGACTCACGCGGAGTTACCTAACACAAAAGTTTCTCAATTGCGACGCGCCGACAAGTCGCCGGAATTACATAGCCGCATGTGAACACGTTCCATCACTGACTGAGGAATTCGCAGCGTGCGGTAGCGGCGCGCCTTCCGCGAACCCTCGCAGCCAAGTACCAAAACGCCAGCCTCTCCCTCGAACAGGGCCACTATTGTATCACGGCTCAGGCCCCAAAGTTCCGCAATCTCATTGGCACTGAAATGTCGCTCCAAAAAAGACGGCTGTGCGCCGCCCGCTGATTCGGGTTTCATGTAAATTCTCTTCAGTGGGATTGATTAAACGCAAGTGAGTAGGCTAACGCAACTCGCTTAAACGAAACCACTTAGCGGTAGTTTTTGCCTGTGTCATAGCATGGGGTACGGAATCATCTGTCTTAGTGTCTTTAATCTTTGTATCTGCCTCATTAAATAAGGACTTATCGTAAGACACTTCTTTTTTATTGAAGTGTCTTAAAGTGTCTTGATTTGGAGTGTAACGGGACCATGCATCCGCGAATTGAGACCAGAGATAACCCCTATCCTGCTGTCTGTCGATTGTGATTCGAGCCGGCTTAATCTCGTATGGCGCGAGGATTCGAGCAATCTGAGTTGCGCTGACAGGTTTTTGGCCCTTCCCATACTCGCGCCATTCTTCATTGATTCCAGGAAGTGCAGTGGCGAGTTCAGACGAGAAGATGCCTTCCGAGTCGGGCCGGGAGTCCTTCACGGTAAGGATCGCTTTGAGCAATTTCATCCCGCGTGAATCGTGTTGGCCGCGCGGTCCGGTATGCAGGTCTAGGATGCTCGCCTTGGCGTGTTCAAGCCAATCCTCGCCGGTCAACTCCGCGATAGTAAGCAAAGGTTCCCAAATGTCTATAACCCTTTGGCCTACTTCCGTTGTGGCCCACACATCTATTTTCACTGCTTCCTCTGCGATTGATTGGCACCAGACCTGGAGTTTCGCGCCTATTTCCTGACCCTCAGATAGATGGAACTTGAAAACCCAGCGCTTGACGCGGTCCGCCCAAACTGCCATTTCCATGCGGATCGGAATGCACCGGTCGCGCGTGGGATCGTCCAGTGTCTGCTCATACCGCCCCGCTAGCACCTTCGGGCAGAAAGTTTCGAATTGCTCGTTGCGGCGCGAGGCTTTTCCGAGTTGGACGCGAGGCACCTTCCGCCCGCGTTGAAAACCTGCGGTCAGATAGGCCAGAATTGGCGCATCATATTCGCGCTTCCCGCAGAACATCTTGTCGATTTCGTCCAGAAGCTGTGGCACGCCGGGATTTTCGTCTAGATCAGTGAAAAGCGCTGCCAGGGATGGCCGTATGAGAACGTTCAACCCTCCGAGTAGGGCCGCAAGCACGTTTACGAGCGTGCTCTTGCCTTCGCCGCGTTCAGCGGAGTAGATGTGCAAGTAAGATGTGAAGTCCCATTTCTGGTAGACGAAAGCCGCCGCAACCCACAGGGTGCAAGCCCGCGCTTGACCCTCTGAGACCTTGGTGAATCGGCGAATGTAATTGTATACCGCGTCCAATGCTTCACTGCCGGTAGCGGCCTTCCATGCCGGGGCCCGATCGCGGGCGACGTGTAGAGCCTCGTGGATCGTTTCTGCGCTGTAACCACCCGCGCTCATTCCTTCCACGACATCGGCCAGGTCCTTGACGGGCATCGGCCAACATTCCGCGAGTTTAACGATTCTGATTGACGTGGCCGCGCTGTCGAGCAGCACCGCTGCCTGTTCTGCGAAGCGCAGACCTGCCGCATCAGCGTGTGCGAGAATGACGACATTTCTATCTCGGAACCATTGTGCATTGCGCCGCAGAATCTCAAGTGATGACGTTCCACCTCCGGTCACTGCGGCCAGGCCGATCTCCGCGCCGGCGTCGGCATCGTGCTCGCCTTCGGTCAGATAGATCTCGGTGGCCTCCTCGAATCTTGCGGCATAACAAAGGAATGTCGCTTCATCTTTTGGTGCCGGTGCGCCGAGGTAGAGGGGAAGACTGTTGATATTCGCATAGCCAGGCTTCCATTCCCCCCCGCCCCCTGCTATTTTTTCAGAGTGAAACCATGCGAAACGGTTTTGCTTTTCCGGGGCTCCAAACCTCACGCGCTTGGCAACCCCCTCGCCTGTGTCCCAGTGACGGTAGATGAATTCGCGCAAGACGGGATAGGCTACAACTTTCCTTGGTCTTGCCCGATTTACCTTTTCTGGTAACTCGCCCAGGAGTTTATGAGCCCGAAGCCATTCGCTGATTCCTTTCCGGTCTGCTTCGCTGTAGGATTCCCACTGATAGCCCTTCCCTTGTAGGAAGCCCGCGAGTTCCCAGGCATTGCCGGAGGCATTGCACGGTCCGTCCATCCAGGCGTTTTTGAGGGTATTCACTTTCAGGCTTGCGTGCTCATCTTGGTGCTGGTTGCAGAGAAACCACGCCTCATTGACCTCCGGTCGCTGACCGGTAGGCTTCGTTGGTTCGCCTAGCGCCGCGCGCGCTACGTCGATGCATTTTAGTTCTGATTTCCTGTTCATCGCTCGCTTCTCACAGTAAGATCGTCTCGGATTCGGAGCATCCGTCTGCGGACGTGACGATCACCTCAATCCAAGTCAGGCGTTGAGCGTCCGGCAGCTCAAAATCAATCGCTGGCAGTTCGTGCATCAGCTCATCCGGTGGCGTGTCGAACTCCTGTAATTTCCGGTCGGCGTTTTCCTGCGCGTGCTGAGTCTTGAGCCTGTTTGCCGCTGCCCCGCCATCGGTTCCGGGCGTAGGCGAGATTTGACCGATCCACGCTTCGGCCTCGCGCATGAGTTCGGGGTAGATTGAATCTTTGTAGGCCTGCCGCTCTGCTTCGGTTTTCCCGATGCCCGCCATGGATTGCAGTGCAATGTGGCCCTCTCCGAGGATCTCAACCTCATAGGGTCCTGCTCTCTGGTTTTGGTACATGTCGCGGAGGTGATTGCGGATTGCAGAACTAATCTCAGCCTTTTGATCCTCTGCTAAGTGCATAGTTTTTCTCCTTTTCGAGACGTTTTTTGAAGATGGGGTCCCCACAATTTCGCGCCCGCGCGTAAGGGGTTACGGGATCGGTCTACGGAAAAGGAGTGTTTTGTTCGAGATACCCATACCCCCCCTGGCGCATTTGAGCGGTGAACTCCTATTGGGCAACCTGAGAATTCGTACAATGTATAAGGTACGAGATGAAGAATATATAAAAAGAGAAGTTCGGTTAAGGATCTGGAGTGGCCTTCCATTCCGGTCCAAAGTTGGCAATAAATTCGACAGATCGGTGCGAAATGCTCAATTGCACGATATTGGGCATAACAAGACGGAGCCGGGTTGTCGCCGCTCGCAAGCTTTTGATCGTTAGCCCGGTCGCAGTGAACAGTGCTTTGGGCACGCTCACCCTGCCAAGGCTCCATCCGCCCCCAATTCGCCAGAAATAGGCAAGCACCGCAGCCACTACCAAATCGACGTGCTCAAGATGTTCCCGCTGTAAATGCTCAATTAGATCCCGCCATAGCGAACGACGAAATGGAGCGCAGCGCTGCCCAGGCATGACGCGGGCAAAACAGGCATCGTGATACATGGTTGGCGTGGGCTTGGCCCCGCCACGGTTTTGATGCCCCGGTGTGTGGACGATCCATCGGAGACGCGCCAGCTTGCCCCGTGCCTTGCGGAATGCAGCAACGCTCATCCGCAGCCGACGCGCCCAAACCGCGTCAAAATGCGCGAATGGCTTACGGGCAAAACCCAATTCGAGCGAGCGAAGGTGTTCATGAAGCCTGTATCCGATATCGAGCAGTAGCACTCCAGCGCACGGGCTTAACGCTCGAAATTCAGCGGCCTCTATCATGTCTACGCGAATCGGGAACCACTGTTGCGATGCTTCAGGCATTGCCAGACCCCGCACGGGCGATAAGATTGATGGCCGGGCCTGGTCACTGCGGCCCAGGCCCGGCAGGGCCAATCCTCAGGGGCTCTTTGGATCGGCCATCAACCCGCGCGCAACCACGACGCACGGGCGAAATGTAACGGCCGGAGGGAAAGGGCAACGATCCTCCGGCCGGGCGCTACAACGTCGCATGCTCCCTCTCCGTTGTTTACGCCGAACTTTTGCCCGGGCGCCGACCGGAAGGCAGCGCCCCGGCGCGCCGCACTAATGTCGGCGCCGTTGGCCCAGCCGAATGGCGTGGGCCAAGCTCATTCAAATCAGAAAAAGTAGGCCGGGCCGGCCCTTGACACCGACCCGGCCAGCACGGGATGGCATGACGGGGACATAGAACCGCCAGGGGCCTCCATCCCGCGAGCTAGGCTATTACGCTGCCATCTGTAAGTATTTGATGGGGTGTGTACCAGCGTCGATTAGGCGGGCGTCCATACGGCCGAATCCGATGAAGCCGACCAAACCGAATTCAGCGTAGCGTTCAACCAGCCGCAACACCGCGAGGTCTTTGACGCGCCGGACTACGTATTTGTCAAAGTCGCCAAAGAGGACGGTTACGGGAGCGGTCGACGGAGAAGTGGGCGACATCTGCGGCATGTAATTATTGCGCTTGATGGGATAGCCGAAGATGGATTCCAGTTTCCCCGTTTGAGGGTTGGGAGTGAACAGGGGACGGCCAAACTTGTCGAGGAGCTGTGAGAGATTGGCGTGCGTGTAATCGTGCATTACGAACGTGCCATTTTTCCGATAGAACGGATCCACGGAGAAGATGAGATTGAGCAAGTCAGTGGTGCCGATGGAATTCGTTCCGTCAAAACCGGAATCGTCCGGGGCGTTCAATGCCGCGCCGATGGCTGTAGCACCGAGCACTGCATCGAGAAGTAGGCCTCGAGGCATGGAATCGCCGGTGCCATTGATGAAATCATCTTCCCATTTTCGAGCGAGCCGGATTGCGAACCGCTCGATCAAAAAGCGGTCGATGTTGAAAGCTGCATCTTGCAGCAGTTCGAGTGAAACCTGGACGAGTTTTGTGCTGTATTTCCAGGCTTGCAGCACGACGTTTCCGATCCCAACAACCTGTGTGCCGACCTGCTGCCCTTCGCCGACGATCTCAGCTTCGATTGAAGTGTCATCGGTAGTGGGATAGGGCAGGGGTGCGCCGGTGAGGGTCGGCATGTCGCGCGAGACGGACAGGACTTCGCCGTAAAATCTCAAGGCAACTTCGATGTCCTGAACAAACCCTTGCGGGACGAACACGGAAGTCGGAATCGAAGCTACGGGTGCGCCGATGCCTTGAATGTCATATCCGAGGGCGCGGTCCTCTCGGATTCCTGACCGGTCCCCGGTGCGGATAAAACGTTCAAAGCCGGGGTCCGCGTGCAGGTTCTTGCGCCTCTTCGCCCAGTTTTTCTTGCTGCTGGATCGCAGAGGTTCTCTGTCAAAGTCGCCGATTTGCGCATTAGGCGGTCGAACGGTTTTCCGAAGATCGGAGTCGAGCGTTACCGCCTGATATCGGCGAATTTCATCGCCCATGCCGATAGCCTCTTTGTTTAGCGAATCAATTTTGCGACGATCCTCATCGCTGAGGTTTGGACAGCTCGTCATCCGCAAAAGTTGCTCTGAGATGTCGTTCCGTTTTTCTTGAAGTTCTTGAAGTTTTGTCACTCAACACGTCCTTGGGATTTTGGCTTTCCTGGGGCCTCATCCCTGGGTTAATCTACGCCAACACTCAGCGCCCCGCCGAATGCCACGCGACGCAAGACCGGTCCCCGGCCTTGCCTTACTGCTTCGAAAAATGAAATTCAGACTTTCAATTGCAGACTACCACGGCCCGCGTAAGTGCCCCGCACTCACACTGCCGGTTCGCGCCGGGCTCCCAGCCTGACGCCTTTTAGGTGTTAAGATTTCAAAACAAAAAAGCCCGCTTTCGCGGGCCCTATTTCCAGCCTCAGTTGTTTGCGATTCCTATTCCGGGGTGATTCCAGCCTCCGGCAGTTTGACTTCGCGCGGGTGACTGCGGCCCGCTTCGTCCCTAATTACATCCAGGAGACTTTCCCTTAGAGGTTCCTGACGAGGCCAACCTTCTCGAATCTTTATGGAATAGGTGTGGCGATCATCCGGCCCTTCAGCCACAAGAATTTCCGCTGGAACCGCAAAGGGAAAATGCGTAGACTGCGCCTTGATTGCCGCGATTGTCCACTCAAAGGCATCATGGTACTGCTCCGTCAGACCCTCGACCACTGCCGGGCTATGCCTGAAAAACCAATCGAGCCTATCAAGCGGATTTCCACCAGTAGTCAGAGTCTCGGCCATATGAAACCGTGCGACCTGTAATTCCGTCACAGTCCAGCCTTGTTGGTCCAGTAAGTAGCAGGCGACGGAAGCTTGCCACCACGTTTCGGGCGGCCACTGGTCCACGCCATCAACCTTGGCAGAAGGGGGAATCAGCTTAGCATTCGCCCAATCGTATAGCCTTTCTGCCTCCACGTAGAGTCCATGTCCTGCAATCGCGAAGCAAACTTCATCGGTTGTCATCGTAATACCCTCCCATAAACGGTTTGTCCGTACTCGGCTTTTTGCCCTAACCCTTTGAAAATACTAGAGGAGAAAAAATACATCGAACAGCTCGCTCACTTCCCATGCCCGACCGGGCCGTCCAGCCGCGCTTGCCGTTCGCGCATTCTCTTCTCCCGCTCCTCGAAAAACCTCTCTGCACGTTTCGTGCGTCTACGGATGAAGTTTTGGGCTTGCTCCTCTTCCATGTCGAGCCAGGCGGCGATTTCGGGGACCCTCATGCCATTCCTATAGTACATGTACAAACACGCGAAGGACCGCGCCATGTTCCTTCGTTGTGCATCGCCAATGGCCGATGACATCAGATGCCTAGCAAAGATTCGCATTTTCTCGTCATCAAAAATCCAATCGGGTGGTGCCTTCGAACGCTCTGGCTGGCGAGGTGAATGGACCTGGAATCCAAGCGCCTCGTTGTAATCAACATACCGGAGAAGCCCGCCAGCGGGTTCTTCCCCATCAGAGACTGCGGCTACCCCTCCCGGTGGTTCTACTTCCCATGAATCCGCTGCGGGCTCGCGCGACAGGCCGAACCGCTTAAGGATTTCACCTGCCTCAGAATCGAGGCGCTTCCTTAAAGAAGCCGACCCCAACGCTTCTGACTGGCTCGCCTTTCGACATAGTTCGCAAGCGGCCCCGTCTTGGTGGGGGTCAAAAATGCCGTGCTCGCACCTTGGAATTGTCGAGTTTGCGACCTTGCCAGGCGGACTATCCAGCGTCGGCGCTTGCGAACAGGGAAGCCCCGAACGGTGCGAATCGTGGCCGGGATGTCTCTGCCGGGTCAAGCTGAAAAACAAGCATATGGGGCAATTCTCCCACCCTTTCGGCAGCGCAAACGGCTTCGCTGTAGTGAACGCCTTGTGAAGCCCCTCAAACGGACGCCAGGGCCATCCTACGGGAACGCCCTGCCCGGATGGGACCATTGATTGTTTGCACTCCGGCTTATCGGCACCGTCCGCCATTTAATCTCCCTGGACCCTCTACAATCGGTTTATTGATGCTCGGCCTTCCACGCTAAGCCGCTTAAAACACTACCACAGCAAAAAACGGATCAAGCAGAGCATAAGTTGGCATCCGTTACGCGCCCTCCGCTGGCCCACGTTGCCATTACCAACGAATCCAGCCGATCTTGTCTCGACTTCACCCAAGGCGCATAGTGCCGCTCTGTAGTACGGATGCTGGCATGGCCCAGGAGCCGGCTTACCTCTTCAAGCGGAATGCCAGCGTTCAACCACTCGACCGCCGCCGTGTCGCGCAATTGGTGCGGGTGTCCGTCCGGCATTCCCGCTTTCTCAAAAACCTGCTTCAAGTCCTTATGCCATTGCTTCACCGCGCTTTCACGCTCTCCATTGCCAGTCTGCCAGAAAACATAGCGGGGGTTTCCGCTTGCAACTCCCGCCAGTTCGCTTGCCAGGTCTGCGGGGATCGGAATCGAAACGTCCACTCCCGTCTTGGCGCGCGCCGTCACAATGCGCGTGATCTTCTTGCCCGCGTCAAAACGAATCGCCGCGCGTTCAAGCGTAACCGCGTCTCCAATAGCCAGGCCCGTGTATCGCATAAGGTGAATCAGCGCCCGCACTCGCGCCGCTTTCACAGACTCCCCGAAAGTCTCTCCTACCGCCTTCAAGAGTTTTTCGTATTGGCTTGCGTCCAAGGGCAGCGTGGGGGCCACGTCCACCTTGACGGGCGATAACGCCGCTGCCGGGTTGCGTGCTATCAGGCCAGCGTTTAGGGAATAGCGAAAGAAACTCCGCAAGCGTTCTTGTACTTTCTGCCGCGTCCGCGAGGAAGGGTACTCGGCTTCCCATGTCGCCCGGTAATCCGTTAGGTCCGGCAGGGCGACATGCGCCAGAAACGCCTTGCCGCGCTTCTCGGAAAATTCCGCGAACCGCGCCAGTTCACGCCGATACTTTTTCAAGACGCCAGCATTAAGGTTCTGACCTTCCTTGTCTCGCAGGAATATCTCGATTATCTCCCGAAGGGTTGTCGGTTGATCTTCGCACGGTTGACCTTTGGCTTCATACGCCGCCTCTTCCTTTTGCCGCTCGCGTACCGCGCCTTCCCATGTCCGGGAGCCCGCTGCGCGCCGGTACTGCTTGCTAGCGTAGCTCCACCGAAGATGTTTCCAACACTTGCATCCCTTAAAGAATTCCCCCTTGCGCCTGTGGGGGCACTTCGCCGCATGGCGAACAAAGATGGTGATAACAGGAATCGCGCGCGGTCTGTGCTTTCGCGCCAGGGCAGGATCAGGTTGCTCCCCTATCGGGCGGCGCACGCCTTGGGTTCCCTTTTCATCCGGCATAGTTACCTTCCTACCCCGGAAGTCTAGCCCCATGCAAGCCGAAAGTCAAGCACAATCTTTGCTCAGTTGCTTTGTAAGTTCTTTGGAATAAGTGGCGGAGAGGGTGGGATTCGAACCCACGT
>Ga0208189_1000314_pt1 | contig 28624 bp, 49 predicted proteins | sample June2015DPH_10_5_FD_184702 | JGI IMG/M metagenome (GOLD analysis project Ga0208189, IMG submission 184702) | Peatland microbial communities from SPRUCE experiment site at the Marcell Experimental Forest, Minnesota, USA - June2015DPH_10_40... | ecosystem: Environmental > Terrestrial > Soil >... | reverse complement strand
GATATGACGTGTCCACTGTGCAATGGAGATACATTCCTACGGCGCTTGCAGCCTCATCCTGGCGTCAAGGGCTGTATGGTGACCGTGACTAAGCCATGCCCGAAATGTAAAGGCAAGGGCAAAGTACCAGACTCAGGAAACCTGTTTGCAACCGTCCAAGAGGCGAGTGAAAAAGATTTATCATTTTCCTCTTGACAAGCGTTTGCGAGATGTGAAAGTGTTGTATCAACGCTTGGGAGAGCGTAAAAGACAATGGCAACCTCAGAAGTTCCTTTCGCTCAAGAAGTGGCATCCGTGCCGAATGGTAATGGTGCCAACGCTGCAACCAAAGAAGTCACCCGGCTCCGTGACCTGAAAACCAGCGCACGGGATCAGTTGATGATTGACCCGCGCATCATCATCATTGATGACGGGCAGAATCCCCGCAACTATGACCTGCCCGAAAACCACGATCACTTGGACGAATTGAAGCGGTCTATCCGTGAGAATGGCGTTCTGGTTCCTTTGCTCGTTCGCTACGATGCGGAGCGCAAGGCTGCCGTGATTGTGGACGGTGAATGCCGTCTCCGGGCCGTGCTGGAATTGATTACTGAGGGCGTGGAGATCGAAACCGTTCCCACCATTCAAGTTCCGGGCGGCAACGAATCCGACCGGCTCTTGACCTCCATCACTGCCAACACCGGCAAACCACTTTCCAAGTGGGAACTGGGCGGCGCTTTCCAGCGTCTCTACAAGTTTGGATGGGCCGAAGAGAAGATCGCAACGAAGACGGGATACACCGACAGGTTTATCCGTGAGGCTATGGAACTAGCCGATGCCCCGGACGAAATCAAACGGCTCCTTTCGTCTCAGGCTGTCACCCCATCCTTGGCACTTGCCGAACTCAGGGCGAACGGCGCTGCCGCTGTGGAGACACTGAAAGCCGCTGCCGTGGCCGCACAGTCCACTGGCAAAAAGGGACCGGCAAAGCGGGCAAAGGCAAAATCCAAGTCCCTTCCCCCGGCAAAGCCCCGGACTGAGAACGAGCCTGCTCCGGCTCCGGTTGAAACCGCTCCGGCTCCTGCTCCTCAACCGGCCAACGGCAAGGGCAACGGAAAGCACGCTCCGAAGACTCAGGCGGCGCTCTGTCCCGAAGTCATGGCCGTGCTGATTGAACTTGTATCCGATGTGGCTCTGTCTGATTTGAATGATGACAAAGTGAAGAGAGTCCTGGTTGACAAGGAACTCCTGCTGAAACTTGCATCGTTCATCGTGACCACTGAAGCAGAGGTTAACGCCGCTAACGGCGTGGATGTCAAGTTCTAAGGGAGAGGGCCGTCATGGAACACTTGAACGCTGTGCGGGCGGCGCTGAGAGGCTCCGCCCCGGTAGTCGCAATTCCTGTGCCCGCTCATGCGCCCGTCTGTATCCGAGCAAAACTGCTCAAGGGCGCATTGAAGGGCGTCACAATTGATTCTGTGGAGCTCTTGGAAAATGGACGTGTCAAGATCACCGGAACGGCACAGGGCGGCGTCCACACGTCTTGCAGCCTAGTTCCTATCGAACGGTGGAAGGCTCTACAAGATATTCGTGAGTGGTCTATCAGGGAGCACGAGAAGCGCGTCAAGATCATCAATCAAGGAGTCCTATCGGCTCAGATGCGGCGTGAACTCCTCAAGAAACGAATCGAGGGTGAGGCCGATGCTGTCCTAACCGAAGCGCGACAGGATGAGGCTCTTATCCTGGCCGCTGCCAGATCGCACGCTAACCCCGTCATGGAACCTGTGAGCGCGGAGAGGCGTCAACACATCATCGAAGAATACAAGGCTTTCCAGAGTCAACGTGGCAACCGTAAACGCGGCGCTGTCATTCGCTGGAAGCTGGCAAAGCTGAGGAAAGAGAAAGCGGGGATGGTCAAGGTACAACACGTATACGAAGAAGTTCCCAGTACCCTCTACCGCCGCCGTCACAAGACACTCAAGAGCAAGGTAACTGTCCTGCGGCGCAAGAAAGACGCTGTGAAGTACGCGGCTCTCATTTACCAGATCGGGAAGCTGGAAAAACAGTACGAGAGTTTATATCCGCCTGTCTTTGGTCCTTACGATTGGTGGCGCGATTCTTGGATTGACAAGCGGCCAAAGGAACTCCCTTACACCGTCCCGTGGTCATGGCAATATGGGCATGATGACGAAGAATCAAATATCGCTCGTCTTACGCGCATGGCTGAACAACTCAAGAACGCACGGGCCGACATCCGCGCCTTGACTCCACCGGCTGACGAGGAAACCACTCAGGAACAGATCGCTGCTTGATAGGTGGACAAAAATGAAACACGCGAAGAGTAAGCCTCTCCCTAGTGGGTTAGCCGGTTCCTACGTCCAAGAGCGCGAATCCGATCACGTCGGCTGCGCTGCTTGGGCACCTTTAGGCGGGGATGTTGCATGAGATCAGTGAGCGCATTTATGCAAGCATCGGAAGCGTTCAACGCATCTTCATTTTTTACACGCAACACACGCCAACCGGCACGGCGAAAGATTTCATCACGACCGGCATCGTATTCGGATTGCTCAGTTTTATCGTGATAGCTGCCGTCAATTTCAACAATGATTCGCTTGCCTATGATTTGAAAATCTGGGATAAAACCCATAACGAGAGGCTGGAAAAGGAACTTGATTTCATGTTTTTCGAGGAGTGTTTTATATGAAGATTCCGCAGGGGTCGGATTGTTCCGCATCCACACCGCCAGCTCCGCCTTCGCAAACGGATTGCGGCTTGACAACTTCGGTCGTGGGGAGCCTGTATAAAGATCAATCACCATGCACCAGCACACCGTCAGTATACAACACTTTTGAGACAGCCGAACAACGGGATGAATGGCTGGAGGCAATTGCCAGAGACGATCTGCATGATGAGAGATTATTCTTAAATGCCGCTGCGCGTGGGGAACTCCGCGATCCAGCGTTTGACGAAATGCTCGACGAACAGGAAAGAGATTGTGAAGCTCAACGCATAAAAGATTTGGAGGAAGTATGAAACTTGTCCTATCGCTTTTAGCCTTCGCCTGTTTACCAGCATGGACTCAGGCAGTTAAGCCCGCACTGCAACCCGTCCACTACGCCCTCACGCAAGGGCAGCATGGCACCGTCCGCGTAGTTCCTCTGGCCTTAGCGGGCGAATATGATGGCAAACTAGGTCCGCTGCACATCCGGCTCCACCTGCGCGTCACTGACCAAGGGGAATTGGAAGGCTCACTCGACGGCAAAGGCGCAACCGGAATCAAACTGACACACATTGAAACCGATTACCGCAAGCTGTCTTTTATTGTCCCTGCGCTCACAGCCGCTTGGGAAGGCACAGTCAACCCCGATGGCTCCTTGACCGGCACATGGCATCAGGCTGGATCAGAGGACCAGCCGCTCAACTTGGTTAGGCGGTAAGGGGTATTTGATAGGCAACTAATTCAACCGCATCCCTGAGCGTTAGAGGGGATAGCCTGGGAGGGCTAGGATAGTGGAGATCACAACCAAAACATTTCAGGAATTCGTTGCCGACCAGAAAGACAATTTCAGCATTGTCGTTCTAGGCGCTGGCGCTCCGCTCGAAGAGTGGGTCAACGGCATCAATGGAGAGCTAAAAGAATCCTCCATCACCGATGCGGAGAATTGCTTTACCAGAGCCTACACGCTCTCCGATAACGTGCTAGGAGATAAGGGCCGCTGTGACTTGGTACTCGTATTCGATCCTGACGCTAAGCCGAACATGGGCAAGATGGCTCTGTGGCGTGTTGGATGGAACGGCTGCATCGGCTGGACAGACGACTTCATTGCCAATCACGGCGCTGACTATGGCTATGCCTCTGCCGTTGACAGCGAAGAAGACGACACCGACGAAGAAGAACCGGAAACCACGTCCAAACCGTTTGTACAGTTGAGCGGCGAGGATGGCAACGTGTTCTCAATCATCGTGCGCTGCGGTAAAGCCTTGAAGAACGCTGGACAGATTGACAAAGCCAGAGAGTTCTCTGCGAAAGCGATGAAATCCGACAGCTACGATGAAGTCCTTCGGCTGGCAATGGAGTACTGCGATGTTGCCTAACGTTTGATAGGCGACCAATCTTTCCTATTGACAAACGTTTGTCATAGGGCGCAGGATAACGGTAACTAACTGCAAAGGAGAAACATAGCAATGAGCAGCTTTGAAGCAACCAAGGAACTCAAGCAGGGACCGGACGGTATCAACATCGAACCGTGGCCTAATCCCAAACCAATCTCAACCGAGCGCGTGAAAGTCTCGATCTGCAAAGGCGAAGGATCAGACTCAGCGTTCCCATCAACAGAAGGATTTATCAGGAATGCGAATCTGCATCCTGAAGCGCATACGAGAAGGTAAGGCGCATGACCTACTTCATGGACCGTTCGGAACTCCTGACTCTCATAGCCAATGCCTCATGGTTTGCAGGATGCTATGTGAGATGGAAGAAGATCGGTCCTCAACGGTTCCGAGTTAACACTAACTATCAATGGGAGAGGTGATTTATGGGACGCGAAGTAAAACGAGTACCGCTCGATTTCAACTGGCCGCTCCACAAGACATGGGAAGGCTTTCTCAACAAACGCCCGGGGCCTGATAACTGCGTTGCCTGTGATGGCTCAGGATCAAGTCCTACGGCAAAGAAACTCAGTGACCAATGGTACGGCAATGCTCCGTTCACTCCTGCGGAGAATGGTTCTGTACCGCTGAGGATCACCGATCCTGCCGTGCGCCAGTTTGCCACAAAAAATGCCGTCCAATCCGTGTTTATATCCGCGTTTGGGTTTGATGATGGCATAAAGAAGTTCTGGAATTATGTGAAAGATAAGGGACTCGATGAATACGTCAAAGAGCATCCTCTTGTCGAGTACGACATTCATAGAGAAGCCTATCGCCTCATCGGAATGTGGAACGGCCAGTGGAGCCACCACCTCAACGCAGAGGATGTGAAGGCTCTTCTTGACGATCATCGCCTAACTGAGTTTACTCGCTACCCGCTTAACGAGGAACAGAAGGCTGAGTACGAAGCCGTCGAAGAATGGAACAAGGCCGAACGGGAACGTCTGATTGCAGTGGACTGGAAGGGCGAGAATAACTGGAAGACCTTTAACAATGGACATATCCCTACGCCCAGAGAAGTGAACGAGTGGGATATCCTCACCTTCGGCCACGACTCAATCAACTCGTGGATATGCGTTAAGGCAAGATGTAAGAAGCTGCGCGTATCCAGACTATGCACAGTTTGCAAGGGAAACGGTCACATCTGGCGCTCGAAAGAAGCGATGCGCTATCACAATGCTTGGCGCTCCAAGGAACCTCCAAAGGGAGACGGATACCAGATATGGGAGACGGTTTCCGAAGGCTCTCCTGTCTCGCCTGTCTTTGCCACTCCAGAAGAACTTGCACAGTGGATGATTATTCCTGGCAACGATACGACCGTAACCAAGGGAACCACTTATGAGCAGTGGATGGGATTCCTCAAAGTTGGCTGGGCACCTAGCGGCTACAGCGATGCAGAGCACGGCTACCAAGATGGGGTCAAGGCAATTGGCGACAGACAGATTGAAAAGGAGACAGCGGCATGACGCTACTTGACGCAATCCGAACCCTCCGCAAAGAGCAAGGTCTTAGCTTTGAGGCCGCAAGACAAAAGGCTATAGACTTCTTTGCGAAGAAAGGTTTACCACTTCCTGAGTGGGCAAAGAAGTATAGACAAGGAGAATCATGAGCCTAGCCGGAAACATCTACAGAGAGCTTTTAGAGAACGACGACCCGGACGACTACGCTCCTCCGCTGTTCATCTGTCTAGCTATTGCTCTTTACTGCTGGATTCCCTGGTTTCGAGTCCTGCGCATCTTTGGGTTAACGGTCCTGATTTTCTGCGGGATCATCCTGCTGGTGTATTGATAGGAGACCAACTTGATAAAGAAGAAGACAAAGACTACATGGCTATGCACCTGCGAGATACCTACCTGCGGTAAGTCTTGGGAGTCTCAGGGCGAAGAGATTCCCAAGCAGTGCCGATGGTGCTTTAGTCGAAGGTGGAATGGCGTAGATAACAGTCCTAAGCCGCGCATGATAACGGCCAACGGCAAAACTAAGCGCCTTTCCGAATGGGCCAACGAAACAGGAATAAGCAAGCAGACCATTCGTTACCGACTTACTAGCGGGTGGACTCCTGATGAGGCTCTAGGATTTGCAAAGCATCAAGTCCGAAGGGAGAGAAAGCCATGAACCACGTTCAAGAGGTCGCAAAGAGCATCGTGAAAGCGATGGAAAATGATTTTCCTGACGGCGTACTGGCAAGCGACAGGATTATCACGGCACAGACCTACAAGAAGTTTGCCATCATGGATTACGCCAATGCCTTGCGCTTTTCAGGAGAGCGCACAGAGGATCATAACCAACGATTGCTGGAACAAGCCTACGTTCACTATTACAAGGCGATAGACCTTGGTATACCGGAAGAAAGGCTGGAAGCTGTCTTTGCTGGCTTACGGTCCTACTGGGCAAAGAAATTGGCGGGGGTGACGGAATGAGTTATTTTGAGGATCAGGAAGACGCTTGGTATGCAAACGATTGTAAAGGAAACATCGAAGACTATGATCCTTTCGATGCTGATTCATGGCCTACCGCGCAACAGCACACTGTAGGCAACCGCTCTCGCAACCTGCTGGCTCTGACGAAGCTGGTTGATTTCGCGGCATGGGCCGTGTGTCAAGGGTACAAGGTTGAGCCTACGAAGGGCACCTACGAAGTCCTGCGGCTTCGCAGGAAGAGTGAGAGTCCAGTTCTCTACTTCCGACGCGATAAAGGAGAACACGCTACTTCCTACGGCGAAGGAACGGCTCTCGTGCAACTGTGGATCAATACGCGCAAGCAAGCAAAGAAAGGGTTGCAAGCATGATCCTTGCAGATGTACAATTGCTTGCAAAGCATTACCAGTGCGACCTGTGCGGATGGGACTGGTACAGCATTGGGACACGGAAACCTGAGTGCTGTCCTAACCGTGACTGCCGCTCAAGAGAATGGGATGGCAAGAAACAGAAGCGCAGACCGGCTGCTAAGCCGAGAATCATTTTACCGAAGCCGAACAAGACACGATGGGTTGAGAAAGACACAGACTTTTGAAAGGGAGAGGATTATGACCGCTGATGAGATCAGGGAAACCAACTACGGAGAAGTAGCCTACCTGCGAGAGATCGCAGCCCAGATTGCCGAACTCAATGAGAACATCAAACTAATGCAACAGTCGCATACCGTTTTGAGGGAAACCGATGACAACGACATTGGGTTCTAAATTCTCATGGTGGGAAGTCCTGCTGATGATCCTGGGCGTTGGGGTAATCGTGTGGATGGAGAGGATTTTATGATCGACGAAAATGTAAAAGAACTTGTTTGTGTGCTTAACAAATTCAAAGGGATTGAGACATTTTCTAGCTGCGGTGGGCATGAGAATCCAAAACCATCACAACTTTGTCGTGGGCGATTCAGTGTTGATTTTTGGGTCGAGCCGAACAAGACAGGATTTGGTAGTTTGGAACAAATTAACAAGTGCATCACTGTTTTCCCAACTGTCAAGGTTATTGTTGGCGATGTCGGAGGAATTGAAGAAGACGATGAACCGTGTATGTGTTTTTCGATTCAAGGTAGGGATAATCCGGGAGTGATTGCGTTAGCCTTACAAGATTGCTTAAGGAGATCGAAATGAGCGAAATGACTTGTGTGGCTTATATGCGGTGTTCTGGAGATGCTCAGACCTACGGTGACACGTGGGACAGGCAAATTGACAAGATCAAGTCCTATTGCGTTCCAAAAGGTATGACGCTTATTGCCGAATACCGGGACGAAGCTGTTCCTGGTAAATTGGGAGAAGAATCACGTCCCGGCTTTCAGCAGATGGTTGCCGACCTGTTGGGGAATGGGTGCCGTACTGTAATTGTGGCTGGAATGGACAGATTCGCAAGGCAATACGACATTCAGCAGCAATTGATTACCTACCTTGCCTGCAAGGAAATCACGCTCATCTCTGCCGACACAGGAGAGGACATTACGGCGGCTCTCATGGGTGATCCTATGCGCAGGGCTATGGTCCAGATTCAAGGCGTCCTGAGCGAACTCGACAAGAATATGATCGTGGCAAAATTAAAGGCGGCAAGAGATCGAATTCGTAAAGAAGGGAGACGAATTGGAGCCAAAAACTATTCTCCTGATCCGATTAGGAACTGTCGCGCAGAGGGCAGAAAACCTTACGGAGAACATCCCGATTACCCCGAAGAGAAGGCTGTGGTAGACCGAATGATTGTCCTACGCGCCGCAGGAAACCGGCCAGACCAGATCGCTCAAATCCTTAATTCTGAAGGAGTTGAGACGCGGGGAACCAAGAACGGAAAGAAGCCGTGGCATCCAAGTACCGTCGCAAGGATTCTAAAACGCCAGTCCTGCCGCGAAAGTTCCGCATGATCCTGCGCTTTTCAATCGTTTTCTGACTTGTTTTCCAATTCTTAAGTGAGTTGTAACGCTAACATTTTCAAAGCAATGCAATTCGTAAGGCGATGGAGTGTATGGAATGAAGCAGCCGTGGGAACCAAAGATCGAGGATCACTTTGACGGCCAATTGAATTTGGAGGATAGGATGATCGAACAATGTCTGGACTGTGGTGGTGAGAATGTCGTTGAGGAAATGCGCGAAGGTGAATTTCTGTACGGCGACGGGATTCACACTAAACAGGTGACGTTAAGAGTCACGCACCCAGTCTTTGTCTGCCAAGATTGCGGCTTATGCACTTACGATTCGCGTGGGGAAGAAGCCAGAGATAAAGCTGTGGAAGAGTACCTAAAACAGTTCCAAAGCGATAACGTAAGCCACCACTCCTTTCCTTGGGGTATGATCCTCTGGATTAGCCTTGGCGTCCTATGCGTCATCATGCTGGTTGGTCTGTGGATGTACGGGTACTACCACCCGGCGCAGTAAAAAGGGGGCCGAATCTCTCCGGCTCCCCTCTTCTCTCCACTTGATACGCAATCAAAATTCAGGTTGATTCAAAGGCTTCGTGAATCCTAGCGGCACCTTCCGTGGCCTTCCGCGTCCTCGTTTCTGCTCCACTTCCAATTGTTCCACGTGGAACTTTTCCAGGTCCCTCGGCCCACTCTTGCCTTTTACTAGAGCCGGTCCAGAGTCGTATTCTAGTTTTTCTGGCGTGTCCAACTCAGGGTTGAATCCTTCCTCCTGATGGTCTTGGTCGAGATCGCCATCGTCCGCAAACTTACCAAACGATCCGCGATAGGTGCTATTTCCCTCTGCCGATTCGCTTATACCTTGCTTGACAGCCGCTAGGGATTCATCGCTCAATCCGTCTTCGTTCTCCCCGTCGTCAAGCAGGGTTCCGTCCTCTTCCTCTCCCTGCGATCCCCCCGCCTCACCCGGAACGAACTTCACATAAGCATCGTCCCCAACGTACTGGCCGAGCCACTGCCATGCTGCTGTAGAGAATCCTATGCGAATAACGAAGTCGCACACCACATCAGGATTCTCTTCGTCTCCTGCCTCAAAGACTTCAAACTTCCTCATCGCCCCGTTTGGGCACTGGACTTCCGTACCGAATAAATTGTCGGCGCTGAAAGTGAGTTGATACCCCTTGAACTCAATTGTGGGACTGACACGATCATGGTTCTGCCCGACGTAAACTAGAGCATGATCCAGCCAGGATGGAGCGCCCATCGTGCTTTGTCCTGACAGCGGCATCCTTGCCTTGATGCTGATTCTCTTCTCTTTGGTTGGGGGCTTCGAGACCAGTGATCCTACGCTTAGAATCCTAATCTGACGCTCGTTATGCCTATTCTCTGTGCTGAAAAACGTGTGATCTGCCATGCTTGTTTCTCCTCTCCCTGTTATTCTGCTAGTTCATAATCAATTGCAAGCAAGTCTGTCTGAGATGCAAGCCACGGAACAAAGTCTCCCTGCGCCGTTCTCATCCCGATCCATGGGAGCAACTTACCCGGCCCCGCCGCGCCGTAGTCGTAGACTTGCTGCCCGCTTCCCAAACCCCACTGATCTCCTGGAATGAGTCCGATCCACATTCCTTTTCCGTTCCATCCTGAACGACGCACCTTGGAGCCGTTTTGCATCTGCTTGACAGCCCAGCCGATTCCTTGAATTTCCATATCTCTCCTCCCGGTTACTCCCAAACGATCAACTCGTCTGGTACATTGAAGAATCCTAGCATCCCTTTGTACGGCAAGATTTTTGGAAGGGCAATCGGATTCCTCATTACAATTCCTAAATCTCCTACAAACCAAGGACTATTGCTTTCCTCTACGTAATCAACTATTTCTACAGACCCAAGGATGCACCCGCACCACGAACGTAAATTCCCCCAAGCAAGTCCCTGTCTTACTCCTGTTGCTTTTTCCTGTATATCTAAAGCAATATCTACATCGTACCTGATTTCGTCTTCCTTCCACCACTTTGATTGTTGGATTAGGACACGTCCTCTTTGAGTGCGGGGAAATCGAAGACCACGATTCTCAATATCCTTACCGCCGCACATGATGAAATACGACCAAGGTGCTCTGACACTAATCGCTTTCATGCTTGCCTCGTGCTTGCGTACTTGGCAATGTACTCATGTTCCTCTGGAGACAGTCCGCAAGCATTAGGACAGGTACATTCCTCCGCTAGGTAGTTTGCTGATTCTCTCAGATCACTAGCTAATTCCTCTGGCGTTAACTCAGCGCGACAGGAGGTGCATAGTGTAGCGTCCTGGTAGTATCCGCTCTCGCACATATCGCATATCCTGCGGTCGCACCCTACGCAGATATTGTCGGCTATTTCGTTTCCGCATAGTTCGCAGGAATCTTTGGCGTTAACCCAGTCTCGAAAACTAGGCCACCAACCGAAAAACTCACGTTTGATAAACTTCCACATAATCCTCTCCCTTACCTACACATCGCACAGTCTTCCAAGTATTGTTTATACGCCTTTTCCGCTTCTCTTGCCTTTACTTGAGCGTCCTCCCATGAGGAGCACATTATCCGTGGATGGTACGAACGATTGAAAATGACTCCGTGGCTCCCATCCCAATCAATAGCATCAATTACAATCCTTTCGGCATGGAAAGCCTTCTCTGCCTCATAGCGCATCCTCACCATCCTATCGCCGCGCCGAACGTATTCAGGCTTGGTGATGACCTCATGGACGAAATATATGGTGTCGCCTATCTTTTGAGGGCATGACGCTAGAGCCTCTTGCTTGCGCTTATCCTCAATCACCATAAGCGCCTTGTATGCCTCTGCTTGTTTCTTTAATCCAGCGCCAGATTTAGGGCACTCGTTCAAATGCTTCAAAAATCCCGCCATTGTTTTCCAGCGCGGAGCAGGATAATCTGGTCTTCCACACCTGAAAGGACACTTATACTTGCCATCCTTACCGGGCTTGATCTTCTTGTCCTCAAAGTAGATGGTTTCGTTCGGAATTATCTCTTTCTCTTTCATTTTTCAAGCTCCGGGTGCTCCTTAACATACTCCCTAGCGTACTCAAATGCTACACTGTCGCAATGCGAAGGATAGTCTGTTATGTCTTCATTTAAGATATGCCAAGCGCATGATTTATCCGGTTGCCGGGGCGATTGAACTGCAACCTCTCCAGAGCATCCGCTTACGCCGATAAGAACTACAATCAGGTACGTCTTGCGCATAATCCCCTCACTAGAACGGTCCTAAACCGCTTTCTTTCGCTTTCTTCTTTGCCCGTCTTGCCGCCTGTGCTTGACTCCAAACTCCCGTTTTCTTGAGGTCGTTTATCACTCCCTGATTAGCAAAGGCTCCAGATGCCAACTGGACAGCCTTCTCTAGCCTCGACAGCACATCCTGACGCATAAGGGGATGCTGAGTCTCAAGGAACGCTAGGAGAGAACCGTACTCCTGCATCGTCATAGCGCCCTTGCGGTAGTTATCCGCCCTGCACGGGTAGTCGATGTTCTCTAGTCCTGCCGATCCCCCACGGCTCAATGGTTTGGCATGGTCAACGGCTATACCGTCAAGAGCAAACGCCATTTTACAGTACCGACAAACAACCGCTCCATCCTGTTTTCCGCCCATGACGCTCAGTATGTCTGCCCTAAATTCGTCTAATGTGAACGGTAAAGGTGGAAGTTTTTTCCTTTTTAAGCGTTCCACCATGCTAGAGTATCTTGTCCTCGTCACCGTCATGAACTCGTCATGGGCGTTCTTCGGAAACAATACTCCTGTGCCGACAGGTTTAGCCATCGCTACTCTTCTTCCGCATAGAGATGTAGCAATTCACCGAACACTTCAACAAACCCGCAGAGAGAGTACCCCATCATCCGATAAACGGTTGCCATATCCTCCACTGGCATTGTCCCAACTTGGAAATCTACCCACAGATCGTTCAAGTCAACGTACTTGTCGATCATCACCCGCACAACAGAGTTTGCTTTCCATCGCACAATTCTTCTTGTGTCTTGGAAATCCGCAATCTCGACAGGATGATCGGGATACATGTCCAGCAGGTCGCCATATTCCTTGCGCACTTGTTTATTGGCGCGTATCTGCTTGTCTGTGCTCTTTGAGGTTAACGAGCCGATAGAATCCTTATGGGAGATGTTTGCGATTGGCATGTCAATTCACCACAACTACGTTCGCGGCCTGCGGCTTTCCTTTTGGCCCAGAAATTACCTCGTAGGCGACTTTTTGATCTGCCTCCAAGGTTTTATACCCCTTCATGCCGGTAATCGCCGTCCAGTGTACAAAAATGTCGGCCCCTCCATCATCGGGTTTGATGAACCCAAAAGATTTCGGACCTGAGAACCAAACTACACGACCTGTAGGCATTAACTTTCCCCTTTCCGCTTTCTCGGTACACGCTTCTTAAACCACTCTTTCATCATGTCTGGTGTTATTCTCCCACGTTCAAATGCATCCCGTCTATTATCTTTCTGCGTTCCTGTCTCAAGGTGCTCAGGATTGAAGCACGGCGGATTGTCGCATTTATGTCGCACAATCAAGCCCTCTGGAACTTCTCCAACAAATGTTTCATAGGACACTATATGAACTCGGCACATTATCTTCTTTATTTTTATTAGTCCATACCCGTCCTTATCACGCGCTTTGGTCCATAACCAACATCCTCTCTCTTTGTCGATAATCTTGTGTTCCGTAAGCCGAGCAGTAACTGTTGTTGTGTTCCTCGTGTGATGTTCTTTATAGAGCTTTGGCATTCCAATTATCCAATTATGACTTACGTCTGATTGGGATGCTATTTGAACCTGAGCACCGCATCCACAATGGCATGTCCCGTAAGGTATCTGACAATTGTCTTTGCGGCAAATGCACGTTCCTTCTGTGAGAGTGTGCCGTCTACTCTTGCTATGCCCGTGCATGTATCGTAGGGGTTCGTCTTTTCTGCAAAAATACTTTTCGCAGTTCGCCCTTGCAAGCGGAGTTTTCTGACCGCAGCCACAATGACAGAAGCCATAGGGATTTGTGCAGTTGACATCACCGCAAATACACACGTTAAATGATAGACTGAGTTGTGAGGGCATCCTGAAACCTCCAGTTTCGGTGGCGCAAGCCCAGCGCGACAACGCTGGATGTCCTCATTATACATCATTCGCGTTCCTTCCCTTTCTTGATTCTACTACTTCAACTCTTCCACTGTGCCGTCTGTTACAAAGAAGTATTTCGATCCTGGCGCTCTTCTCTTTGGATCGGGCAACGTCTTATCCAAACTGTAGCCGATTAGGATTGCCTGATCCAACAGTCCGTCTCTGATAAGCGAATAGATTTTGGAGTAGAGGTTCATTCTAATGTCCTCTCCAATCTCTTCAACCTCGTCAATAACCACCAACTTGATTCCTGCCGCGATGGACACAGCGCACTGGAAAGCCGCCTTGAAGATATGTTCCTCCGCGCCTGAGATTTCCTTGACGGGTCCAATGTAGCCTCTTGCCGTTTTCACTTCAAAGCGAAGGTCTTCCGACAAAGAGGATTCGTACCCAAAGGCGCTCATAACCTCGCAGAGCTTCGATTCAAAGCCGCCGATATACTCCTCAATGAGCGTTTTCTTCACGCCGTCTTTGTCCCAGTATTTCACGAGCATGTCCAGCGTTGCCGCCTTCTTTTGCAGCTTCGTCAACTGCTCAGTGAGTCGTGTCCTTTCCGCCGCTCTCTCCTCAGCCGCAATCACAGGACGTAGCTGCTCATTAACTTTGTCTTCCTCAGCCTGTAGGGTAGCCAGAGGATCGTTAAACGGCAGCGTAGCATTGACGGCCTCTGGTAGTGCCTCCAGTTCGGCCTTGGTCGCCTTACCTGCCTTGACAGTCTCCGTCAATGACGCTTCAAGAGTGATCTTTTCCTTGACCGCCGCCTCGTGCTTTCTGAGTGATTCTTTGGCAGCGTTTATGTCTCCTATCGCCTCAATTTTCGTATCCAACGCCTGAATCTTTTGATCGGCCTCCGCATACTCCTTTTCCAGATCGGCAATGAGCGTTGCAATCTTACCAGCGTCAATATCCTGGTCGCAGGTTGGGCAGGTTGCGCCTTTCTCGGAGATGTCTTTCAGGCGGCTTATTTGCTCGTTCACAACTTGCATTCCACCAAAATAGGCAGAATGGCTTTTATTGAGTTCCGCTAGTTCACTAGCCTTAGCAGCGGTCGCAGTAAATCGCTTTATATCCTCCGCGCTGAGGATTTCAGATTCTAGCTGCTCTAGTCTCGCCTTGCCCTTTCCTAGCTCCGCTCTCAGACCCTCGATCTTCGTTTGCAGCTTCCCGCGCTTGACCTCGATATTGTTAGCCGTAGCTACCGCTGTATCCCGCTCCAATTGCAGGTTGTGGCGCTTCGTTTTAATCTCGGTCAACTTAGTTTGAAGTGATTCTGAGTCCACTCCTTTCGGCATAGGTAAAGCGTCAGGAATTACGAAGTCCTTCACCTGCCGGTTAATCGTCTCACGTTCTTTGTGGAGCAACTTATACGCACCTGTAATCACAGTGAAAGGCTCTGCGTCGAAGTCCACCTTACCCTCGCCTAGCATGTCCTCCACGGCGTCCATCTTGTCTTTGGGAAAGTCGTAATGTGCAGGAAGCACCAGTTTCGCCAAAAGATTTGCCTGCTCTTTAGGTTCCAGACGCGCATAATAAGTCGTGTTTATGGCAATCAGCAGCGCCGCTTTACGGTCCTTGAGAAAGTTCTCAAAGCCGTTAATGATTTTCTTGTTATCTGGATCGTCCAAGCACTCTGTTTTGCTTGTCCTACCGCTGGAATTTGAATTTAACGTCATCGTGTTTCGCAATAGATGAACGCCCTGTATTTCTGCGGTTACGATAGCCTTATCCGCACTCTTTCCATCAACCTGATACAGTTTATCTAAGAATCCCTTCCCGTCGCTAGGAAGAGATACGGTAGTGGAAGTTACATTCATTGAAAGTCCATCGGCGAACGATGTTTTTCCTCCACCATTAGGACCACGGACAACAACAAAGGTGGCATCTCCGATATTGAGTGTCGAATCCTGATGTGTTCTGTACGATTGCAAGCGCAGTGATTTAAGCCTCATTTTCTTCTTCCCTCTCCCATCCGCAAGTGTTGCAGGTTAGTACCACGTCCATGCACGATCCGCACGGCGCACTCTTAAAGCATGTGCAGTTCTCCGATGGAGGATAGATCATCCTTCCTTCGCATCCCCACATAGGACAGGGATCGCCTTCGTCTACCTCAGAACTCGCTGTCATCGCCCCATCCCTCTCCTTCGTCGGTTTCCTCTTCCGCTAATTCGTCTGGAATCTCATCAACCTCTTTTGCTTGGAACTTTACCTTTGGCAACTTGTCTGCGGCATCGGTTATCACCTGATGCGCTAACACTCGCTGTTTTGCCTTGAGCGGGGTATCCATTTTACTGGAAGATATGACAAGTTTATTCAACCACTCCCTGTCCTCCATGGGAACAAGTGTTGGATCGAGAAGTAGACTAACTATTGGCATAATTGGATCGCCATGCGGGTCTGTAGCAATTCCGTCTGCCGTCGCTTGGAAAAGTGGATATACCTTACTCTCACTCTCCCATCCTTTGAATTGGTATGGCTTCCCGTTAAAGTCTGTGACGGTGATTGGCTTACCAGTCTCCTGCACTCTGGCTTTCATCGCCGCATTGTTTTTCTTGCTGAAAATTGGATACCACAATGCAAACTTAGCTCTATCTTCCCACGATAGCTGCATGTTCTCATTAAATTCGCTTATGGGGCAGCTTTTATCTGAAAGTAGGGGGCAATAATTGCAATGGGGGCCGCTGTATACTTCAATATCCTGTCCGCTGTCATACATCTGGTGAATCATTTCTTGCCGCGAACGAGCAGCCTTTACCGCCTCAATTAAATCTGGAACGTCTTTGCGTGTGTAGGAAATTGAACGCACCAACCCCTTATATCTAACGAAAATAAGACGAAACTCAACTTCCTGTACCCAGTCGAAGTGCTGCATCACAAATAGTGCGTAGGTTTTTCCTTGAAGTGTCTTGTCTGGATCATAGGGAAAGAAATGGCTTTTGAGATCGTCTATCCGCGCTTTCTGTTCTTCGCGGAACATATAAAGAGCGTCAAGGATACCGCTGTAGCACGGTGGTAATCCGCTATCGCCTGAGATGCCTTCAATGGCTCCTACCACGTCTGTAGGCTGGAAATTCTTATCCAAGGACATTGGAACTTCCGTAGCCAATAAATGAGCAAAATCACAACTATAGCTTTCGCGCATACCAACTAGAATCTTAGCCGCTGCTGGTCCTGCACCTTGAGATAGCCGATCAAAGGCGTCAAGGTCCATCGCTACGCTTTTGTGAGCGCACCATGCAGCGTAGGCCGCTCCTGTCTTGTGTACCTGATTTCCTCGTGCGCTCTCCATTCCTCCCGGTTGACGCTTGCCTTGAATGACGGAAGTAGCGTAGAATTTAGGGCAACTTGTTAGAGCTTCTGTGCTTTGGTGCCAGGGTGGAATCTCACTCTTCTGGATTTGAACCAAGTCTGTCGATTTTCTCTTAGGCATTCAGTCCTTTCCGTATACAGTCAAAAACCATTAACCTGTCGATGTAACTCTTTGCCGCCTCGTATCCGTGAGCATGAATTACATGATCGTACTGCGTTGTCTCGTATCCCGGCCACGCTTCTTCCTTCGGAAAGATTTCAGATGCATCAGCTTTTATTTCGGAATCCGTCCACTCAAGATGGATGACACTCTTTCTCCATCCAATCTTAATCCTTCCCTTCGGAGTTGTCACGATAAACCAAGGGTAAAAAGCGCAGCATCCACGACTACAATAGCCGTTAGGAATCTCTTCCACATATAGAGCGTAACGACCAAAACATTCAAGAATCTTCGCCTTGTCGCAAGCGGCTTTCTCATGCGTCTTTGGGTTGGCTCCTGTCTCTCCCTTCAGGAGAGCGTCGTCAATCGAATCTCGCGCTCTATCAATCGCAAACTTTTCATCTTCGGTAAACTCCCGCTCTATGCCTTGTATCTGAATACGAATCGCATAGCCACCCATGTGCTGCACACTAGTTACATTTTTGAATTCCTGCTCGACTGCTATAGTCACGCAACCCTCCTGATCTTCTTTATCTCTCCCCATGAGATCGTAGCCAGTCTCCGGTCCTTGTGCGCGTTGGCAAACTCATTCAGGCGCTCCGCAATGTTCGTATAACACCTGCGGGTGCAGAGCAGTTCCTCTCCTGGCCATAGGTTTCTCAAAGCTAGAGATAGTACATCCTTCGGCTTGCGGGTGAAACGCTTACGCCTAACGTATGTCATCTGCGACCTCCATATTGATTGTCCTGTGTGCCGCTGTTGGCCCTCTTGTTTTAACTACTCCTGTGGGAGCGATTCAACTATCGCTTTGATCCAAGCGTTTGCTTCCTTGTTTCCTTCCTGATCTAACGCCCAATACTTCTCGTGGTAATCAACATCCTTTTCGATGCTTTCGATCCTTCGTTTAATCCATTCGGCTATGGCTTTCTTGCCGGTATTCATCCTCCCCACCTTGCAATACTTAGTGTCCGTGAGAGAGATGGTCAACTGCTCCAGCATGAATTCCTTATATCTGGCATGATCGGGAGTAGGGGGCTTCCACTTCTTTACTTGCGCGATCATCTTACGCAGTTTTTTGTTCTCCTCAACCGTTTTGTTGCGAGAATCTCTCGATGTTGTATACGACCGCTTGATTTCTTCCACTGCCAGTTTCTCAAGTTGCTGCTGTGACTTTTTCTCAAACAACCGCAACTCGTTTTTTGCTTTCTCTAATGCTCTCTTATGGTAGTCACTCAACGGGACTTCAGTGATGACTTTGTTAAAGTCGTCATCGCGGTAGGAAATAAGAGCGCCAAACGCTCTCATGCACTTCAACGCGAACTCGCGGAAGGAAATATCCTTCTCAATCACATCTGCTGTGTATCCTGTTGGCATTATGCTACCTCCGCTGGTACTTGTGCCGCCTGAATCGCCAGAAGCCCCATTTGCGCAAACATCAATACCTGTGGACCAGTCGCCCCCAGCAGCGCAGGACTCAATAACTTGAACGCTCCTAAGCGAACTCCCAAGGCCATGTACAGCATCGCTAGTCCTTGATCGCCAATCCACGCGCCGAGTTCATGATAGTTATGTTCCTTGCCGTCAAACGGATCAACAGAGCAGAAGTCTCCTTCTTTGTTATCCTCCGTCAGTTCTTTGAACTTTTCCAAAGATGCGTTGTCGGCGACGGCTACCTTGAAAAACACCATGTCAATCGTGTGTCCTGTTGGGTCTGGAGAGCCGCCAACGTCAGCGCACTTTCCACATTTGCACTCCCCGCGTTCCGTGTGGTCGTAAACGTATTTCGCCAAGGCGTTCATGCTTGCGCCTCCGTATCCTCTACCTTCGGCTCCTCAATCAGAGGCTCAATCATGTCGAGTCCTACCAGAATAGCCTTGAGCGTGGCACGAAGACTCTCAACCTCACTCTTGCGCTGGTTATTACGGTGAATCTGATCGAAGGCGTTGACGATATTGAAGGTCGTTCCGGTTTGAATCTTACGGTCGTTTGAGTAGTACCCTTGCTTTGAACCTACCGTTCTACCTGCAAGGTAGTCAATCTCTCGAAAAGTCGCCTCAACGAAAAAATTCCCGTCTCCTATAGTTCCGATGATTTTCATTTCCCTCTCCCTTTGGTGTTGATGCGCGGCGATCGGATGCTGAGACTTCGCCCGGACGCGACCCGATGTGCCTTAGAGGGACACGCCGCGCACTCTCGACAACTCCCCTAGCTGCCGAAAGGTCTAAAACAAATTCTTCAAATCGGCTGTGAGATGCTGAAATGCCCAGTATTGTGGATTGAGAAATTCTCCAACCGCACTGTACGCGAAAGAAAAGGTAAAGACAACGCTGACGATGAAAACAATAACGCAGACTCCAGCCATAAATGCGAAGAAGTCCTCAACATCACTATCCGCTTCCTTAGCTTTGAACCAGAACCACTTGAATCCTATGCCTGTGACAATTGCCATAGTTAACAAAATTCCGACAATCATCACGTCGCGCACACCTTCCACTTTTGCTTGAGCAACATATACATCCCATATATGCTGCGCAGTGGTCCCAATCTTCGCGGCCAAAGCATCAATCCGTTGAAGGATGCCGTCAACCGCCTTATCCGCCACCTGCGTTCCGTCAATGAACATGCGTTTCTCTCCTGTTAGAACTCTAGGTTCAACGTCTTCGGTCGCCCTGGTTCCGCTTGCTGTGCCGGTTTTTCATCCTGCTCTGACTGGTCAGGTTGAGCATGATTCTCCGCTTGTGAATCACCTTGACCTTGCTGTGCCTTTGCCGCCGCTTCTCTTGCCGCTACTTCTTCCCTTGAAGGCCGTCCGCGCCGCTTCGCAGGAGTTTCCTGTTGAGTATCGGTATTTGCTTGCTCTGTCTTGACCTCTGCTTGCGTTGCTTGCTGTGTTGCTTGCGTATCCGCTGGCTTCTCGGTTGCCTTTTGCTCCGTCTTAGCTACTGTCTGTCCTGTCGGCGCTAGGCGTCCGCGCAGATACTCAACGAGTTCTTTCCTCCGTCCTTGCGGGATATAGGACTCACGCAGCATCTTCCGCTCAGTCGCGTTCTTGCCGAGCTTATCAAACAACTCCTCAAGTTCCTGCTCGTTAGGGTCGTTCGGGTCAAACTCTGAGGCATCTCCACCAGATTCCAGATCACCCTTGAGCGCCATGTCAATAGTGAGATTCTGGCGACCCTCTGAGGCTGTAATATCCAGCGCAGAGGCATTGGCAAGTTCGATGGATGATGGAAGGTATTTGATGACTTGGAGCAGCGGAATCTTCCGCGCATACATCTCAGGATGGGCGTAGGAGTAGTGCTTATCTCCCACCTTGTTCTGCTTGTTCCTATGTGCCCATACCTTGTCAATGTCCCACACTTCGATCACAGGCCATTCAGCGCCTTTGATCCGTCCAACCGCATAGGTAAAAATCAAGGCCGCTTCTTTTCCTGCCCACTTCCCCGGTTTGTGGTGGATGAACGGCTTATCGCCTTTTTCGTAGTCGAACTCGTCACCATCGTAAACGGCGTCCGTCCATGCAGCGGCTCGTTCTGTGCGACCTACGAGGTCCATGTACCCGCGCCAGCCAGGTACAAGTGTGCAAGTGCTGCCGTAAGGAATCAGATAGCATTGACCCTGAACTCCTGGTTCCAACCCCAACTGAGATGCCGCCATGAGTGATGCGTAGAAAGATTCTGCGGTACAGTTAAACAGTTTCTTGTTAATGCGAAGTTGGGTCAAGGCGATCCGAGCCATCCTATCTGGCGTCATGTGCCTCGGTAGTGCTGCCTCCATTTGAACCTTAAACTTCTGGAGTTCGCTGTAGATCGTCTTCGGGTTAATTGTCAACTCGTTCGCCATGCTGCTCCTTTTCCGGTTCTCCCGGTAATGTTTCTGTGATCTCTTTTGACTCTGCCGATGCCGTCCCGTCCCTCTTCAGCGGCGGCTTCAACTCAAGTGTCGATTCCCTGTCACTTTTCGTAGTGTCAGGCGTCAGCAGGTTGCTCACCGTTTGGATGGTGTGTCCTATTCCGCATAGGTGTTTTCCCTCTTTCATGGCCTTCGATGGGCATTCGTCCCAGGGATAAACGTGAACCCCAGCGTCTTTGTAAACGACATACCATCGGTTGACCTCACGCCGTACAGCGCCGCAACCGGGATAATCGCACGTTACTGAGGATTCTAATCCCATGTATTCATTTTACCTTTGAGGATGGTTCGGCATCGGCTTTTTCTCGTTTGCACTTGGCGAACGCCTCGACGGTGTTGAAAAAGTTGCCTTGGATTTCGTCTGCGAGAATAAATAGGAGAATCAATATGACAACTCCCCAAAACGGATGGATGACTATCCAGTTGAGAAAGTTCATGCCGTCACCTTTTTCTTTCCGTATCCTCTCGCCTCTAAAAACTCCTTCGCGGCTTGTGCGTTCTTTCGTGCATCGTCGCAAACGAGAAAATACCGATCTCCAAACACCAGAGTAGCCTCATGGACCTTTTGGTAAGCATCGAAAAGCCAAATGAGTTCCAAGTCTTCTAAGCGATCACCGTTCGCCCAACGCTCAAAAGTCTCAGTGCAGGTAATCATGCCGTCACCGCCTATTCGTCTCTCGTTCCCTCAAAGTCTTTCAGGTGTTTCCACTCCCTACACGCTTCAAATACTCTCTCAGCGCCCGCTAGTGGATCGACGGCTCCTGTGGCATAAAAGACTATGCCTTCATCACAGCCACTAGGATTGGTTTCAGGAGTAATTCTCAATTCCACAGACCAAGCACATTCATGCGCAACTGTCGCTTTTAGGCTCCAATCGTGGAATTCCATCTCATCTAGCGCGTCTTCGATCTCAAAAAACTTCATGCCGTCAACCTCTTTCTCAGTCGATAAGCAACACTTTGACGTTCCCGCCAAACTTAGCAACATTCGGCGTCCTATTCAAAGCCCACAATTCGACAAGGCTACCTTTCCTGACCCTCCAGCAATAGGCCGTGGAACGAGACTTCTTTTGAAATACGCGAGCGCAGGAACCAATATAGGCTTCCGCAAAGAACTCGCCTATCGGTACATCTTTGAATCGGAGTGAATGATCCGACTCCGAATCCGTCTTCTCTTTCCTTGGCATCCTCGTTCCACCTCTCTATAGCATCGGTCCAGGCGCAAGTTCGTATTCGTGACCCCACTCCTTGTCCACATCGGCCTGGTTTTTCGCTTTGACCGAAGGGTGAGAATCAGCAATCAGTTCAATTACGTCGCCAACGTCGCAGCCGTCGAAGTAAAGCCACAGTTCATCGGCTTGCTCATCGGTCAGGCCCGATAGAAACGCTTTCAGGTATTCTGGCATACAACCTCCACTCGATTGTTCCCACGCTACACCCTTTCCATGAGCCTGTCAAGCATATTTTTGCATGGAATCATTTATTTTTGTACTCTTTTATTTTCTTATACTTACGAAAATCAATTACACCTACAAAAACGATATTCCTAGCGGCGCTTACGGAAGGCAGGAAGGCGCAGGAATATGAAAGCAAAAGACTTGTATGAAATTTTGCGCAAAAAAAGTGCTTGACAAACCGCAGAGGATTCGATAGGGTGAGTGATGTCCGGGGTAGCTCCCTTGGATGCCCTCTATCCGAACAGGTCTGGGGGCCGGTTGCCCAGACTGGCCCCAACCACCTTCAAGATAGAACGGCGCTGTTCGGATACCTTTTCAACGGCTGCGGAATTTTGGCTATGAGGATTTCCCTGTCATTAGGGAAAAGGGGGAGTATTTTGTCCGCAAAATGGCAACAATGGATGCCGCTCCATATTGACCGCTTCTTAGGTAGTCCTGCTGTTCAAGCCATGTCTCCAGCCGCCCAGATGGGATACCTTCGCCTTTTGATGGCTTCATGGCAAAGCGAAGATTGTACAATTTCTTCCGATCCTCTCGATTTAGCAGAAACTAGCGGACTTGGCGATGATCTTTGGGAAAAATGCGGCGCTCGTATTTTGCGTAAATTTTTTCCTGTAAGCGGCAATGGAAGATTGCGGAATAGCGTCTGCTATGAAGAATGGAGAGAAGCAAAAAGAATATTTGAAGCAAGAAAGGCTGCGGCAATAAAAACCACAGAAATACGGTCACCGCGTTTATTTTCTACAGTCACCGAAGACAATCAAGACGGTGACCATACGGTGACCAATGGCTCACCGTCACGCTCTGCCAACACAATAACAGGTACATTAACAAATACAAAAAAACAAACAGCATCTGCAGGCGAAGAAATTGATGCTCTTTATAAAGCCTATCCCCGTCACACCGCTCCAAAAGCAGCGCGCAAGGCAATCGAAAAAGCATTAAAAGAAAAACCTTTTGATGTACTCCTTCCCATCGTACAGGCTTACGCTGCTCAGACGGCAAAGAGAATTGCTGATGGAAAACTAGAAAAGGAATTTATTCCTCACCCGGCTACTTGGTTTAATCAAGGGCGCTATGAAGACGACGATTTGAAGCCGCCGCCGCAATACGACATTGTGGAAGTTTCGCCACAGGAATTCTGGAAAGACACAGGGATTCATGTCTCTTAGTCAGTTTACTCAATCCGAAATCGAGCAGTACTATCGCATCCGGCTAGACCGCGCAGGTTTCCACCACGTCAAGGGAAACGAGTGGAGGTCTCGGTGTATCCTGCATGGGGGGGATAATCCTAATTCTCTTTGGGTGGATATTGCGACTGGCGGGTTTTGTTGTTTTTCATGCCAAGAAAAAGGCGGAGGAATTTATTCTTTTGAACAGGTACTTCTTCGCCATGAAAGCAGTTCAGGGCAAGCGCCGGAGACTGGGAAGGTCACAGAGTCAATCCACGCGGTTCTTGGGACGCCATTCGTCAGCAGGGTTTACCAAGAGGATATTCCGACCAAAGCGAAAGGAACCGGATGGGATCGCAAGCAAGCGCAGGATTACTACGTTTATCAAGATGAACTTGGCAGAGAACTATACCGCGTCTGGAGGTTCGTAGACCGCAGCGGGAATAAGGTAACGCCGCCAGATCACGCCTGTGTATGCCAAAGGAATCCTGATGCCGAATGCGAGCCAGGTTGCGTGGATGGTAGGGTATGGGGTGCCAAGGATGTTAGACGTGTCTTGTACCGGCTACAAGATATTATCCAGTCTAGTTTCTGCTTTGTGGTAGAAGGTGAGAAAGACGTAAACAACTTGAGCCGTGCGTTGGCGCTCTACATCTCCCGCACAAACGGATTCAAGATTGCGAATCTCTTGCTTGACCGCGTAGGAGTTACAACGAACATGGGCGGCTCGTCAGGATGGAAGCCTGAATATGAATACGGAAAATACTTCACTGGAAAAGTGGTAGTTAAGTTAGGCGATAACGACGCTCCTGGTCGCCTGCATGACGCCGCTGTATGCAAAGATGTTGCCAAGTATGCTCTGCAACTCTACACGCTAGAATTACCCGTTGGAGAGAAAGAGGATATTTCAGATTATCTTAAAGATCACACGATAGAAGATTTGATTAAGCTGATGGAGACTAGCCTAAAAAAGTGGGAGGTGGCGAAACCAAAGGAAACAAAAGTAGGAGACAGGAACGAACCTCGTGTTGTGTTGGTTCATCCTGTCGAGTTAACAGGAAGAGAAACAAAACCACAGGTTGATTGGCTAGTAGATGGGTTGATTGAGCGTGGGCAACGCGGCTTGGTTGTTGCTCCGCCGAAGGTTGGGAAGTCGCTTCTATTCCTCGATATGTGTGTATCCCTTGCATCACAAACTAGATTCCTTGGTGTAGAACCATCTAATCATCCAATCAGGACCGCTATTATTAGCAGAGAGGATGGTCCAGAGTTAGTCAAAAGAAGACTTACACAGCTCGCAGCAGGTAGAGGTTTGAGTCTTGAACAAGTGAACCAGTATATCCTTGTGAATACCGTAAAGCAGTCTTCTAGTTTCCATATCGACTCACAAAAAGAGCTTGAGGAGATGGCTCAATGGTTGAAGGCGGGCAGAGTAGAATTCTGTGTAGTCGATGTATTGAATAGGCTACACTTTCAGAATGAAAATTCTACTGACGACATGACCAAAGTGATGATAAAATTTGATGAACTGGCAGCACTATCAGGTTCTCAGATATGTGTTATTCATCACCTTGGGCGTACAGGGAACTCGCGTGGTTCTACAACGATTGAGGGTTGGGCGGATTTCATCTGCAAACTCGAACAAGACCCCATTGATGAATCTTTGAAGACAGTGACCATTAAAACCAAGGCTCAGGGGTTAATAGCGCCGCGTTCGGTGAAGTATTGGCAATCGGATGACAAAAATCAATCACGGATTCTATTGGTAGAGAAGATCGAGAGGCATAATAATGGGAATGGAAATGGTAACGGGCGTGTTAAACCATCAACTGAGGTTCAACCACGTATGCCGTACAATAACGACTAGGAGAGTACATTGAAACATTCCGCACTATGCACAGATGAAGAAGGAATTAACGAGTTCAACGCACGGATGGACCGAGAGGATATAGAAGCTATGCAAGTGAAATGTCCTCTCGAATCCTGCGGCGCTGAGATAGGAGAAAGCTGCTGCACTGATTCGGGGATACGCAGAATACGTCATGCCAGGAGACTTTGGATGGTGAGGAAACAAAATGGGTAAAGAGACTAAAATTTCTTGGACACAATTTTACGTCCATGAGATAATAAGGAATGGGCAACACTTCAGAAGGTGCAATAAAAGCTCTCGCAAATAAGGCTGGCATTCCCTTATCTGTTTTTCTAGAACACATCTCCATGGGTTTGAAGTGGTGTTATCAATGCAAAACCTTTCATCCAATTGTAGAATTTGGGAAGGATTCAAGTCGCTACGATAGGCTAACCGCTAGATGCACCAAGTCGAGAAATCAACGACAGAAAGTACTTTATGTTCCAGTAACCCAAGAGTTGAGAAAACCTATGGGTCCAGCGCCGGGTTCTTTAGCTGCGCAGAAACTTGGGTTACAGATGAAAGCGATGCTCTCCAAGAGAAAAGAGGAAGGATTCCCGCCGCCACGTTTAGGAATTAAACATTCCTTAGAAACACGGATAAAGATGAGCGTGATTGGGCGCGAACGGTCTCTTAAGGGAAAGGATTGCCATTCGTTTAAGGATGGTAAATGTGCCGAGCGGCGTGGCGAACGCCTTACCGCAGAATATAAACGTTGGCGTTATGACGTGTACACTAGGGATCGTTTTACTTGTCAACTATGCGGTGACAGCAGAGGTGGAAACTTATGCGCTCACCACATTCTTGATTACGCCGAGTTTCCTGCACTTCGTTTCTATATTCCGAACGGAATAACAGTTTGTAAAGATTGTCACAAGGAGATTCATTATGGGCGAAAAGACGGGGATAGCGTGGTGTGACGCAACGTGGAATTGCTGGCAAGGTTGCCACAAAGTAAGCGCCGGTTGTAAAAATTGTTATATGTTTTCAGAGAAGACGCGCTACGGACAGAATCCTAACGTGGTAATACGTTCCTCCGATGCGACTTTCAATGCACCGCTAAAATGGGCTAAGAATCCTGCGAAGTATGGTCATATTAAGCGGGTGTTTGTGGATTCATGGTCTGATTTCTTTATTGAAGAGGCAGACCCTTGGAGAGACGAAGCGTGGGAGATTATGCGGAAGACGCCGCAATTCATCTACCAGCTTTGCACTAAGCGTCCTGAGCGCATTGCACAGTGCTTACCGCCTGATTGGGGCGACGGATACCCTAACGTCTGGTTGCTCACTTCAACAGAGAATCAGGCGGCGGCAGACTTGAGAATTCCTATTCTCATAAAGATTCCTGCGGTGGTGCATGGAATCAGCGCAGAGCCTTTGCTTGGACCGATTGACTTCCGAAAAGTTCCAACATTCAACCGTATAGGTCTTGATTTGTCGGATTTTTGGGTGATTGTTGGGGGTGAAAGTGGCTCTAATGCACGTCCAATGATTAGCTCTTGGGCTGATTCTATCCGCCAGCAGTGTGAGAAGGCTGGAGTCGCATTTTTCTTCAAGCAAAACGGAGAGTGGGTTGACGCTGGTCATAAGGAGTTCGGAAAACATCCTTCGGTTCCACATAAGTTCCTGCGTTCCGATGGGACAGAGTGGCCGCTAGGAGCTTCCGAACTTGAGAACGAAGATGCGGACGTTAACACCGTTGTACGTATAGGCCGTCAAGCAGCAGCGGACACGCTCTACGGTAAGGTTTATCACGAGTTCCCGAAGGTTAAAATATGAGACCTGCACGAACGATTTTGCTCGTAGGTGAGAACGAGGACACACTCGGTCCTCTCCGCTATGTCCTACGTAACTCATCAGACTCTGATAAGAATTACATTCCGTGCTATCAGGTTACGACAGTCCATAGCGCACAGGAAGTGTTAGACGCTCTTTACAAGCGTGATTACCATGTCATACTATGTCAGAGTCCTATCGCTTCCATCCACGCACTCCTAAGTGATATGAAGGAAGTTTTCGCATGGGTTCCTGTCCTGATCTTAACAGAAAAACCGCCGCCCGAAGGAATGAGATACGCAGATCACATCCTCTACAAACCTAGAATGAGGACGTTGCTTGCGAAGATTAAGGATGCTACGCATCATAAAGGTCCAAGGAAAAGTTCTCCTGCGGCGATGCGGTGCGGGCACAACAGAAAGAAGCCAGTGCAGTCAGAGACGAGTGTTGAGCGAGTGGAGGTAGCGGCATGAGCAAAACCATCCACCTAGTCGTCTCCGTTCGCGGTATGCTCAATTGGTCAACCGCAGAGAGCAAACGTAATCTCAAATGGATTACAGACAAAGACGGGAATAAATATCCTTCCGTTAATGCTCTTCGTAACGCGCTTATGGATGAGTTAGCGCAAGGTCACGAAGTTCTTCCTACCGGAGAATGTGATCGTCACGACTGGAAGAAAGGATGCTTGGGACATGAGTCTATTTCGCAGGAAGGGTGACAAGAATAAATACTCATTTCTCGACCGTGAGTGCATAGGACGTTCCTGTTGGTCGCCAGGGATGTATCAGCATCGCGGTGCAACTCTGAGCGGTAGCCGTAACACTGGAAGTCCTGATTCGCCGTGCTGTATGCACCGTGCTTACCACGGGTGTCCTGATGACAAACTTGTACTCGTTGAACTCAGGAAAGAACGGAAAGCGGAAGGATGGAAACCTGCATGAGAGGAACTGAGATCACAGATGCACAGATGGATGCTGCTGAGAAATTTATTCTCCTGTGCCGGACGGACGGAAATACAAAGATGCCTAAGCCGGAGGAATCGGTTTCTATGCCGTGGGCTAATATCGTTCGCATTGTGGCTTGGTATGGGGCGATAAGAGCTAAAGCTGTGGCAGATGGGAACTCTGTTGATGAGGTTGGAGAAACATACAAGACAGGGAAAGAGAAATGAAACGAACTCCATTAAAGCGGTCTACTACTCCTATCCGCAAGCGGAAGTACCGCAAAGGTGAGGAGACTATAGGTAAGACGGGAAGGATACGACTGCGCGGGAAGAAGCTGGAAGAGTTAAGGTACGCC
>Ga0208189_1000306_pt1 | contig 29020 bp, 14 predicted proteins | sample June2015DPH_10_5_FD_184702 | JGI IMG/M metagenome (GOLD analysis project Ga0208189, IMG submission 184702) | Peatland microbial communities from SPRUCE experiment site at the Marcell Experimental Forest, Minnesota, USA - June2015DPH_10_40... | ecosystem: Environmental > Terrestrial > Soil >... | reverse complement strand
CGCATGTTGGATGACCTGGCTAGCTAGAGCAACGCAGAGGTCTTGAGTGAACGCAGGTAGGACAATCATGACGAATCTAGAGTTCGACAAAGCGAACACTGCACTTCTCGTCATCGATCCCTACAACGACTTCATTTCCGAGGGTGGCAAAATATGGGATCGCATCAAAAGCGTTGCAGAGGCGAATGACTGCGTCTCTCACATGTTGCAGTTGCTGACCGCAGCGCGAACGACAGGGATACGGGTTTTCTATGCGATGCATCATCGATACCGTCCCGGCGACTACGAGACCTGGAAGTACACCGCCCCGATTCAGAAAGCAGCCTGGTCGCGAAAAACGTTTGAATATGGAACTTGGGGTGGCGAGTTCCGCGCCGAATTTGCTCCTCAGCCGGGAGACATCGTGGCCCAGGAGCATTGGTGTTCCAGTGGCTTTGCTAACACCGATCTGGATTTGCAACTCAAAAGGCACGGCATCCAGAGGCTCATTGTCGCCGGTCTCATCGCGCACACATGCGTTGAATCAACTGTGCGTTTTGCGGTCGAGCTCGGCTACGACGTCACTGTGGCGAAGGACGCGACCGCGGACTACTCAGAGGAGTTCATGCACGCCGCACTCGTTACCAATCTCCCAAACTACGCCAGCTCGATTGTTATAACGCAAGAAGTCACTGATGCCCTTTTAGGTGACCGTCCACTCGCGCAGAGCTCGTCCGCCATGGGCGATGCGCATGGATGAATCGCACAGGAGGGCGTATCCCAAACTTATACATTCACTCCCTAAGCGATAGGCGTAAGAGGAGTTTCAACGAGTTGGAGTTGATAGATAGCCCTCCACGGTGTACAAGTCGAGATTGGCGAGCGGTTACGGTCGCCGCCTCGGCGAGACTGGCAAATCGTCTGACCATCGCGCTGCACCGAACGCCGTTTGTCGCATCGACCGATACCAAGGTATTCCCATACCATCGTCCAATTGTTTCCAATCCACGCTTCTGGTCTGATGTGTTCATCGCGGCCGATGCGGGACGGTCGGGCCCACAGCAGGAATAGAAAGGAACATTAACCATGAAGCAATCGAAAGGAATATCGCGCCGTAGTCTCCTAGCAATGGCTGGCGTCTCTGTTGGAGCCACGATGTTCGCTCCTAGCTCACTATTGGCGCACGACGATGGGAGTGTATCAGCGATGGCGAACACGGCAGCGAGCGCCAAGAACACGTCGTTCGCCTCAATAAAGCAGATCGACGCCGGCCTCCTGAATGTTGGCTACGCAGAAACTGGCCCCGCCACCGGCCCTGCGGTAATTCTCCTGCACGGCTGGCCTTACGACATTTACAGCTTTGTCGATGTAGCGCCATTGTTGGCAGCGGCCGGATACAGGGTGATCGTTCCCTATCTGCGCGGCTATGGCACCACCAGCTTTCTCTCCAGCGCGACCATGCGCAACGCCCAGCAGTCGGCCGTTGGCCTCGACATCATCGCTCTCATGGATGCGCTCAAAATTCAGAAAGCCACCGTCGCCGGCTTTGACTGGGGTGCGCGCACAGCGGACGTCATGGCAGTACTATGGCCGGAACGCTGCAGGGCAATCGTTTCCGTCAGCGGCTATCTGATTAGCAGCCCTGCGGGCAACCAGACACCTTGGCCGCCCCAGGCTGCATTCGCATTTTGGTACCAGTACTATTTCGCCACTGAAGTCGGCAAGGCCGGCTATGCGAAATACCTCGACGAGTTCAATAAGTTCATCTGGCACCAGGCTTCGCCGAAGTGGAATTTCGACGATGCCACGTACAACCGCACAGCACCTTCCTTCAACAACCCGGACCATGTTGACATCGTGATGCACGATTATCGCTGGCGGCTCGGCTTAGCGGATGGTGAGCGGAAATATGACGACCTCGAAAAGCGGCTGGCCGCGCTTCCTGTCGTCACCGTGCCGGCCATCACCATGGAAGGCGACTCCAACGGGGCAATCCACGGGCCGAGCACAGCCTATCGCAACAAGTTCTCCGGCAAGTATGACTACCGGCTCATCACCGGCGGCGTCGGCCACAACATTCCGCAGGAAGCCCCGGAAGCTTTCGCCAAGGCGGTCGTCGATGTGGATGGTTATTGAACTAAGTACGAGGAGAGGGTATGCCCGGGAAAAGTAACGAAAACGGGGGAGCCTCTTCCGCCTCCGCGCGGCGAACAGCTATATCACGCCGAGAGTTCGTCGAAGCGGCGGCAATCGCGGGCGCGGGCCTCGCCGCACTCAGTATGTGGGTACAGGCTGAGGCGGAGCCGTCCGGGCATCGCGGAGTACAGGACGCAACAAACGATGAGTGGAGGGAGGGTAACACGATGGACGTAGATAACAGCATGTCAGACGAAATAGTGAAAGCCAAAATTCGACGAGCGCTCTTGTCGGGGCCTGACAGCATTACGCGGGAGGCCACCGTTGCAGAAATGGATGCTCAAGGGAAGTTGACCGTGTTGCGTCCGGGTACGAACCATTGGGTGTGCGTTCCCGGCAACGAAAATATCATCGGAGCGGCAGATATGTGCATGGATCCGATGGGGATGCGCTGGATACTGGATGTCATGGCAGGGAAGCCCAAACCAACGAATACCGAGCCTGGACTTATCTACATGCTCAATGGAGCTACGCAGCACAGCTTCACCGACCCGTTTGACCGGACAAGCCCGGCCATCCCAATTGGCCCGCACTGGATGATCCTCTGGCCTTTCGACGCAAGAGTCGCCGGTTTGCCAACAGTTATGCGTGACGCAGGAACACTGGTGATGTTTGCCGGGACGCCTTATGCCCATCTTCATATCTGTGGTTCGCCATGGGACGGTAATGAGTATCACCCGGGCGATAGAGGTTCTTGGACAATGACCTACGCTCGGCGGTGACGGGGCCAAGACTGCCGACTGTCTGGCGAGATGCTGGCTAAGACGAATACGCGAAATCGGCCAACCGCTATGCAAATACGAATTGAATAACGGTGCGCTTTGGCGGACATCCGGCAATTCAATAAATCTGACTTTCGATTTAAGTGAACACATTGGAGGAAACAACATGGCAAATCTGAATAGAAGCTTGAAAGGTACGACTCTGCTATCGGTCGCTGCCATCGTGTTGTACGCAGTCACCGCTATGGCACAAAACGCCACGGACGTTTGTCGACTCACCGCAGTTATCCCGCTCACCGGCAGCGAACCCCCAGCGAAAATCGTCATCGATCCTCCGCAGGCCGGACCGCTCGCCTCCCGTGGCGTGGTGATTATCCAATATTGTGCCCAGAACGTGCACATTGCGCCTGTGTTCGGCTCCGGTGCTCTGGCGGTCTCGCCGCGCGTCGGACACGTTCACGTAAGACTCGACGATGCCCCTTGGGTATGGGCAGATGCGAGTGGGAACCCAATCATCTTGATGGGTCTTCCCCCCGGTCCGCACAAAGTGACCCTTGAATTGGAGGACGCGAACCACCACACCCTGGACAAAGGCACAGTCGCATTTGTCGTTCCAGAAAAGACTGCGGACGAAAAGCAGTAGTGACGGGGTGCTCAAGAATGTAGAAGGAGGAACACCTATGAAACGGATTGCTTTCTTGTTGTTTGCAGTTGTAGCGGTGGCCGGCGTGGTCGTCCACATCGCGCACGCATCTGGACACGCTGATGGGGAGGCCGCCCCGCTCTTCGGGATCAAAATTCCCCGCGGATACCGCGACTGGAGGTTGGTCTCTGTAGCCCACGAGGAAGGCGACCTCAACGATATTCGTGCCATTCTGGGCAACGACACAGCTATCAAGGCATATCGCGAAGGGAAACTTCCGTTCCCGGACGGCACGATCATTGCCCGAATAGCCTGGAGTTACGTTCCCTCAGAGGAAAACAACAAAGTCTTTGGCCGTGCCCAATCTTTCGTTCCCGGGCCCTCCCCGGATTGGTACCTTCAGTTTATGGTCAAGGACTCAAAAAAGTACGCCGCGACAGGAGGCTGGGGGTTCGCTCAGTTCAATAAGGACGGCAACCCTTCGGCGGACGAGACGAAGCTGAAAACCTGCTTCCCCTGCCACGAGCCTGTCAAAGCTCGTGACTTTGTCTTCACCCGTTACACACCCTAATAGCGAGAACAGCGCACAGTTCTGATTCTGTCGCTTTTCGATCGCTACATTCAGTCGATCCGAAATCAGCAAGTACGCTTTCGACAATAACTAAATGACTCTTAGGAGGACTCATGGCAACGACAGCAATCGCGGTAGGCACGATGAAGGTAGCGCAAGTCTCCAATCCCGGAGCAGATTTCCAGATTGTCGAGCGCGAAATTCCTGAGCCGGCTGCAGGACACGTGCGGATCAAAGTGCAAGCCTGTGGTGTATGCCACAGTGACGTGCTCACGAAAGAAGGCTTGTGGCCCGGAATTCAGTATCCCCGCATTCCCGGACATGAAGTGGCGGGCATCATCGACGAACTGGGTGCCGGCGTTTCCGCGTGGAAGCAGGGTCAGCGTGTGGGTGTCGGCTGGCACGGCGGCCATGACGGGACTTGTCGCGAGTGCCGGCGCGGAGATTTTAATAACTGCCGCAACCTGCAAATTCCGGGTATCAGCTACGACGGCGGCTACCAGGAATACATGGTCGCACCGGAAGAAGCGCTCGTGGCTATACCGGACACTCTGAATGACGCCGAAGCAGCGCCGCTGCTCTGCGCCGGAATTACGACCTATAACTCGCTGCGTCACAGCGGTGCGTTACCCGGCGACCTGGTTGCGGTGCAGGGCATCGGCGGTCTGGGTCACTTAGGAATTCAATTCGCGCAGAAGTTTGGCTACGAGGTCGCTGCAATCGGGCGCGGATCCGAAGACGCCGCGCTCGCGAAGAAACTGGGGGCGAGCGTGTACATCGACAGCCGAGCGACGAACGCCGCCCAGGAATTGCAAAAACTGGGCGGGGCGAAGGTAATTCTGGCGACCGCCCCAAGCGCAAAAGCAATGTCTGAGTTAGTCGACGGTTTGGGCCCGAACGGCAAGCTCATCGTGGTGGGAGCCTCATTCGATCCAATTGAGGTCACACCGATCCAGCTTATCAGCGGAAGTAAGAGCCTGCAGGGCTGGTCCACGGGAACACCGGCAGATTCCGAAGACACGCTGCACTTCGCCAAACTTTCAGGTGTGCGTCCCATGATTGAAACCTATCCGCTCGAAAAAGCGGGCGAAGCTTACGCACGAATGCTGAGCGGCAAAGCACAATTCCGCGTTGTTCTGACGATGTGACGCTTGCAGGAAATGGAGTCACGGCGAGCACCGGTTTCGGCGAGCTTACATGAGCGGACTTGGGCGATGTGACTTTTCACATGAAACTGTCGGACTCGGTGCTCGCAGATTTCCTGTCTGGTAATTGTGGGGCTTTCTTTGATGGGCTCGCCATTTTCTACAGAGCGACTAGCCCGAAAGTCGTGCCCATACTTCTTCTGTTGCACGGACGTCCGTCATCGATGCGAAGGGTCGAGCTGCTATTCGCCTGGCTACCGACGGTCTTCACCTGTCGCTCCGGAGCACCAAGGCTACACAGCGACTGGCCGGACCCAAAGAAAATTCGCGTATACGTTCGACCACTACGCCGAGATAACAGCAAAGCTGAATTCGGATCACCATCAAAGCTCGAAACACTCTAAAGGCCTCTTTTCTGACGCCAACGTTCGCGCGGACTGGGTTCGTTCCCAGTCCGCGCAAAGATCAGGGTCGGGCCGTCTCAATGAATTCGAACACTTGCCGGGCATCCAAGGCTCCCTGCGAAAATCACCGCTGCCCTAGGGAGCTGAGTGCCTAGGCAGCCTCCTTCTGCGACTTGCCGGCTTTTGCCTTCCCGCCCAGGAAGCTCAGCAATTCGGCGTTGACTTCTTCCGTGTGCGTCCACGGGACGCAGTGTGGACCGTCTTTCACGACCAGCAGGCGCGCCCCTTTGATGAGCTTGGCGGTGCGCAGTCCAGCAGACGCGATGGGGAGAATGCGGTCGGCATCTCCGTGAATCACCAATGTGGGCACATCCATGCGGGCCAGATCCGCGCGGAAGTCCTCGTGCCAGGTTGGGATACATGCCAGGCTGGCGGTGGCGGAGGCGCTGGCCGCCACGTTCCAACTGGCTTGGACGGCTTGTTCGCTGACACGCTTGCCGAGCAGCAAGTCCGTGTTGTAGAAATCCTTGAAGAAGCTGGTGAAGAACGCGTAGCGGTCGGCGGCCACAGCTTTCTCGCTGGCGGCAAATATACTAGCATCCAGGCCTTCGGGATTGTCGCCGGTCTTGAGCAGGTACGGCGGCACACCGGAAATAATCACAGCTTTGCTCACGCTCTTGGAGCCGTATCTTCCGATGTAGCGTGCCACCTCGCCTCCACCCATCGAAAACCCGACTAATGTGAAATCGTGCAGCTTGAGGTGGGTGACCAGTTTGTGAAGGTCCTCTGCGAACGTGTCGTAGTTGTAGCCTGCGGTCGGCTGGCTGGACTTGCCGAAGCCTCTGCGGTCGTAGGTAATGACCCTGTAACCAGCTTCCAGAAGAACGGGTACTTGCTTCTCCCATGAAGCACCACTCAATGGGTATCCGTGGATCAGAACAACCGGTTGGCCCGAGCCATGGTCTTCGTAGTAAAGATCCATGTTGCCTGAATTTTCTTTTCCGACTGTAACGTTTGGCATTGCTATTCTCCTTTTCTGTTGCGATGGATAAGTTTTTGATTGGTGGAGTCGTGACCTAGATCGACTACCCGTCGATCCCTTTTTCGATCAGGCTCGCTGTCGCGACCGTCGTAGCGCAGCTTGCAAAGTTCCTGTGTTCCTACGCCGCAGAGGGCGTGCCGTCCAAATCAATACGGGCACCGCATTGACGACGCGGCTGAGCTCATTCTCCACGGCGGTCGTTTCTTGGGAGCACTCCACAACGTGAGGATGCACCTCTTCACGCGAGTGCGCAATTGGACGTTCGTATCGGTTCGCCGAAAATAACGCCAGCGTGTCTCCGGTAGTGACAAATCCTTCGAGCGAACAGGCGCTCGTCGCGCCAGTTGATACCAAGGCATCGATCAACACCATCGTCCAATAGATTCGTCTGCCCCACGGGAGCGTTCAGGCATCAACAGCAACACTCACCGGATAATCGCCATTCGTGCCCCCCGCTCTGGGGGTGTCGAATGAAAGAACAACCCCCGTAAAACAACAGTAAGCGCGTGCGAAGCAAAGGCGAACAAAACTTACCGGCGGTTTTACCGGCAGTTGGCCTTGCCTGCGGTGACTATCAGTAACTTACAGCGCCGGGAGGCACCTCTAAGTACTTGCAATCACTGTTAATTTTGACCTGAAAAGGCTGGCGTCGGCGGTTCAACTCCGTCCCTGGCCACCATCATTCTTAAGAACTTAGTGGCGAAGAGCGGAAATTTCCAACCCACGATCCAACCCATGATTCTCACTGAACTCGCTCTGTGAGCAGGTGAATTCTGTCTCCCATGAGCTGTTCCAGGAACTTGCCTTGCGCATCCCGCATAGAGTCCATGTCGGACTGCGCATAGAGTCCCATGGTCGTGCCGAAGTCCTCGTGGCGCAGCACGCAGATCTACACGAACAATGCATCGACGCTCGGCAAGGAACTCAGCCGCGATGTGTCCCATTCGCCGGCGATTCAACAGGAGCCAGTAGCGCAAAAGATAGAGCCACAGCCCGCGCACACAAACGAGATTGTTCACGGTTTCGGCCTTGGTCTGTGATGTTGTATTCTCGAATGACATACCCCGGATAGCCAGAGCATAGCCGAGGCCCGGTCTGTGTCAAGACTCTCCGACCGCGTTGCGCGGCGGGCTTCGCCCGGACTTGACACATACCTCTGCGGCCTCGGCTTATCATTCCTCTATCCGGGGATGTCAGAAAGAGACGACCAGCGCCACCGCTCCGCTTCTTTCGCTGGCCAGAGCACACAATCTTTCCCGAACGAGCACGTGTTAAGGACTCGAAGCGGGCAGATGAGCGCGTACCACAATCCTCGATTCTAGCCGGCTCCACCCGCGCTGGGATTACGGAACTTAATGCCGGGCAAATCGTCTTCTGAAGCTGTACCGGAATCTACAGATTTTGAAGAGGCGCTCAAATCACAGAACAAGCCAGCCGGGTGTAGAGTGCGCGCTTTGAGCGGTCACCGAAGCGAACCCTTGCTCACTCAATAGCAGCATTCGGGCATCAACAGCATCGCCCTGCTGCATCCGCAGTAACGAACTCACTGCGACAGGCCACTAGTACTGATAAAACCCGCGCCCTGACTTCCGGCCGAGCCATCCCGCGTCCACCATTTTGATTAGGAGCGGGCAGGGCCGGTACTTTGGATCGCCGAGGCCGGACTGCAGTACGCGCATGATGTCTAGGCAGACATCGAGTCCGATGAAGTCCGCCAGCGTGAGCGGTCCCATCGGGTGCGCCATGCCCAGCTTGAAGACCTCATCCACGGCTTCGGGAGTGGCCACGCCTTCCATCACCGCATACATGGCTTCGTTCAGCAGGGGCATTAGTACGCGGTTGGAGACAAAGCCCGGCGCGTCATTCACCTCGACTGGAGTTTTCTCCAGCTTCTCGGCGAGAGCTTTTGCTGTCGCAAAAGTCTCGTCCGAGGTTGTCAGTCCACGGATCACCTCGACCAGCTTCATCACCGGCACGGGATTAAAGAAGTGCATCCCGATGACTTTGTCGGGCCGTTTGGTTACCGCTGCCAGCTTGGTGATCGAAATGGACGAAGTGTTTGACGAGAGGATGACCTCGGGCCGGCACATCGCATCCAGGTCGTGGAAGAGGTCGGCCTTGACCTGAAAACGCTCGCTGGCCGCCTCCACGACGAAATCGCAGCCGGCCAGCCGCTTACGATCAGTTGTGCCCGCGATGCGCGCCAGCGATTGGTCACGCTGCTCAAACGTCAATTTGTTCTTAGCGACCTCGCGTTCCAGGTTCTTGCTGATGGTCTGCAGACCTCGGTCGACGAAGCTCTGCTCCACGTCGACCAGCACGACGTTGTATCCGCCTTTGGCGAACACGTGGACGATGCCATTGCCCATCGTGCCGGCGCCGATTACTCCTGCAGTTCTGATGTCCATGATTGCCTCAAATGCGGTTGGTTAGTGCGTCCAGGCGCGCGCGCAAAGCAATTGAGTGTAGCACCTTTCACAATCCGTTTTGGTGATGGTAGATCGGACCTCACCATCGATATAAGCTTGCGCCCCAAGTCCAGCCTGCGCCGATGGACACGAGCAAGAGAAGATCGCCTTCGCGGAGGAGACCGCGTCGGTTTACTTGGTCCAGGAGCAGCGGAACTGTAGCTCCAGCGGTGTTCGCGTACGACTCCAGGTTCGTCTGGATTCGCGAAAAAGGGATGTTGAGTACCTCGGCGATACGCTTGAGGACGCCAGCCGTGGCCTGGTGCGGAACGATCATCGAGACGTCTTCGAGTCCCAGCCCGTTTATGCGGAGGATCTCCTGAATACACTCGGGCACCGCGGTTGTAGCCTTCTGGTAAACCGCTTTTCCGTTCATTGTGAAGTAGGCGTCCCCGGGGTAGACAGTGAACTGATCCATTCCTTCGCCCTCGGCGAGGAGAATGCTTGAAAAGAGCCCATTCTGCCGATCCTTCCTCTCGAGTACCACCGCACCGGCACCGTCTCCAAAAACGACGCAGTCGCGGTGGTTCCAGTCCGTGACCTTGGAGAAGGTATCGGCGCCGATCACCAACACACGCTCGTACATACCATTCTGGATGAATTGGCCGGCGATCGTGATGCCGTAAACAAACCCGGCACACACCGCCGCCACATCGAACGCGGCACAGCGGTTGCGAATGCCCATCTTGTTCTGCGCAATGCATGCCGAGGAGGGCATCTTGCGGTCGGGTGTCGCCGTGGAAACGATGATCAAGTCAATGTCGTTTGGTTCAAGCCCCGCCGAAGCGATTGCGTCCAGCCCGGCACGGGCAGCAAGATCCGACGTGTATTCCTCTGGTTCAGCGATGTGACGCTCGCGAATCCCCAACTTTTCCACGACCCACTCTGGCGAGGTTAGCAAGTTTGCCAGGACTTCTTCGTTGGTCAGAATCTTAGACGGAACGTAAGAACCGGTGGATTTGATGCAGACACTATCAAAGTGGCTGTTTCGGCTTCTCATTCCTTCCTCCACATGATCAAGAACCAAGGCTTGTATCGTTCCAAGCCGTGTCCGCTGCTGGTGGGATGAAACTCATGGCTCGCTCGGTAAGCGCAGTAATGGTCAGGCTCGGATTAACGCCGAGATTGGCCGCCACCACCGATCCGTCGCAAATGTACATGTTCTTGTAGTTGAAAACGCGATGCTGTGAATCCACGACACCGTGGGTGCCAGAATCGGCAATGACGCAACCTCCGATGCAGTGAGCGGTGCTCGGAACATTGAAGAGGATCTCCGGAAGCATGCTCATGGGCAACCCCCCGGTCAACTTCGCGAACTTTTCGGCAAACTCATTCGCCTTGGGAATGTAGGTAGGCACTTTCTCGCCACGGCTGACAAGAAATTTCCGGAACGGCCAGAACCAGGGACGTTGCCAGCGCATCTCAATCTCGCCATCGAGCGCCTGCATGCAAAGCAAAATCACAAACTCCCGTGCCCAGCCCAACGGTTGCAGCACGCGCACGGTCTTGAGCGGATGGCGTAGCAGCGAGGAGACCACATTCTTTAGCCAGAGTGCAATCCGCCGCGGCCCGGGGCGGCCATTCGTCAGGATCGTGGTCAGGAGGCCCATGGCATCGGAGCCACGCGGATATCGGACGGCTTCAATGTGGGTGTGCTGGTCAATGTAGATGCCGGAACCGATGGCTATGCCCTGCGACAAATCTTCACGGTAACCCGGCATGCGTACACCGATCAGCGATTCGGAATTAGTGCGCACGTGTTTGCCCAGCTGCTGGCTGATGGCCGGCAATGAGCCATTCTCTTTGAACTGAAAGAGCAGTTCCATTGTGCCCAGCGAGGATGCGGAGAAGACCACCCCACGGCAGGTGAAGCGCCGCGGCTGTCGGCGAATCCACGCCGTGGAATTCACGGTGCGCACTTCGTATCCGGCGCCGCCATCACTCACGGCACCCAGCGGCTTAACGCTCACCACCTGGGTTTCAGGAAAGACCCGCGTGCCGTGCTTTTCCGCCAGATACAGGTAGGTAAGATCCAGGGTATTTTTCGCGCCATAGCGACAGCCCATCATGCAACCACCGCAGGCGATGCAGGTGGTTCGCTCGGGGCCTTCTCCCCCGAAGAATGGATCAGAGATGGCCTGGTTGCCGGGTTCTCCCTGCTTGGGCTGAAAGATGCCCACTTTCGTGCGGTAAAAAGTGTGCCCGCATCCCACGGCGTCGGCAGCGTTCTTCAGGAGATGGTCGGCAGGTCCGAGGATCGTGTTTTCAGTGACGCCCAGCATCCGCGCGGCGGTTTCATAGTGCCGGGGCATCTCCGCCTTCCAATTGGCCAATCCCCTCCACGAGCCCGTCTCCCACACTTTCTCCGGGGAAGAAAGCAGAGTACAGGCGTAGGTAATGGACCCGCCACCTACAGCACAACCATGCAGAATGGTCACGTGCCTGAAGAATCGCATGTTGAAGAAGCCACGCAGGCCCAGGTTGGGACGCCAAAACCAGCGATGGACGGACCAACTGGTGCGCGGCAGATTGTCCGGCGTCCAGCGTCGACCCATCTCCATGACCGCGACTTTATATCCCTTCTCCACCAGCCGAAGGGCGGAAACACTGCCGCCGAAGCCTGAACCGATGACGATGAAGTCGAAATCGAATTGGTTGTCGCGGTGTGCCATACAAGTCCCAACAAGGAAGCTGTCCCTGATTCAGCACGGAACAGGTTTCAACCGGGAAGCACTGTCGCAGTAGTTGGCCCGGATCTTTAAGGGAATCGGCGGATCCGGCGGCGGAGCGGCGACCACAGTTCGCACGATATTGTCTGCATGTTGCCACAAGCCGTGGAAGACCTGCCCTTCGGTACAACGACCACCGGTGTAACGAACCCGGAGTTGGTTCCAGCCATTAAGGTCGAATAACGCGGCGCAAGGGATGACGATCACAGACCGGGTGTCGAGTCGAAGCCCTGCACGCAGCGCTTTGAGGGCGCTCTCTTTCCCGCTCCAAAGCAGTGCCAGGATCCAATCCCGGTCCGCCACAGACGCGCGCGCAACCAGCGCTTGTTCTTCGATTGTGAAATAGTCGGCGACAAAAGCATCGCTACGCGGCTCGACCATTTCCAGATCACAACCAATCTCCACGCCGGATATCGCCACGGCACAAGCCGCGATACCGGAGCGGTGGCTGAGTGAAATAGTGACCGCTGCCGGTTGGTTGTCGAAAAAGACCTCGGGCGCGCCGGACGGCGCCGGGCGTATTTCTATTTTCTTAAGCGCCTGAAGATGAGCAGGCACATCCAGGGTAAGGGACAGGGCGCATTTCGCCGTCCAGCGCCCCAGCCGCCAGTCGTTGCGACGCTTCGCAAAGCGCATGCTGTTCAGGCAGACCGCTTCGTTTGCGCTCAGCCAATCATTCTCCGCTGGTACATCTGCTTCGGATTGTTCCAACCAATAGACGTTCATCCAATTCACCCTGGAGGAGACTAGGCCGCTTCCCTCATCCTGGTTCCCGACTTTGCGGATTTCTCCTCTCTTCCGATACCGCGTTCGACCGCATCGATGAGATACGGCCGCAGGTTGGCGGGCGGAATAATGTAATTGAGAGCACCCACGTCGAGAGCCCGCTGCACAGTGTGCACACGGTCAAACTCGGCGGCCAACTCACCCAGCTTCTCGGAGTGTACGAGTTTGAAGAGTTCGTCCCACTGGGCGCGCAACCGGCCTTCCTCCGCGCCCTCGGCCTGGGCCATCGCCTGGCTCAGCCGCTGCAGGCGGGCATCTTTGCGGGCCCTCGCTTCAACCTCACCGGCGAAAACCACGGCTGCCGCCGGAGCACCGCCGATCACCGAGGCATACGTTCCCTCCAAGGCTGCCACTTCGACGCTTTCATTCAGCGCCCGCGAGAAAACCACGTAGGCGCCTCCGTGATAGCGCGAGATTACGCAAAAGACGATGGGGCCTTTGAAGTTGATTACGGCCCTGCCGATCTCGGCACCGTACTCAAGTTGCAGCCTGCGCATCGACTCCGGGGAACCATCAAAGCCCGACAGGTTGGCTAGGACCACCACCGGTCGATTGTTGCTCGCCGCGTTGATCGCGCGCGCGATTTTCTTGGAGGATTGCGGGAAGAGCGTGCCGGAAGTCCATTGCTCCGGCCCGTCGGCGGGAACAAATCCTAACCGGGGCAGGGGCCGGGATTCGATGCCGATCAGACAAACTGGATAGCCACCGAGATCGGCATCCCACACGACCGCGGTCTCCGCCGCGCGCATGCCAGCCCAGCGCTCCAGTGGCGCGTGGTCCTGGTCGATGGCGGCCATCATCACTTTGCGAATATCAAAGGATTTCTTGCGCCCAGGATTAGTCTCGTCCGACAAAATCTCGCCGATCAGTTCGAATCCCTCTTCGCCATTGGTGTTCCTGCCGAGAGAATAGACTTGCACATCGCGATTAAAGGGATCGGCTGTCGCGGCCCGCCGCGGGAAACGCTCGCCCGGAGCCACGTAAGTGTGATCATAGTGGCGCAACAGAATGTGGCAGGCTTCATCGATATCGCGTGCCCAGTACTGCGCCTGGCCGTTGATACCCATGATGCGATCGTAACCGCCGATTCCTTGATTGTCCTCGGCCGAGATGCTGCCGGAGAATTCCAACGCGCGCTTGCCGGTCAGCACCATCGCTGCTTTCGGCGTCATGATCAGAATGCCCCGAGTGTGCATGAGCATGGTGGCCTCGGCGTTCCAGTACGGCTGCGCGCCGACGTTAATTCCGTTCACTACTACATTCACTTCCCCGCCGGCTTGCGTGAACTCCACCAAGCCCCGCAGGACGCGGGCAATCCAATCCATGTTTTCCACTCCGCTGTCCATCGAGATCTTGGCGCCGGCCGAGATGGGGAACCATTCCAGGGGAACACCCTTCGCTTGGGCCAGATCCAAAGATGCGAGGATGAGCCGGCATTCTGGTTCGGCTATAGCGCCCAGGTCCTTGCTCGGATCTCCCAGCATGAGAACGCGTGTCATGCCCTCGGGATACCGGGTGGTAAAGTTGCGGATGATGCCAACGATGATGTTGGCTCTGTTTTGACCATAGGGACGATCGACAGCGACCAAACGGCCTTCCGAGTCAAGGTCGTGCTCGACAAAATCGCCGGCTGGAAATTCCGCCCGCGTGTGTTCGGGAGCAGGTGTGAGCATTTTGACGATTTCGTAAGGGTAGATGAACCCGCGCTGGCGCATCCGAACTACTTTCTGGTCGTATTCGGTCAGCGGTCTGATTGGTTGCAGTTTGTCGGCGAGCCGGAAGGTGGTAAGCATACCGCTGCCGCCCGGGCTTGAGATGCGCACCACCATGTCGCGCAGCTCGCCGGTCGCCGGATGGGGAATGCGGACGCGCACCACCACTTGTTCCAACCCCAGGCCCTCGGTTGCAGGCGCGAGTCTGCGCACAAGATCACGCAATTCATCCCGCCCAAGATTGAACGGCGGCCACACGTTGAGGAGTATGCGATTCCAATGGAGGCGTTGATGGATCGGCCGCCGCGACTGGAATAGCCGGATGCCGGCCAGCGCTTCCGCTAACATGCGCTCCAGATGCGGCAGTTGCACGATGCGACCCGTCTTATCTCGCACCGGAGTTACGTCGCGCACTTCCGCGCACGCGAACAACCGCTCATCCTTCGGGTTATCGTGGGCAACGGCGTGGATCAGGTATACATCTTCGACGGACGGCAGGCGGTCGATCTTGAAATTGCTAAGCCGCCAGAGATGCAACCGTTTTCCCATCATGGGGTGGATTCCGCGGTAGAGCTTCTCCTCTTCATACCCATTCCCGCTGGGGCGATAGGTGAAATGCATGCCGGCCATACCCGGGCCGTGACCGGTGCCGGAGGCTGTCGCTACAATGCGCCGGATGGAGCGCGGGAAGCCAGCTTGGCTGAGCACGGCGCGCACTTCCTGCTGCGTAGCCTCCGGGTCGCCCAACCTGGCGGAATGGAAAACGTAAAAATCGATGACGATGTCGTGGTCTGCCGGGACTTCCGCGATCATTGGAAACAGCGTCCGCGCCGCCTCCGCGAGCCGGGAGTACTCGGCGTGCGTGGTGAAGAGATGGATACGCTTTCCCTCATGATCGTACTCCGCCGATGCGCAGCACTGTCCGTCCACAGCCACGGAGCGAAAGTTCGTGAGCTTTCGAATCCGGTAATACCGCCAGGTCAGCGCCTCCAACATCAATTTGCGCATGGCTTCGTCAGCGGTTGCGAGCCGGCCGGAGATTAGATTGAACAGCGGCTGCGGACATTCGACCAACGCGCGGATTCTCTCGAAGCGGTCCGCGGCATCGGGATTGGCAGCCAGATAGGCGAGGTGTTCCTCCATTTGCTCGTAGACCTGCTGACGTGCCCGCTCAAACAGCGGTTGGTCGAAGTACCGATAGCGCACTTCCCGAGCCAGGTCGGTGATCGCAGGAAAGAGCCCATTGGTCATGGAGGCCATCCGGTCGAGGAGCGTCCGAAAGGACTCCTCAGCGTGCGGCGACAGCGTCTGGACGCGCCGCAGACGCCGCTCGAGGACGCCCACAACCGGGGCGACTTGCTGCTCCGCGCGTTGATGCGACTTGTAGATCCAGAGCAAGCTCTCTTCCAGTTCAGGGGAGCGTTCCAGCGTCTGCACACCGTAGTGAGCCAGCGCACGTTGGAGCGCGCTGACAAAGGCTGGCGGGAGTCCTTCACCGCGCGTCTCCAGCATGCGCAGGTAAGAAAACAGATAGGCCTCGGCGGTGGGCTCTTCACCGCTGGCCCGATGGTTCACCTCCGGCTCGCGTTGGAACAGCGAACGTATGTCCACAAAAATGTTGAGGATCTCATCTTCGCGCTGTCTTACTTCCTCGCTGTCCACGGGGCAATTCTCGCCCCATTCGGCGAGCAGACGCGTGGTGTGCTTGGGATCGACGTCAAAGCCCAACATGAGCTGGCGCAGTTCATCCAGGCTCTGATAGCTGCCGGCTTGCATGGCTTCTGCGGTTCCATCCGACGCAAGGGATGTGCCAAAGACCACTTGCTCCGCGGCCGTAACCGTGTCGCCACCGGCGACGGGATCGATTTGCAGGAGCGGGGCTCCAGTGTCCACCTGAACGTTGGGTATGGCCATCACTTGCCGAACTTTTCCGGAAAATGAAGCCACGACCTGCGTCTCCATTTTCATGGCCTCGAGCACAGCCAGGCGGTCGCCAACCGCAACGGTGTCGCCCGGTTTGACGAGAATGGAAACCACTACCGCCGGCGCCGGCGCGTGCACCACCCCCCCGTCATCTCGATCAATCCGGTGCAGCACACCGTCCACCTCGATCCGGTAACTGATCCCCTGGACTACGGAGACGACACGAAAACGCCGTCCGAAGACGGTGAGCCAACATTCGAACTGACCCGAACGGTCGATCTGGGCATCGATGCGAGCCCCATTCACCTCCACACGGTATCGCTGAGGGCCGAGGCGATAGGTTTTCGGCGAGTAGCAATGGCCTCGATAGCGTAGTTCCGCAGTCAGGCCTGCCTCACGGCGGACGTGCGGCCGCCCGCGCACCGACGACGCATAAAACTGCGTCTGCTCCACGGCTAACTGGGCATCGTAGGTCTCGATCGCGGCTTGAACCAGAGCTACGTCGGCGTAACGCCTAGAGAGGTGCTCACCGGTCGCCGCCAAGTGGTCTAGCCATCCAACGTGTACTTCTCCACGCTGCACCTCGGGGCGGTTCAGCAATTCCAGCAGAAACGCTTTGTTGCTGGCACCGCCCTTGATGACGACAACGCTCTCGCGCAGCGCCCGCTGCAGACGGGAAAGCGCTTCTTTCCGGTTCTTGCCGTGGGCGATGATCTTGGCGATCATCGAGTCGAACTCCGAGGGGATGGCATCGCCTTCCGCTACTCCGGTATCGATGCGCACCCCCGGCCCTGGCAGAATTCTGAACCGCTCAATAACGCCCGGAGCCGGAGCAAAGCCGTTGTCCGGATCTTCCGCATTCAGCCGCACCTCAATGGCATGGCCGGTGGTGCGCGGCGGTTCGCCTTCCAGGCGGCCACCACGCGCGACGTGGATCTGAAGTTTCACGAGATCGAGCCCGGTCGTGCATTCGGTCACCGGATGTTCGACCTGCAACCGAGTATTCATCTCCATGAACGAGAAGCGGTTGATTTCCGGTTCGTACAGGAATTCGACAGTGCCGGCGTTGTGATAGCCCGTTGCTTGACTCAAGCGCACCGCCGCCTCGCACAGCGCCCGATCTTGCTCCGGAGAAAGCGCCGGCGAGGGTGCTTCTTCGAGGATTTTCTGGTGGCGTCGCTGGATGGTGCAGTCGCGCACGCCGGCGGCCCATGTCGTCCCGTAGTGGTCGGCAATAATTTGGACCTCGACGTGACGCGCGCGTTGCACCTGTTGCTCCATGAAAACGGTTGGATCCCCGAAGGCCTTGAATGCCTCGGCCCGGGCGCTGGCAAAGGCTTGCGGGAGTTGGTCAGCCGAACGCACCAGACGAATCCCGTGACCGCCACCTCCGGCGGTGGCCTTAATGAGAAACGGATAGCCCAGGCGCTCAGCATGGCCCTGGGCGTCGGCGAGGGTTTCCACCGGCCCATTGCTCCAGGGTGCTACCGGTATCTGCGCCTGCTCGGCAATTCGTTTGGAGGCGATCTTGTCGCCCACGCGCCGCATCACGTCGCCATCCGGACCGATGAACACGAGGCCCAGCTCGCGGCAAAGGTCGGCGAATGCGGCGTGCTCGGCCACAAAACCCCATCCCACCCAGACCGCATCCGCGTGCGCCGTCGCGAGCGCGCGTTCGAGCCGGCCATAGTCGACGTAACTGCTCTTAAGTCGCTGGGTGTTTGGATCGAGGACCTGAGCGGGACCGAGACATACCGCTTCGTCGGCCTCGCGCACGAACATGCTACGGCGGTCAGGCTCGGTGAAAAGCGCGATCGTGCGCAACGATGTGCCGTGTTCTTGATTGAAATCGCCGGATGCGTGAATGAAACGCATGGCGGCTTCGCCGCGATTCACGATGGCCACGCGTTGAAATTCGTGTTCCATAAGTCCCCCGATCCGCGGATCGTCAGGACAACATCGTCAGGACAACCAAGTCATGTTCTTCATGCGGCGACGGCGTCGAGTGACATCGCAGCCTGTAGTGCCTTCAACCCCTCGGCATCCACCGCATTGGGAACCGCGACCGTGCGGTACCCGCTAAGATGCAAGTAGCAGTTTCCTTTCGCGTCCACTACCTCCGCATCGAAGCTGGTGCAAACCGGGTCGCAAGTGACCACGGCGTATAAGCGAGTGTCGGCCGATTCCGGGGCCGGCAATAATAATGATGAAACTCGATCAATGTGCTGCGGCAGGCCCATACGCCCATGCACGCCCATCTCCCAGATCCCCGCAGTTTGGAAGCAAAGCTCAATCAGGCGCGGCGCCATCAGGGTTGGCAGCTCGGACGGCAGATGGTTTGGCGGCAGGCCTTTCGCCATCAACCCGACAATCCGATGTCCGTCCCACCACGCCCGCTCCACCACCTGGTATGCGGGTCCGTGGAAGTAGAGGCGATAGATATCGGCAGCTTCGATGATGTGTCCGTTCGGCGATCCCATCTCCGGCACGGCCGTCGCTTTGGGCATCTGTGGTGTAAGCCGCACCCGGGCCGTGAAATGCGTTGTCATTTGTGGCTCGGCTTGGTTGGGGAGCAACCGTTCACCGGTCAAGCGGCAATCTGCCAGCAGGTTGTCGTGCTCTGGATGGACGACTGCCTCGACTGTCACCGTGCGCGGTTCTTTTCGATAGAACTTGAACGGAGCCAGGAAGTTGACATCTTCAATCCCCTCGATGTGCCAGCCGGGAAGCAGGCATAGCGCAGCTTCGGCAAACGCCTCGATGCCCATGACCCCGGGTAGCACCGGTGTGCCGTCAATTTGGTGATCGTGCAAGAACGGCTGAATCGCCGGATCCAGCGTCGTCTCGATTTTGACGCCACGCTGAAGCCCCATGCCTGCTATCTTGCCGATGAATGGTCCTTGCTCCGGCGATCGGGTCAGGGTGCCCGCTGCCGATGTATCCAGCCCCCCAGTGGCATCCCACTCGTTCAGCAGAACGCCGAGACGAAGGCCGATAACAATTTCCCCAACGCCCCCTGCAGTGAGTTCGCGGCGAATCAAAGGAATCCCCGCCTCGGGTGGCAGCATATCGATACCAGCCAGTTCCATCATCTTAGGGATGGAGCCGCGCGTGGCCATGCCGATGCCGCCCCATGCCGTCCAGTCGATGACGATGCCGCGTGTGGCCGGCCGGGTGGTGCGGAAGCTCGACGTGATCTTGCACAACAGGTCGTTGGCCGCGCTGTAATCGGTTTGTCCGGCGTTGCCGAAGCGCCCGGCAATCGAACTGAACGCCACCGTCGCCCCGAGGGGCATGTCGCCGATGGCATGCAGAAGATTGAACCAGCCGTCGCTCTTGACGTCGAAGATCAGATCGAATTCACGCGCATCCTTGTCCGGCAGGAAGTGACTGCGCTCTGTGCCGGCGGCGTGCAGCAGCACATCGATGTGCCCACTGCGCTCCCGCACTTGCTTGATGATTTTGGTTACAGCGTCCGCATCGGTGAGGTTGACGCTGAAGTAATGCGCTGTACCGCCGGCCGCTCGCACGGCAGCGATCGCGCTATTTGCTGCCTGCGCTCGCTCCAAGGCTGCCAGCTCTTTTTCAACCAGGACCGGCGTAGCGCGCTCGCCGCGCGCCTGGATGCGTGCGAACAGATCGCGCTTGAGGCCGTCCTTGTCGGTCGCGAAGCGTCTCAGATCGGGATTCTCCGGATCAGGCTCGGGCACCAGATCGAGCAGGTAGAACGTGCCTCCGGAGGCCGTCGCCAAATCGGCGGTGATGGCCGAAACGATACTTCCGGCCGCGCCGGTGACCACAAAGACGGTGTTGCTGTCCAGGGTTAGACCGGGCTGGCCATCGGCGGCGAGCTGTTCCTGTAGCCCAACCGTCCAGCGCGGACCTCCCTTGTAACCAATTTCGACTGCGCCAGGATCGCGCAGAGTTTCCTCAATCAGGATGTCGGCGACCTCTGACGGCTTTCGTTCCTCTTCAAAGTCGACGGCCTTGACCAGAGCGTCCATCCGCTCTCGTTTATACGTTTTGGTGAAACCCACGACCGCGCCACCGAACGGCGCTATCGCGCCGGTCGCATCGTAGCCATGCTGTCCACCCAGCCGCGTTGCCGACACGAGGAACGTGCTCGGCGTCGCAACCTGCTCGTACAAAATGCGCATGGTCGCATACAGCGATTTGACGCGTACCCGCAGGGCTTCATGCCAGCCGGCGAGGTCCATATCGTTGAGGTTTCCCTCGTTGTCCAGCGCGGGCAGCCAGTACACTCCGTGCACCGCACCCGCGGCCAGCCAGCTCCTGAGGCGGTTGGCCAGTGCGTCCGCTCCGGACGCGTCCTCAACGCGGAGAACTTCTACACCCATCGTCTGTAGCCGTCGCGCCAGCGCGTCTCCTACACCAGACTTGTCCGGCATAATGACCACTCTGCGACCGGACCCGAGCGTCACACCGGTTGGCTTGCAAACGGCAAGCGGCGGACGCAAGTTGGGAACAGGTACGCGGCGTGGAATACGATTGGCGGCGTCGAAACTGGCGGGGATCGGACGCGAAACCGGCTTCGCACCCGAAGATGCAGACACTGCCGGTTTTTTCCGCGCCGGCTCTCGTTTCTCTTGGATGGCGGACGAGATTGGAGCAGACGCTTTAGCCAATGCGGGTTGCCGGTCGCGAGCGAACTTGATCACGTGGGCCAACGTCGGGAACTCGCGCAGCTTGAGATTCTCATCGCGCGGAATGTTGTATGCCGCTCGCACGGCCGAGAACATCTCCGCTTGTTTGACGGTGTCGATGCCGAGGTCTGCTTCGAGATCCAGATCCAGATCCAACATGTCTTTGGGATAGCCCGACTTCTCGGCCACAATGGCCAGCACCTTCTCCTTGATGGAGTCGTCCGCGGCCGCTTGGGCTGCGACTGGCGGCGGCGTGGGTTCAGATGGAGCGCTGATAGTTGCTGGGGATGGAACCGCCGGGGTTGCAGCCAAGTCGGGACGCTTCTCAAACACGAACTGGATGACACGCGCCAACGTGGGATAGTCGCGCAGCTTAAGGTTCTCGTCGCGCGGAATGTTATATTCCGCTCGGATGGCCGCGAACATCTCCGCCTGTTTGACGGTGTCGACGCCGAGGTCCGCTTCGAGGTCGAGATCCAAATCCAGCATGTCTTTCGGATAACCGGTCTTCTCTACCACCAGCGCGAGAATGCGTTCCTTGACGGAATCGCCAGTGACGTTTTGCGCGGCTGCCGGTTTCTCAGCAACCGCAGCGGTTGTAGGCGCTGTGAGTTTGACTTCTTCCTTCGCTGCCGCCGGGGTTGCAGCCAAGTCGGGACGCTTCTCATACACGAAACGGATGACGTGCGCCAACGTGGGATAATCGCGCAGCCTGCGGTTCTCGTCACGCGGAATGCTGTAGATCTCGCGAATGGAGGCAAAGACCTCCGCCTGCTTAACTGTGTCGACGCCCAGATCCGCTTCGAGATCGAGATCCAGATCGAGCATGTCCACCGGATAACCGGTTTTCTCGGCTACCAGAGCCAGCACTCTCTCTTTCACCGGATCGCCCTTGAGATCGCCCTTTGCCGCTGGTCGTGGCGGCGCGGAAGGAGCGGGAGCCACAGCGGCGACTTGAACTTTGGATGCCGGTTCAGCGACTGCGACGGGCGGCGGAGGCGCCGGTTTCGTGGTGACGACTGACGTCGGTGGTGGTGCTTGCGTTGTGGGGGTAGGAGCCGTCGTTTTTGCTGGCGCCGTTCGCAATTCCCTAGCAACTTCGGCGACCCGCGCTGCTACCCCTTGATCTCGCACGCGCAGCGTGCGGTGGACGACTTCCAGATCGGCGACTGGACGGCCCGCGATGCTACTCAGCCAGGTACTCCAGGCGGTGGCATCGGCGATGCGGTAGGCATAGCCCAGAGCGTTCGGGCTGGGACGGATACCGTCTTTCGTCTTGATCCAATGCAACAGCATCATGCTGATCTGCGAACCGAACCCCGCTCCCAGGTGTATGGCGTACTCGACGGGATAGCTACCGCCTTTCGACAGGTTCAACGGTCCCAGCTCCGGATCAACTTCCTTAAAGTTGGCAACTGGGGGCACGCAGCCGGTTTCCAGCGCCTTGACGGCGACGACATCTTCGATGCCTGTGCCCATGGCGTGACCGGTGAAGCCCTTGGTGTTGGCGATCACGATGCGATCCGCGACGTCGCCGAAGACGCGACGCAGCGCGTGGATCTCGGCGGAGGCACTGCCGCCGCGCGCCGGGGTATAGGTTTCATGGGAAACGAAAACCGTCTGTGGCGCTATCTGGTGACGCGAAATGCCGCTGCCCGCTTCGGCTTTGGTCACAAGGGTCTCCATCACTAGGCCGATGTGCTGGACATCGAGACGAGTGCCGTGGAAAGCGCTGTTGCCGGTCACGGTGCTCAACACCTCGCAGATGGGCTGTATTCCACGTTCACGCGCGGCGTCGGCGCTCTCCACCACCAGAGCTGCGGCGCCCATGCCGATAATCATGCCGTGCCGCCGGCGGTCGAAGGGAATGGCGGCGTCTGCAACCACTTCGTCGGTGGCTGCCGCTCCAGTGGCCAGGAAACCAGCGCCCATCCAATCGATCAGATGATCGGAGGTGACGTCGTCGGCCGAGACGACGATCACCCGGTTGCAGCGCCCGGCATGGATCCAGTCCTGCGCCAGCGACACCGCCTGCGTGGTGCTCGCGCAAGCAGAGTTGATTTGGGTGTTGGGGCCGCGGGCACCGATGAATTCAGCAAACTGCGAATGTCCCATGGACAAGACTCGGAGCAAGAAGCGCCGGTTGAAGACATACGGTTCTTTGTCGATGGCGACGCGCAACTCGTCGATGCGCCGGTTTATCTCCTGCACCAGATTGGAATGACCGTTCCCTTCGACCGCCCCGGCGAGCAGGCCTTCGAGCACGGTTAACTGCTCGCGGCGTTCGTGGTCCGCGTAATAGCGCGCCATCTCATCCGCGAACGAGTCCATCCCGGGGAAGGCGGACGCAAGAATCACACCGGTATCGTCGCGCAAAGCGTCGGGCAATCCCCAGCGCTCCGGTAATTGCGTGCCTTTGGTCGTGGTTTTATAGCGCATGACCAGCGGGATGCCGGCGTCGCGCAATGCGTCGATGCCCGCGGCGATCGCCAGTTGGGTGACACGGTCGAGGGCGGCTACGCGTTCGGACGAAATTCCGAATTCATCTTTCAGATTAAACGCGCCTCCGCGGCCCGCCAGCTTGATGACGTCCGCGACATCAGTGAGGGTCTCAAACCGTGCGCCGTTCTCACTCTTCACCAGGCGCGTGATGTGTTTGTCGAGCATGGCCTGACGGAAGCCTGTGGGAATCAAATCGATAAACTGATCGCCCCGCAGAATGCGGCCAATGTTGCTATCGTCGAAAATGTGCTCGGTTCCAGGCAGGCCTAACGCCGCGCCCGTGATGACCACCGGGGCGGAGGTGGAGCGCCCATTCTGGCCGTGGTAGAGCTCGTAGCCGCGATCGAGAACATCGGCGAACAAACGGCCGAGCTCGTTGTAGTGATCGCCGTTCGACGGCCCGGTTTGCGTGCCAGAGGTGTTGGTTGGGGACGCTGCCACGGGAATCGGTTTAGACGTTTCCGACGAGGGAATAGCGGTCACGGTCGTTACCGCGGGTTCGGGCAAGGCTTCCGCGGTCCCGCGGCCGAGGCCCGCCGCATATAGACCGCACAGCGCCTGGTTGAACGCGGCGAGATCGCCGACTTTCGGATGATTGGTAAACAACGAAACCACATCGTTGTGGCCGCCGAGCACATCCTCGGCAAATCCTTGCAACGCCTTCTTCGGTCCAACTTCAACAAACATACGAGCGCCGGCATCGTACAGCGTGCGCAAGCCCTTAATAAACTGCACAGGAGAAGCGACCTGCTGCGTGAGAATGTCGAGCATCTGCGGCACGACGTCAGGTCCGGTGGGATAAAACTCGCCGTTTGTGTTCGCGACGATCGGCAAACGTGGCGATTGGAGATGCAGGCGCTCCAGAACTTGCCGCAGCGGCTTGCTGGCTCCCGCCACAATCGTTGTGTGGAAGGCGTGGCTGACAGGCAATGCAGACACGTCATAGCCAGCTTTTTGGAAGGCTTCCATGGCCTGCTCGACCGCTTTGCTCGCGCCACCGACAACCGCCTGATGGTTGCTGTTGAAGTTGGCAATCACGATGTTGCCGTTGATCGTCTTCAGGATGCGCTCGATTTCTTCAATCGGAGCAAACACCGCGGCCATGCGGCCGTTGTCGTCCATTGCCACCTGGGTCATTCCGCGGCCTCGAGCGCTGACCGCTTCCAGTGAGTCGACAAAGGGGAGGCCGCCGGCCGCGACCAGCGCTCCGTATTCGCCCAAGCTGTGTCCTATCGTGAAGTCGGGCTCAATGCCGTATGCGGCCAGGAGCCGGGTCAGCGCGAGGTCGATTGCCAGCACCGCGGGCTGAGTGATCTCGGTTTGGCGCAGATCGTCTTCGGCCTTGGCGACGGCGACGGCGTCGGCTTGGTCAACGAAGATAAATTCGCTGAGCGGCTTGCCTAGCAAGGGCGTCATCACGCGATCGGCTTCGGCAAAGGTTTCAGCCACAATCGGCTCCGTTGCCCGGATCAGTTGGAGCATGTTTGCGTACTGCGAGCCTTGACCGGTATACAGGAAGGCGACCTTGGGAGCGGGACCGTGACCCCGGAAGATGCCTTGTGCCCGCAGGACTTTCCACACTGCCGGCTGATTAGCCGCGAGCGCTTTGAGTGCATTGCCTGTTTTGTCAGCCAGTTCGGTGGCGTTGGAGTAGTCGATGGCCAGGCGCTCGGGCGCGCGCAGGTCGGATTCAGCCGGGGCAGTTGGTGCTGGTGCAAGGCCTGCTTTGGCGTCTTTCTCCACCGCGCGCAGACGCTCGATGAGCGCAGCTTCGGAAGCGGCGCCGATTACCAGTGCTCCGCGTAACGGAGCTTTGTAAGAAGAAGAGCGGGCAGTACCGGAAAAAGAAGTGCGGGAAACACTTTCCACATTCATAATTGGCTCTTTCACTTTCGGCGGTATCTCACTGACCACCACCGAGCGCTTGCCGTTTCCGTTCAGCCTGCCGGGAATGTATTCTTCGAGCACCGCGTGGAAATTGGTGCCGCCAAAACCAAAAGCGCTCAGACCGGCCCGGCGCACACCATCTTCTGGCATCGTCCATGGTTTCAGTTCGGTATTGACGTAAAGCGGAGAATGGGCAAAGTCGATGTTCGGATTGGGATGCTCGCAATGCACGCTCGGCGGCAGTACTTTGTCCCGAAGCGCCAGCGCGGCTTTCAGCAGTCCGGCAGCGCCGGCCGCTCCTTTAAGGTGCCCGAGGTTCGACTTGACCGAACCAAGCGCCACGGAGTGCGAGGGGAGATGAGAACTGCTGAGCACGTCGATCATGCTTTGCAATTCGACGACGTCGCCCACGGCGGTGGATGTGCCATGGCCCTCGATCAACGTCACAGTAGCCGGCGATAATCCGGCATTCTGCCAGGCGCGCTCGATGGCGAATTTTTGGCCAATCGGGTTGGGCGCGGTGATGCCCTTTCCCTTGCCGTCGCTCGATCCGGCTATGCCGCGCAGCACGGCGTAGATCTTGTCCCCGTCGCGCTCGGCATCGGCCAGACGCTTGAGCAGAAAGATAGCGGTGCCTTCGCCCATGACGAAGCCGTCGGCCCCTTCGGCGTAGGGACGAGTGCCGGTCGCCGACAGCGCGCCGATCTTGCAGAACTTGATATAGGTCGAGGCACCCATGTTCCGGTCAATGCCGCCGGTGACCGCGATGTCAAAATCGTTCGCCACTAATCCCTCGGCCGCCGCGCTGATGGCCGCCATTGCCGATGCGCACGCCGCGTCCACAACGTAATTGGGGCCGTGAAAGTTGAAAACGTTCGCGATGCGGCCGGCAATGCAGTTGGCCAATTCGCCGGGCATGGTGTCTTCGGTTACATCGGGAATGCGCCTGGCCATCCGGTCGTGCAGCTCCCGCGTGAGGTCGTGGCGCAGCTTCTCTGGTAGCGCGGCGAAGCTGGCACAATCGGCCAGTTCATGCGCGTATTCCGGAAAGTACAGGCGCAGCGCGGTGAAATAATGTTTTTCGCCGGCCATAGCATTGCCAAGGATGACAGCCGTGCGATCATTGTCCAGCGGCCGCTTGGGATAGCCATAGTCTTCTAACGCTTCGCGTGTGCAAGCGATGGCCCATTTTTGCGACTCATCCATCGCATCGACCACACGCGGCGGGATAGCCAGGCGCCACTTCATGGGCTCCCACACATGCTCACGCACCCAGCCGCCGATTTTTGAGTAAGTCTTGTCCGGGGCGCTGTGATCGGGATCGTAGTAAAGCCCCGGGTCCCAGCGGTCGGGCGCAACCTCGCTGATGCTGTAGCGGCCGTCCTTCACATTTTTCCAGAATGCCTGTACATTCGGAGCATCGGGTAAAACGGCTCCAACTCCCACAATTGCTATGGCGCGATAAGAAGTGTTTTCCATGACGAGACTCCTCTAAAGATCCATCCTTAAACGCTACGCGGCCAGTTCCGTGCGCTTGGCCGCGCGGCCGTACAGTACGTCTGCTATGTAATCCAGGTCCGAAATAAGGCCCGACTGCGCGCGGTGAATGGCGGGCAATCCTAAACTCGTTTCAAAGCCAGCCATCTCGGCATCGCTGACGCCCCCGGCTCCGACCACCCAGCGCAAACCTTCTTCGGCCACCTTGAGCGCGGCGTCGCGGGCAAAAACTCGGCTGATCGCCGCCAGCGCCGTCGCATCGAAGCGCCGGTTCGCTTTTTCGTGGAGCTTGCCTTCAGACAAAAGCGCGGCGCGGCGGGACAAACTCCCCGCGCACTCGGCATAAGCGATTAACTCACCCAGGCGCAGGAGAATATGTTGATAGCGGGTCAGGCGTCCGACTCGCGCTTTTTCCATAACCTCAGCCAATGCGTGCAAAGCCAGCGCCGCGATATCGGCGCCCACGTTCGCATGGCGGGCGTGCAACGCTTCGAACTCTCGCGCCCGCTCGTGATAGTGCTGCCCGCGTGTTTTGAGATGATTCTGCCAACGGTCGCGGCTGATGGTCATCTCCATGATCTCGGACGTGCCTTCATAGATCGTGGTGATGCGAACGTCGCGGCTGATTTTCTCCACCATATATTCATGCGTGTAACCGTAGCCACCCAGAGCCTGGATGCTGGCCTCGGCGGCGGTATTGCCGGCTTCGGTTGCCATGTACTTGGCGATGGCGCCCTCGGTGTTCAGGCTTCCTTCGGCCCCGGCGTCGATGCGCTCCGCGGTTTCTTCGATGTAGGAGCGGGCTGCTTCGAGTCGCACCACGTTGGGCACGATCAGCTTGTGCGTGTATCCCTGCTTTTCCGAGAGCGGCGCCCCGGCTTGAATACGCTTGGTGGAATAAGGAATGGCCCGGTCGAGCGCGGACCATCCTGCGCCCAGGCCAAACGCCGCGACCATCAGGCGCGTATAACCGAACACGGCCTGCGCTTGATTCAACCCCTGGCCTTCCACGCCACCAACGAGCCGGTCGGCATCGACATAGACGTTGTCGAACGCCAGCGCTGCCGTGTTGCTGAGGCGGATGCCGTGCTTGTCTTCCGGCTCGTCGTGGGTGAAGCCCTTCGCGCCCTTTTCCACGATGAACCAACTCGGACCGCTGGGCGTGTTGGCCAAAACCGAGTAGGCATCAGCGATTCCACCGTTGCTGATCCATTGCTTGTTGCCGCTGATTTTGTAGCCGACGACGCGGCCGTTTTCGGTAACCGGATCCGCTGTGGTGCGAAGCGATCCCAGATCGCTGCCCGCCTCCGGCTCGGTTGCGCCGTAGGCGAACAAAATTCCTTCTTCCGCGATGCGCGTCAACCAGATCTTCTTCTGCTCCGGAGTGGCGCCGACCGTGATCGGATCGCTGCCCAGAAACGTGGCCAGCACGGCCGTGGCGACGCCCAGATCGATGCGTGCCATCTCTTCACAGACGCAGTACACATCGAAGGTACCGCCGCCCATGCCCCCGAACTCCTCGGGAATGAACAGAAGTTGAATGCCCAGCTTGTCCGGGCTACACATGTGGCGGACAATATCGAGCGGACATTCATCGCGTTCATCAAGCTCACGGAGCACCTCGTCCGGCAGACGTTTCTTGGCGAAGTCCTTGAGCGACTTCAAACTTAACTTCAGGGTTTTGCTTGCGATCATGGGCGGTTCCTCACTTTGCTGCGACGCTGCGCATTTCACGGACTTTGTTGGTCAATTCCGGCAAGAACTCCAGGATGTCATCGACAATTCCGACATCTGCAACCTGGAATATCGGAGCCTTCGGGTTCTTGTTAATGGCGATCAGGAACGGACTGCCTTTGATGCCAGCCAGATGCTGGAAAGACCCACTGATGCCGCATGCCAGATAGACCTTGGGCTTGACGGTTTTTCCGGATGAGCCCACCTGACGTGACTTATCCATCCACTTGGCGTCGACCACGGGTCTCGAGCAGCTCACCGCCGCACCCAGGGCGTCAGCCAGTTCCTGCGCAATGGCCACATTGTCTTTTTCCTGGATGCCACGGCCGATGGAAACCAAAACGTTGTACTTGGTGATATCGACATCACCCGCCTCGGCGACGACCGTCTCCAGATAGCGCCGGCCCGATACCAGC